>ERZ773107.1725-NODE-1725-length-18408-cov-3.142919_pt1 | contig 18408 bp, 21 predicted proteins | sample MGYA00580571_ERZ773107 | MGnify/ENA primary metagenome ERZ773107 (study PRJEB29015, sample SAMEA2737843) | human gut metagenome | biome: human gut; feature: human-associated habitat; material: faeces | place: China | collected 2012 ... | reverse complement strand
ACTGGGTGGAGCTATCGTTTCTATTACATTAGTCATGATGTCTGTGTTTATTCCGGTAAGTTTCATGGGAGGTACTGCCGGGTGAGATCGTTACGATCACACAGGAAGGCATCAAATCTGACACACGTCTGTGCCAAAAGCAGCAGACGGCACACTGCGTTTTTGAGTACATTTACTTTGCGAGACCGGACAGCGTGATCGACGGTGTGAGTGTCTATCATTCCAGACTGATGGCAGGAAGATATCTGGCGATGGATTCACCGGTAGATGCAGATATCGTAGTCGGTGTCCCGGAATCCGGAAATGCAGCCGCACTCGGTTACTCCTTACAGTCCGGAATCCCGTATGGAACGGCATTTGTGAAGAATAGCTACGTGGGAAGAACGTTCATCAAGCCGAAGCAGAGCAGCCGCGAATCAAGTGTGCGTGTGAAGCTGAATGTGTTAAAGGAAGCGGTCAACGGAAAACGTATCATTATGATTGATGACTCGATTGTCCGTGGAACGACCTCAGACCGTATCGTAAAGATGCTGCGCGATGCAGGTGCGACGGAAGTTCATGTGAAGATCAGTTCTCCACCATTTTTATGGCCATGCTATTTCGGAACGGATATCCCGGAAAGAGAGCAGCTGATCGCCTACAACAGGACGGTCGACGAGATCCGGGAGGTGATCGGTGCAGATACGTTGAGCTATCTGAAAGTAGAACGGTTAGAGGAGATGGTAGATGGCCTTCCAATCTGTAAAGGCTGCTTTACAGGAACCTATCCGTTAGACCCGCCGAAGGAAGATATCCGCGGAGATTTTGAACGTTAAGGTTTAGAGTAGTAAAATGTCCAGTATCTGGTGACAGGCTGGACATTTTCTGATGAAAGATGATACAATAAGAGCATGCGCAGAAAACCTGCGGAAAGAGAGAATAGAGGAGAAGAGCAATGAGTACAGACAGATATACAAGCCCATTATCAGAGAGATATGCCAGCAAAGAGATGCAGTATATTTTTTCACAGGACATGAAGTTTAAGACATGGAGAAAGCTCTGGATCGCCCTTGCAGAGACTGAGATGGAGTTAGGATTAAGCGAGAATGGCAAACCGGTCATCACACAGGAGCAGATCGACGAGCTGAAAGCACATGCTGAGGATATCAATTACGATGTGGCAAGGGAACGTGAAAAGTTAGTCCGTCACGATGTTATGAGCCACGTCTATGCATATGGACAGCAGTGCCCGAAGGCAGCAGGTATTATCCATTTAGGAGCAACTTCCTGCTACGTTGGTGATAATACAGATATTATTATTATGAATGAGGCGTTGAAGCTCGTCCATAAGAAGCTTGTTAATGTGATAAACGAGCTTGCAAAGTTTGCAGACAAATATAAAGAACTTCCGACACTGGCATTCACCCATTTTCAGCCGGCACAGCCAACCACAGTCGGAAAGAGGGCGACACTCTGGACACAGGAATTCCTGATGGATCTTGAAGATCTCGAATATGTGATGGGAAGCTTAAAACTGCTCGGATCAAAGGGAACCACCGGTACACAGGCAAGCTTCCTGGAATTATTTAATGGTGACCAGGAAACAATCGACAAGATCGATCCGATGATCGCTGCCAAGATGGGATTCAAGGAGTGCTATGCTGTTTCCGGACAGACTTATTCCAGAAAAGTAGATACAAGAGTTGCCAACATCCTCGCAGGCATCGCAGCAAGTGCACACAAGATGTCTAACGATATCCGTCTGCTCCAGCATTTGAAAGAGGTGGAGGAGCCATTCGAGAAGAACCAGATCGGATCTTCTGCAATGGCATATAAGAGAAACCCGATGCGTTCCGAGCGTATCGCTTCCCTTTCCCGTTATGTGATGGTAGATGCATTAAATCCGGCGATCACCTCTGCAACACAGTGGTTTGAGAGAACTCTCGATGATTCAGCAAACAAGAGATTAAGTATTCCGGAAGGCTTCCTTGCCATTGACGGAATCTTAGATCTCTGCTTAAACGTGGTAGATGGTCTGGTTGTATATGACAAAGTTATCACAAAACATATGATGGCAGAACTTCCATTCATGGCAACAGAGAATATCATGATGGATGCAGTTAAGAATGGCGGCAACCGTCAGGAATTACATGAGAAGATCCGTCAGCTTTCCATGGAAGCAGGTAAGAATGTGAAGGTGGAAGGAAAAGACAACAACCTGTTAGAGCTGATCGCGGCAGACCCGTCCTTCAATCTGACTTTAGAGGAGTTACAGGCTACGATGAATCCGGCTAAGTATGTGGGACGCGCTCCGATTCAGGTTGAGAAGTTCCTTGCCAATGTTGTGAATCCGGTTCTGGAGGCAAATAAGGAAGAACTTGGCATGACCGCAGAGATTACGGTATAAGAAAACAGGAGGACTTTAGCATGCAGGGAGACCGTGTAATAGGTGCACTGATCGGCCTGGCGGGAGCAGTTTCCAATAGCGGGAAGACCGAACGCACGGATGAGATTGTAAGAGAAGCGTTTCTCCAGAGAAAATGTGCAGAAAAAGAGGACGAACTCATTGCCGAAATACGCAGGGAGAAGTACACGATATCGCCGAACTGTGAGACCTGCCCAAACCCATGCGGAAATACATCTGAGTATGATATGGTAAAGTTCTATGAGGCAGATGCGGATGTTGTGGAGGCAAAGGAGCAGCTGATCCTTGCGATGGAGCGAAAGCTTTCACAGCAGGAGGAAGTGCCGGAGCTGATTTATCGTGGCATCTCATTTTTGGGATATGATCTGGAATGGGAAGCTTATGAGAGACTGACCGCAGAGTTAAAGAACGGAAAATAAAAAAATAGAAAAACGCTTAGAACAGTAATAGAAAAAGCGTCTCAGACCGGTGTAAAAAACCGGAACTGGGACGCTTTTTCTGTTGATAATATCTGAATAGGATTGCTTACTCAATCGAAAGCTTGCTCCAGTCTTCGTCCGGAACAATACCGATATAAGTTTTACCGGTGTTCAGTGTGATCTTGTTGCCGTTCTCATCGAAGTAATTGGTAGGACCGGTTGCAGAGGTCTTTGCCCATGTGATCTTGATCGCTTTGCCGTCTGTGATGTAGTAGCCTTCCTGGTTGGTGTTAATGATGTAGAACATCATGTAGCCGTGCTCATCGTACTGGATGTACGGGCAGCTCTGTAAGATGACGTTCTTGAAGGAAAGCTGTGCATTGTCATTGGCAGGATCGAGATGCTTCTCGCCGTACTCAGAATAGTAATACAGCTGGTCGTCTTCGTTGTAAGTAAGCTTGGACTTATTATGAGGGAACGGGAGTGCGATCTCGTCCGCATCCTTCACAGAAGCGAAGCTGCTTAAGTCAACCGGATTGGACTCGTCTGCAAACTGTAAATGTGGACCTTCATAATACTCATTATAAGTGGTGGAGTATTTGTGGGAAGCAAACTGCTTGTCGAGGTCTCCTTCACAGACATATTCGGTATACTCACGTGCTTTTCCATTGTTTACACGGGAGAAACCGCCGCTTAAATTGTTCGTGTAAGCTTCCTCGAAGTAAGGGTTACAGTAGACAGGACCTCCGTCGTGTACTAAAACAGCGTTCCACTCAGCTGCGAGGACAAGGTTGGTCGGTCTTGCGCTTCGGATACTTCCAAACTGTGTCAGGGAATCCCAGTCCTTGACGAGCGCCATCAGACGGGTGATCTTGCCGTTTGCGGTGCTGTTCATCATCTCGTATACGATGTCTGCCTGGGTCAGCCCATAGTGTGGAAGGGCGATGGATTCGTTGTCGACCATGACAGCGATCGGACGCTGATCCTTTAAGCTCTCGTCAATCCATTCGTTCGTGAGCTCACTGCGGTACATACCCTCGTGTGATTCTTCGGTGGCTGGTTCCTCGGTTGCCGGCGCAACATCGACATCTGCGACAACGTTCTGGTCTGTGTTGGTGGTGTCGGCAGCAGAAGTGTCAGATGCCGGCTCGTCCTTGCCGCAGGCTGTTAAGGACAGGGAAAGCGCAAGGATCGTAAGAAGTGTTAAAGTTCTTTTCTTCACGTGTAAATACCTCTCAAAATTTTATTGTAAATTACTTTCTTCTATCATACCATAGAATCGACAAAAGCAACACGAATATTTTGGAATGTTAAGAAAAAAATAAGAACTGAAATACATTCCTTCTGACAGGAAAACCTTGCATGAAAGCATGGAAAATGATAGTATAATAGGACATGAATGGAAATAAAAATGTAATTTTTTAACAGGAGTATCCATGAAGGAAAATCATTTTTTTATAGAGAAAATCAGATTTCATCTGTCAGAGGAGAATACCGTCTCATTTGTCGGCTGGTACTTTGACGGACATGCTGCCGGAAGAAGCATCGAAGCGTATCTGGATGGAAAGCCATGCAGGACGGCATTAGAGATCCACAGCGGTGCAGAGGTCAGACAGAAGTACCTCGGTAATTTTAACGAGATCAACGATGAAGTAATCGGGATGGTCGAACTCCCGGAGAACTGGAAGAAAGGCAGACAGCTTGTTCTTTTTTCAACGGAGAACGGTGTGAAAGAAAAGGAGACTTCCATCTCTGTAAAGAAGCTTTGCACGTTGCAGCCGAAGCTTGACTATTATATTGAGTCGGCAAAGCGCGCGGAGCAGAACCTGCTGGTTTTAGGCTGGTGCGTGGGAGCAAAGCAGGTGAGCTTTACGCTGTTAGATGAGAAGGGGAACATCCTTCCGACCGAGGTGAGCTATTACCACAGAAGAGATTTAAAGCCGGTGTTCCCGGAGCAGGATGTGACGTTAAAGCCGGGCTTTCAGGTGAAAGCAGATCTGTCCGGACATGCGGATGTGAAGAAGGTGACACTCATCATGGAGGATGGGAAGCACCGCTCAAAGTGTACACTGAGTGCGCTTGGTGACGAGGGCAGGCTGGCACATTATATGCAGAAGGCGGGAAATGCATTCCGCTATCTGGAACGGAATGGAATCAGTGCAACTGTGCGCAAGGTGAATACGAAGCTTGGAAAGAAGGAAGCTTCCACCTATGAACAGTGGAGGGAGCATTATGAAGTGAAGCCGGAGGAGTTAGAGGCACAGCGACAGACAAAACTCTCCTTACAGCCGTTCTTTTCCATTGTAGTACCGTTATACCGGACGAATGAGCAGTTTCTTCGGGAGATGATGGAGTCCATTTTGGCACAGACTTATACGAACTGGGAGCTTTGTATGGCAGACGGAAGTGCGGATGGAAGCCTGGATCGTATCTTACAGGAGTATGCGAAGCGGGATAAGAGGATCCGCTATGTGACGCTTACAGAGAACGAGGGAATTTCCGGCAACACAAATCAGGCGCTTGCGATGGCAGAGGGCGATTACATTGTGCTGGTGGATCATGATGATATTGTCCCTGCCAATGCGCTGTTTGAATTTGCATCGGTACTGAATGAAGATCCGTCGGTGGATGTGCTCTATTCAGATGAGGATAAGGTGAGTATGAACGGAAAGAAGTTCTTCGAGCCTCATTTCAAATCCGATTTCAACGTGGATCTGCTTTGCAGCATGAATTATATCTGCCATCTTTTCGCAGTGAAGCGAAGCTTACAGCAGGAGATTGGTGTGTTCGATCCGGCTTTTGACGGGGCGCAGGATTATGATTTCATCTTCCGGTGCTGTGAACGGGCAAAGAATATCAGACATATCCCGAAGATCCTCTACCACTGGCGCTGTCATATGGAATCGACCGCAGCGAACCCGGAGAGCAAGCTGTATGCATTTGAGGCCGGAAAAAAGGCGATCGAGGCACACTACCGGAGAGCCGGTATCCCGGCGCGCGTGGAGCATGCGCAGTTTTACGGCATGTACCACACAATTTATGAGTGGAAGGAAGAACCGCTTGTATCCATTATTATTCCGAACAAGGATCATATCGACGATCTGAAGAAGTGCATGAATTCCATTTATGATAAGACAGACTATCATAACTTTGAGTTCGTGATCGTGGAGAACAACAGCACGGAACCGGAAACATTTGAGGCATACAAAGAACTGGAAAAAGCACATGATAACGTGACGGTCGTATACTACGACGGCGATTTCAACTATTCGAAGATCAACAACTTCGGTGTGGAGCGGGCGCACGGCGATTATCTGCTTCTGTTGAATAACGACACGGAGGCAATCCATCCAACCTGCATCCGGGAGATGTTAGGATATTGTATGCGGGACGATGTCGGAATCGTCGGGGCAAGACTTTATTATGAAGATGACACGATCCAGCACGCGGGTGTTGTGATCGGATTTTCCGGTATTGCCGGACATTGTTTTATCAATAAGTCCAGATACGACACCGGTTACTTCGGCAGGATCGTCTGCGCCCAGGATTATTCCGCAGTGACGGCGGCATGCCTGATGACAAAGCGCAGCGTTTACGAGGAAGTAGGCGGTCTCGATGAATCCTTCAAGGTTGCCTTCAATGATATTGATTACTGTCTGAAGGTACGTCAGGCAGGAAAGCTTGTGGTGTACAACCCATACGCGGAGCTGTACCACTATGAGTCGAAATCGAGAGGACTTGAAGATACGCCGGAGAAGATCGAACGTTTCAACCGCGAGATCGCAAGGCTGAATCAGAAATGGCCGGAATATTTCGAGAAGGGGGATCCATACTATAATAAGAACCTGACGCTCGACAATTCCGATTTTTCCTTAAGAAGATAGGATCATACAGCCTGACAAAGAAGTATCAATCAAAAAAGGAAGCAGCATGAAAATAAATGTGACAACAATCAGAAAGGGAATCCGCTACTTAAAGCATTACGGCTGGAAGGAATTCCTCATCAGGCTTCAGGAGAAGCAGGAGCAGGAAGCGATTCCCTACAATGACTGGTATGAAAAAATAAAACCGACAGAGGCAGAGCTTGCAGAACAGAGAAAGATAAGCCGGAAATGGAAAGAAGCACCAAAAATCAGTATTGTGGTTCCTCTATACAATACGCCGGAAATGTTTTTGCGTGAGATGATCGAATCTGTGATGGCTTCCACCTATGAAAACTGGGAGTTGTGCTTAGCCGATGGAACACCGGGGGAATCTGTGATCCCTGCCATTGTGCAGAAATATCAGCAGAATGACCGGAAAATAATTGACAACGATGTATCCCGTGTTGTATACCAGAAGCTAAAAGAAAATGGTGGGATCGCCGAGAATACCAACGCAGCGATTGCAATGGCAGGAGGCGATTACATTGCTTTTCTTGACCATGATGATGTGATCACACCGGATGCACTCTATGAGATGGCGGACCGGATTATAAAAGGAAGAAAGCAGGGAAAAGAACCGGAGGTGCTCTACTCGGATGAGGACAAGACCGATGCCGGGCAGACGAAGGTCATGGATCCACATTTCAAGCCAGATTTCAACCCGGATCTGCTGTGTTCGAACAACTACATCACACATTTTCTTGTGGTGAAGAGGGAGTTAGCCGACAGGCTCGGAGGAATCCGGAAAGATTTTGACGGGGCGCAGGATTATGACTTTGTACTCCGTGCAACGGAGCAGGCGAAGGTGATCGCGCATATCCCGAAGATCTTGTACCACTGGCGCATGCATGAGCTCTCCACAGCAGGGGACGGCGATTCGAAGTCCTATGCAAGGGATGCCGGAAAGCGTGCGATCGAGGCACATTTAGAGCGGATCGGTGTGGAAGGAAGCGTGGAGCCGACCAAGTACTTTGGCTTTTACCGGGTCAACTACAAGCTGACAGAGCGCCCGCTTGTGTCCATTATCATCCCGAACAAGGATGAGACAGAGACGTTAAAGAAGTGTCTGGACGCGATCGCAAAGAGTTCTTACGAGAATTATGAAGTGATCATCGTGGAGAACAATAGTACAGAGGAAGCGACCTTTTCTTTATATAAAAAGATCGAATCCGATAAAATCAGGGTAGTGTACTACCCGGATGCGTTCAACTATTCGAAGCTTAACAACTTCGGCGCATCTTATGCAAACGGTACCTATTATATTCTCATGAATAATGATATAGAAGTAATAGAGACGAACTGGATAGAACAGATGCTGTCCAACTGTGAAAGGAGGGAAGTTGGGGTTGTAGGCGCGAGATTGTACTACCCGGACAATACGATTCAGCATGCAGGTCTGGTCGTGGGGGTTGGAGGCAGCCTCCGCGGGATCGGAGCGAATCTGTATCAGGGCATGAGGCGTGAGCGAAGCGGCTATATGCACCGTGCCGCCATTCAGATGAACTACAGTGCGGTAACAGCAGCACTTCTTATGGTAAAAAAAGAAGTTTACGACAAAGTGAACGGCTTTGAAGAGGAGTTGTCTGTGGCATTTAATGACGTAGATTTCTGTCTGCGCGTAAGAGAAGCCGGTTATCTCATTGTGTATGATCCGAGAGTAGAAGCATATCACTATGAGTCAAAATCAAGAGGTGCAGAGGATTCCCCGGAAAAAGTGGCGAGATTTCAGTCGGAAATTGAATTTATGAGAAACAGATGGGAGACACTGTTAAAGGAAGGAGACCCGAACTACAACCTCAATTTTTCGAGGATGCGGCCGGATTACTCACTGGGAGATCCGGAAATCATGAAAAAGCAGCAGCATTAACAACACATCAGGAGAGGAATCTTTATCAATCTGCGTAAAGGGATTGCAAAAAGCAACAAAAGATGTTATCCTTACATTATGAATGTAGTATGAACTACAGAAGCTTATACTATCGTTCATGACAATGAAGAGTTCGCGAAGCGTACTTTTCATTGCTGGCGCGCAAATCAAACGATAAAGGTCTGAACATTACAATTAGGAGGACTTGAATATTATGGATCCATATGAAATTTCAACATGTGAAAGAATGGTTATGAAGATTATCTGGGAGTCAGAGGAAGATCCGGATCTCGCCCATGTTATGAACGGGGTGAACCAGGAGTTCGGCAAGAACTGGAAGCCACAGACAGTTTCCACATTCCTTGCACGTCTTGTGAAGAAGGGCTACCTCAGCGTATACAGAAAGGGCAGATATTCCTACTATCAGCCACTTGTATCGAAGGAAGAATTCAAAACCAGCACAGTATCTGAAAACATCCGCTACTTCAATCAGGGTAACATCGGTGCATTCGTATGTGGGCTTTTTGACAATATGAAGTTGAGCAAAGAAGATAAGGAACGAATCAAGAAAAAAATAGATGAATTGGATTAATTTTCTATTCTATTATGCATTTGTCACAGCGATAACAGGTGATGTGATGCTGTTCATCTGGCTGATCTGCCGGCTGCTTTTTCTGAAGCTGAATCCGGATCTGGTCTATTATATGCTAAGATGGGTGGTTATAATGTTCCTGCTGCCTGTGGCATATGTGTCGATTCTCATGTCAAGGGATGGAAGTTATATCTGGGAGACGAGGGATCTCTTAGAGAAGTTTGTATTCCAGATCAACTTCCGTGCAGACTATCTGCAAATAGCAGTGATCGCCTGGTTTACAGTGACGATCCTCAATGTTTGGAATCATTTGAAAAAAATACGGGCACAGTACAACCTGTGTAAAAAGAGTGTTCCGGTAGACAATCTGGAAATGACAGCGGTATTTGAAGAACTTAAGAGTCAGCTCGGGATTCGTGGAATGTAGAGTTCCTGTGGAACGAAGATGTCACAAGTCCGATCGCGACAGGGATACGAAAGAGACGTGTAATATTACCTTACGACGATTTCGAAGGCGAAAAATTACAGGTAATTCTGTTACACGAATTGATACATATTAAAAAGCATGATCTGATCTACAAGGCCATGACTACGGTGATCGTGATCATCCAGAGCTTCAATCCGCCTGCCTACATACTGGTAGGTCTGCTCAACTTGTGGAGTGAGCAGGACTGCGACCGCAAGGTAGTACAACGTCTGGCTTCCATGGGCATCAGACGCAGCGGATACTTCCAGATCATCTGGACGATCTCCGAAGCCGCAGAGAAAATGAGTCGTGACCTCTGTGTCTTTTCCATGCTATTTGAATCCAGGGAAATGCTCGAGAGGAGAGTTGACTTTATGAACAAATACGGAAAAAATTTGAAAACCACATCCAAAATCGTGACAGCATTACTGCTGCTCACCTTCATCACCATCAGTACGAGAACATCCTATGCGGCTGGTGTTGGGATGGCAAATGCGAATGATGAATTGTTTAAGAGGACACAGGTGGTGAACATTAAGGAACAGAAATCCTTATCAGATCAGTCAGAATTTTCAGTTACGGCAGAAGAAAATGCACTAGTACCTCAGATTGTCATGGATGACGAGATTATTACCAGAGGCAGTGATGGGGCAAACTTCGATTGGACTATTCCGGCGGGAACACGTTATGTAACTCCTGAGAAGTTCTTTAAAAAAGGAACAAAAGTTTCAATTGCTCTTACTGTAACTCCATCAGATTGTGTATATTGGTATGGATTAATGCATACTAGTGGAGAGAGTACTGTATGTGAGACAACTGGTGCGAAGAGTTATACATTTACAATTGAGAAAACAAGCTTTTATAGAATTATGGTGGAGAACAGAAGTGAAGATACAGAGATGCACGCATTAGGTGCATATTCAATCGAGTAATTGCCGATTTATTGTCAGCCTATAATCAGACAGCCATTGTCTGATTCTGTCAGATAGTATTAAGAAAAGGGTGAACAAGAACCCTCAGCGCAATTGCCAGAGGATGGTTCCTCTTCGCAGAGAGATTTTCAGATAAGCCTCTATTCAACTATGTCTACAAACAAAGAATAGAGCTAATCAGATAAGCAGCTGCTTTCAGACCCGTCTACAATCTGAAAGCATCCGAAGCATACATCATGCGAAAGATATGAGAACAAGGCTTTCAAAAAGATGCCTTTGCGTTGATCATGTCTACAAACACAAAGCAAAGAACAGAAAAAGCCGCAACTCATATAGGATGTATGTTTATAACCAAGGAACCGTTGCAATCCCAATCTGCCGTCTACAACGTTCTGCGGATTGCAGCCAACAAACATCAGAACAAGTGCTCTTGTAAGAAAGAGCACTTCAAAACACAACCATGTTAAACAGAGATCAAAAAAATTCATGTGAATCATCCCAAAAGAAGGATGATATAAAAGCAAAACAAAGTCAAAAGAACCTGCCATACTAAGCGAGTCCAGCAAAGAAGCTGTATTTCCATAGTATGGCAGTTGTTCTTTCAAGATAGCTTTCAAGATACAGAATGCCATAGTATGGAATTTTGTATAAAAAATAATTTTCACAAAATGAGTGAAAGGCGTACAATTTCGAAATAAAATGTAAACACGCAGTATCATAGTTTGTAAATAATAACATTACTACATCAATATATTATCGCTATATTAATATATTATTGCCTTAATATATATGATAGCGTATGATAGGACCATTTCCGGGTCAGAGAAGCGAAACTCGTTCACAACGTAACGAAAGATTGCGGAAGAGCTGCCGCTGTAGCAACAGACCTTGGGGAGCCGCCGGTCCTTAGCTTGCAGTCTGACAGAGTCGGTGGTGGCTAGCCAACAATCCGGCGATGTTCGGCTGGAAGCTTAGTACCGCTGCGAGCGACACGGAGCGAAAGCGTGTCTGCTGCTACAGCGGCAGCTCTTCCGCAATCCCCCATAACCCTCCGACCGAGTTTCGCCCCAAACTCTCCCCAAAACCCAGAAAAATCCCCAAAAACATATTTACAAACGATAGAAAACATACGATAATGTACGCAAAAAGCAAGAAACTTCATACGAAATGCAGGTGTAATACATATGGAAATAAAAAGATTAAGTGAAAACAAAATCAGATGTGCCCTGACCGAGCAGGAAATTCAAAGCATGGGCTTCGAAATCGACGAGATCCTCGGCGATGCTGAGACAACCCAGCGCTTCATGAAGTCCGTCGTGGAACAGATCGAAGAGCACGAAGACTTCAGCTTCGACCATGTCTCCCCAATCGTGAAGGCAGAGCTCCTGTCGGACCACAGCATGGCGATCACCTTCGGCGGTGACACGGAGCAGAGCCTGCGCGGCCTGGTGGACACCGTAGGACAGCTCATGAGCCAGCTGTCGCCGGAGAAATTAGAAGAATTCCGGAACATGAACCGCGAGGAAAAAGAGTCCGTGATCGACCGCTGCTTAAATGGGAAACAGAAAAAAGAACAGCAGACGCAAACCCCACAGCAGGAAGAGGCAGACCAGCCGGCACAGAAGCAGGAAAACCCGGCAGAAGATCAGAAACAAAAGCTTTGCGAAGCAGTTTTTGAAAACCCAACCCCATTTGCATTGGAATGCGATTCCATGGAGGATGTGATCGAACTGTGTAAAAACGTGCACTTTGCCGAGCATATACCGGCGAGCAGCCTCTACCGGATCGGCGAAAAGCTCTACCTTGTACTCGATTTCATCCACTTCACCAAGGAGGAAGTGCGTCCGCTTGCCTTCGCTATCGTGGAGTACAACAACAGACGTTTTTCAAGCGCAGCAGAGATTGCGTTTATCGAGGAACATGGAACTTGTATTGTAGAAAATGAGGCACTGCAAACGTTAATGCAATTGTAAAAAGTGATGAAATTTTTCCAGTCAATATACAAAAGTGCTAAATGTTAAAAAAAAGATTGTTACTTTTTCTTATGAAATTTGTGAACGAAACACTCCTTAACTGTGATATGATATTCGAGGTGTCTGCGGCAGGGATGCAGGCACCGGAAAATCATAAAATGGGAGAATGAAGATGAGTAAGGAACAGCTTTTGGAACTGGAAGATGTGAAAAGAAATTTACTGGTGCAGGCATACCGCATGAAGCAGGAGCACCCGCATATGTCACCGGTCGGACTCGAGATGGAGATGTATTCGGCACTGATGGCAGAGGTGAAAGAGATTACAACGCGGATTCAGAGAAGCGCAGAAGCTTAACACTTATAGACAGAAGGATAAAAAGATGAATTTTGAAGAGAGAAGAAAAAAGATTTTTGATACAATGGACAAACAGTCCGCGCTGCTTTTATTTTCCGGGATTGAAAACCACGTCAGCGTGGATGAATATGCGCCATTTGAGGCAAACCGGAACTTTTTCTATCTGACAGGATTAAGAAGAGACCATATGATCCTGATGATGAGAAAGACATTAAACGGGAATAAGACTGTCCTGTTTATCGAGGAAGCGGACCCGACACAGGAGCGCTGGTATGGAAGAAAAGTGACCGTGGATGAGGCAAGGGAGATTTCCGGAATTGAGGATATCCAGTTCATTGATACCTTTGAGGCGTTTGTGGACTCTATGATGACCAGAGAAGACATTGACAGTCTTTACTTTGACTGTTACAGACACCAGATGGAAGATCTGCCGGATTATAATGTGGTAAAGGCTAAGGAATTTGCAGAGAAATATCAGGGACACGCGATTAAGAATATTTTCCCGGTTATCGCAGAGATGCGTATGCAAAAAGATGAGGACGAGGTTGCACTTGTGCGCGATGCCGTTGCAATCACAGACAAGGCATTACAGCATGTCATGAAGACGTTAGAGCCGGGCATGGCAGAGTATCAGGCACAGGCCAATTTTGAATACACGATCCGTTACAACGGGGCAGAGGGGACTTCCTTCCCGACCATCGCCGGAAGCGGTGTGAACGGAACGATGTTACACTATGAGACGAACCTCGATATCTGCGAAGACGGCACCCTGCTTCTGCTGGATCTCGGGGCAAAGTACCGCGGATACTGTGCGGATATCACAAGAACCTATCCGGTAAATGGAACTTACAGCGAGCGTCAGAGACAGGTCTATGATATCGTGCTTGCCGCAAACCGCGAGGTTGCCAGAGTGGCAAAGCCTGGCATGACACTGCGCGAGTTAAATGACATTGCAAAGAAAGTATTAGCGGAAGGCTGCATGAAGCTTGGGCTGATCGAGAAGGAAGACGAGATCGGAACCTACTACATGCATGGGGTATCCCATCACCTCGGAATTGACGTACATGATGTGACAGCAGCATGTAATGACCGCTTAAGACCTGGCGCAATCATCACCGATGAGCCGGGACTTTATATTGACGAGTGGGAGATCGGAATCCGTATCGAGGACGATCTGCTTATCACAGAGAACGGATGTGAGTGCCTGTCAGAGGCAATTATCCGCGATCCGGACGAGATTGAAGCATTTATGAAGGACAGATAAAAAACAAATTTAACAAAGCTGACAGGAAATCTTTTGCTTTTCTTTAGATTTCCTGCTGAGGATATTAAGATTCCTCCGCTATACTCTGTAGGTAGATAAGACAGAGTAAGCGGAGGATTTTTTTATGAAATATATTACCTTTACAGTTCCAAGTTACAATTCAGAAAGTTATATGAGACGATGTATCGATTCCCTGCTTGTCGGCGGTGAAGATGTGGAGATTCTGATCATTGATGACGGATCGACAGATAAGACCGGAGCAATCGCGGATGAGTATGAGATGTTATATCCGAATATCGTAAAAGCAGTGCACAAGCCAAACGGCGGGCATGGCTCCGGCGTCAATAAAGGGCTGGAACTGGCACAGGGAATTTATTATAAAGTTGTGGATTCGGATGACTGGCTAAATCAGAATGCCTGTCTGGCGCTTTTAGACCGGATCAGGCATTTCGCAGAGGATGGAGAGAGTGCGTGTCCGGATCTTTTCATCTGCAATTATGTATACGACCATCTGGATGAAGGGATTCAGAAACCGATGAATTATGAAAATATTTTCCCGGTGGAGAAAGTCTGTGGCTGGAATGAGATCGGACATTTCCGCCCATCCCAGTACCTGATTATGCATGCGTTAATGTTCCGCACACAGGTGCTGCGGGAATCTGGGGTAAAATTGCCGGAGCATACGTTCTATGTGGACAACCTGTTTTCCTATCAACCGCTCCCTTATGCGAAGACACTCTATTACATGGATCTTGATCTGTATCACTATTATCTTGGCAGGGATGACCAGTCCGTCAATGAGAAGGTGCTGATGAAGCGGATTGACCAGCAGATTAAGGTGACGGAGCTTGTGGCAAAAAGTGTGGACTTACATGAGGTAAAGCGGATGTATCCGAAGCTGGCAGTCTATATGATGCGCAATATATCGATCATGCTGTCCATTTCTTCCATTCATCTGCTTCTGATCGAGACAAAAGAGGCGTGGGAAAAGCGGAGAGTGATGTGGGAGCACATGAAGGACTACGACAAGGGGCTTTATTACAGGCTGCGCTGCACGACACTGAGCGGTTTTACTTATCTGCCGGGAAAAATTGGCGGGAAACTGACGGTTGGCGGTTACCGGATGGCAAGAAGAATTTATCAGTTCCAGTAAAGGGGACATTTGGGAGAGACGAAAGAGAGGGCGAAAAAGATTATGGCACAGATTTATATTGCATTTGTGGATACACCCGGATTTTTTGCAGGGATCATCAGACGTGTGATCAAACAGAAATATATTCATGTCGTGTTATCCATGGATCCGGAACTGGAGGAAGCATACAGTGTCGGACGGCGGAATCCGGCGGTTCCGCTTCTGGCAGGATTTGAAAAAGAAGACAAGAGAAAAATCTTAAGTGTGTTCCCAACCGCAGATTATATGGTGTGCAGCATCGAGTGCACGCAGGCACAGAAGGAGGCGATCAGACAGGAGCTTCATCTGGCGATGGAAGAGCGGTTCCACTATCATTATGCGGTTGCCGGCTTACCTTTTATCCTGTGGAAGAAACCGTTTTATCAGGAAAACCATTATACCTGTTCTTCTTATGTGGCAAGGGTGTTAGAAGATTACGGAGTCTGTCGGTGGGAAAAACATTTTTCCCTGGTGACACCGCGGGATTTTCTGGAAAAATTCGGGCAGGAGAAGATCTTTGAGGGGAGCCTTAAGGAGCTTGTGGAGATAACCGAACTGCCAGCCGGAGTGCAGCGGCGGGAGACGGCTGTTGCATGAGGCTAAGAAAAGGGATTGAGAGACGAATGGAAACAAAAAAATGGAAATTAAACAGGAAAAAAGCGGGCGAAGCAGTGCTTTTTTTGGGAATTATGTTCCTGACCTTCTACACGCTGCTTAGAGGACAGAATCTGGGAGAAATCGTACAGGCGGTAAAACATATGTCAGTACCGTATCTGGTCGCAGCGGCGGGACTGGCACTCTTTTTTGTGTGTGCGGAGGGAAGTATGATCTGGTATCTGTTGCATGCAATGCAGGCAGCCGATGGAGCAGGAAAATCTGGAAGCAAGGGAAGCTCTCTGTTCCGCTGTATCCAGTATTCTTTTCTCGGATTTTTCTATTCCGGCATTACACCGTCCGCAACAGGCGGACAGCCGGTGCAGCTTTATTATATGAATAAGGATGGAAATAAAGGGGCAGACAGCACGGTGGTGTTAATGACAGTTGCGGTGCTTTATAAGCTTGTCCTCGTCTGGATTGGGTGTGGGCTTTTGATTTTCTGTGGAAGACCCCTGCATCTGGCATTGGAAAATTATTTTCCGTTATATCTGGTCGGACTGCTGTTAAATATCGTGGTTGTAGCGGTTGTGCTTGCAGCCATGCTCTTTCCCCGCTGGATGGTGCGCGCTGCATCGTGGTTTGAAAAGAAAATGATCTGCATTGGGTTCTGGAAGGAATCGGAAACCCGCATGGAAAAAGTAAGGGAGTTCACCGGAAATTATAAAAGGGCAGTAGACTGGCTGAAAGGACAGCCGGGGAAACTTTTGGTATTGATCGCAGTGACCTTTCTTCAGCGCTGCAGTGTGTTTTTGCTGACTTATATGGTGTACAGAGGTTTTGGAGAGAGCGGTACATCGGTATGGGAAGTTATGATTTTGCAGGCGTCTGTATACATCGCAGTGGATATGCTGCCGCTTCCGGGGGCGCAGGGAATCACAGAGTTCATGTACCGGTCGGTGTTCGCCTCCGTATTTTCACAGAGCTATCTGATCCCGTCGATGTTAGTGAGCCGGGGACTGAACTTCTATTTTCTGCTGGTGGTAAGTCTGCTTGTCGTGGTCTGGAATAAAGCTGCCGCTGTACAGAACCGGAGTTTAGGATCCACAGAGCGCTGATTCGAGAACATCGATCCTGTTCTTTTTCTATTATAAAAGTAAAAAATAATAGCGGAAAAAGAGCAGAAACAGCGATTATCAGGTACTCGAGACAAACTGTCCAAACCAGAATTTACTTGCGGTGATCTTTGCCCTTGGCTGCGAGGAGCAGGTGTGTGATCTTTTTAAGGAGCGGGGAGACGGAAGCGTAAGCAACAGCTTTTCCTGCTTGATAAGGATTGTAAAAGGGTACGTTATAATTTCTTAGGAAAGTGTATGGAATTAAGGCTGGAAGAGAAAATAGAAGTATGATAAAATGAATCTTATAAAATTGAGAAAGAAGGTGTCGCACATATGCCAAAGAAAATAGAAGAGTTATTGAAAGCATACAGAGGGGAATTAGAAAATGCTACAGATTATAGAGTGAAAAAAGTGATTTTGTATGGTTCTTATGCACGTGGCGATTTTAGACCGGATTCGGATATTGATGTAATGATTCTTGTTGATACGGATAGAGAGGGGGTCAGTCCCTTGGAAAAGAAAATATGTGACGTCACATATGATTTTAATGATGAATATGGGACAGATATTATGCCGGTAGTACAGAGTAAGGCACATTTTGATTATTGGAAGAAAGCGGATATGTTTTATCGAAATGTAGAGAAAGATGGGGTAATTATTTGAGCGAATTATATTCAGAAGGTACATTTGAAGATGTATTCATGCTTTCATGCAATAGATGCGGTGCTTGCTAAGGAGCCGATTGCTTTTAAAAAGCATAAAGATACACTTAGTTATTTCAATAAAAATTATGTTCATACGGAAATTTTCCCAAGGAACATAGGACGTAAAATTTCCAGACTTGAGATAATAAGACATAAAAGTGATTATGACACTTTTTATATAGCCAGTAGGGATGATGCGGCAGAGCAGATTGAGGTGGCAGAAGAAGTTGTGGATTTAGTAAAAAATTATTTGCTGAAATAATAAAGATGGCAGACATTACCACAGAATAAGAGGGGGACGCAAATTTTGCGTCCCTTTCCTATATTCTGTTATTTCGATTTTTCCGATAAGAAAGCGGAGATTCCCCGACAATTTTTTTAAACTGTGTGCAGAAATAAGAGGCGGACGTAAATGCAAGCCGGTCGCTGATTTCCTGCACATCCAGCAAAGTTGAAGCAAGCAGAATCTTTGCATGAGCTACTTTTTTTTCTAAAATATACTGCTTGATCGTGCAGCCGGTATCCTTCCGGAAAATCGTGGTCAGATAATACGTGTCGTAGCCGAGATCATCGGCGAGGGAGTCCAAGGATATTTTTTCAAAAATATGCTTGTCAATATAGGTACA
>ERZ773107.1724-NODE-1724-length-18416-cov-6.173030_pt1 | contig 18416 bp, 21 predicted proteins | sample MGYA00580571_ERZ773107 | MGnify/ENA primary metagenome ERZ773107 (study PRJEB29015, sample SAMEA2737843) | human gut metagenome | biome: human gut; feature: human-associated habitat; material: faeces | place: China | collected 2012 ... | reverse complement strand
ACATTCTTTTTAAATTTTACAAGCAGGAAAAGGAGGACAGACGGAAGATGGACGGAACATTTTTTCTTTTGGCAGGCGGACTGCTGATCATTCTTTTTGCAGTAATTGTGGCGGTTGTTTCCTCTGTGACATCGGCGGTAGCGGCGGATGTAGACGATGAGGAAGACTGATTTTCCTGAGAAAAGCGGCGATTCAAAATATCAGACGAAGATAAAAGGGCAGCAGGCGCAATAAGGAGCCTGACTGTCCTTTTTAAAGTTTATGCCCGGATATGTTTAAAAGGCAGAACGAATAAATTTTACGGCAAGACGAGCTTTTTATCTTTCCATTTCGATATCTATACAAATAGTTTGTAAAATCTTGACAAAATACAAACTAACTGATTGTAAAATACTGGAAAATACAAACAGTTAGTTTCTCTTCATCTGTGCAGCCAGAAGGTATGATAAGAATATCAGACTAAATTCTGGAGGTGGACATCATGGAGAAGGATGTTTATGTCAAAATTGGTGAACGGCTCCGAAAGCAACGCAGGATAATGGGCCTGACGCAGGAGCAGGCAGCAGAGCTTCTTGGAGTATCAACCACCTATTATGGGGAGATTGAGCGTGGAAACCGCAAACTGACAATTCCGCGGATTCTGACCGTTTATGAAAAGATGAACCTTGAACCTACTTATCTTCTGACCGGAGAAATCCTGACAGACAAGGTTTATGATGAAATTTTTGATGGTTGTCCCAGAGAAAAGGAGCAGGCCCTGGAGGAGGTACTTAGAAGTATTTCACGCCTGTACTGAAGACCGACTGTTTCGAGACAAAGGGGGACCATGATGAGTGGAGAGAGAAATTCGTTTGATAACTTTGAAGAACTGTATACAAACTGTTATTGGCTTGTATACCGATATGTCCGTCATATGGTTGAAAAAGATCTGGCGGCAGCAGAGGATGTGACACAGGAGGTGTTTCTGGTTGCATATCAGAAATGGCAGGAGGTGCGCAGACATCCGAATCAGAAAGGTTTTTTGCTGCTGACAGCTAAAAATAAATTGAAAAAATGGTATGAGCAGCAAGGAAAAATACAGACAGAAGGCTCAGGGCAGGAAGAAAAAGCTGCCCGAAGGCCGGATTCCGGTCAGGAAGGATATTATGTACAGGCAGAATGGAACGCCTTTCTGGAGCAGATTTTTTCCATGCAGGAGCTTTTGATCTGGAAGTTTTATTATGAAAACGGATTTTCCTGCGCGGAGATTGGGGAAAAGATTGGAATATCGGAAAGCAACACAAAAGTCAAGCTGTTCCGAATGCGACAAAAATTAAAAAGCTGTATGGAGGAGTAATCTGACAGGCAGGGGTATGAAGAATCCGGGGATGATTTTGGAAGGATAGCTGTTCGCAACGTATGACTGGCAACAAAGAAGGAGGACAGAAACGTGTCTGAAAAGAAGAATTCACTGGAAGAGAAACGTATTCTGCAGAAAAAGCTGCAATGGTATACGCTGGAAGCGGAGGAGGGGGAGTTTAACGCGACGGAAGTGGAGGCAATGTTGGAGCGTCTGGATGAGCTGGAATCGCTGCCGGAAAAGGAGGACGGAGCAAATTTTTCGGAGCCCAAAGAAGCTTTAAAGCGGTTTTACCAAAAATATGCAGGGGAAAATGTGGAAAATTGAGTAAAAAAAAGAGGGCGGATGTGGAAATCCGGTCTCTTTTGTTTTGACAACGTATAGGCGCTATGTTAAACTTAGGAAAGTAAAAAGTGGGGCAATATACCCGATTTTGAAAAAATATAAGACGGAAAAATGGAACGTTCGCGGAATATTTTGAAATTCTGTACCGAAGACACAGCTGCGGATACCTGACCGATAAGATAAAATCATGAGGTGAGTACCTTGGATAAGTACGAATATAAGCTGCGCCTTGAAGAGATCAAGACGCTGAACAAAAAGGGCCGTTTTCAGGAGTCCGCACAGATTGCGGATACGATCGACTGGAAAAAGGTCCGTAATACCTCCACACTTGGAATTATCAGCGATGTTTATAAGATAAACCGAAGATTTGACGATGCCAGGGAGATCCTGCTTCTGGCAAATGAAAAAAGTCCGCAGAACAGGCGGATTGTCTATGCGTTGTGCGATCTGGCGATCAAGACCGGCCAGGTTGTGGAAGCTGTGGAATATTATAAGCAGTTTGTACAGCTTTCGCCAAACGATAACAGTAAGTATATCCTGTTGTATAAAATTTACGAGGCACAGGATATCAGCCTGGAAGAGCGGATCGCTGTTTTGAAAGAGTACAAAAAACGCGAATATAATGAAAAGTGGGCATATGAGCTGGCATTTTTGTATCACAGGGTCGGACTTGCCACGGAGTGTGTAGAGGAGTGCGATCAGCTGATCCTCTGGTTCGGTGAGGGCAAATATGTGCTCAAGGCGATGGAGTTAAAGCGCCTGTATGTACCGCTTTCGCCTGCACAGCAGCAGCTTTACGACAGTCAGTACGGCGGCAGAAACGCAGTAGAGGAAGAACCGCAGGAAGCGCCTGCACAGGAACAGACTCAGGCAGTCCGGTCTGCTGAAAGCAAAGAAAAAGCAGATCTGGATATCCATGTAAAACCGATGGATATGGGACAATATAATACGATCAATTTACAGGAAGCGCTTGCCGCGAGCATGCGTGACGTGTTTGCAGTTGACAGGGAAGAGGTAAAGACGGCTTCTCCTGAGCAAGAAGAACCTGACCTGATGAAAAATCAGCAGACCGTTTACGCTGCAGAAAATGGAAATGGGGAATATCAGGAAGACATTTCCCGTGTCCTTGAAGAATCTGACCAGTGGGACGCACAGGCAACGGGACAGCTCGATATGGAAGAGACGAAGCTGGCGGCAGATGCAGTGGACGCGGCAGAGCCCGTCAGCGTGCAGCCTACACAAAGCACACCGCAGGTGTATGCTGACGAAGAACCGACATTACCTGTCGCATCGTCCAGCGGGGAATGCGCTTACGTTGCCGAGCCGGTAAACGCGCAGCCTGAGGCACCCATCCTCGCGGCGCAGCCCGCGCCGGAACAGACTCCTGCGGTGACAGATCCTGCGGATGCCGGAATGCAGGAAATCCATCCGGCGGTGGTGGAGACTCCCTGGATGCCGATGGAAACCGACAAAATCGAACACATACAGGGCGTGGAAATACAGGAAAAGGCTGCGGCAGTCCCGGAAAGACAGCCGGAAAGGAAGGCTGTTGTGGGAAACACTAAGATAGAACGCCAGACGACCGGCCAGATGAACATCGAAGAGGTGCTCAAGGAATGGGAACGGCTGAAAAAGGAAAATGAAGAAAAGAGAAAACAGGAAACCAGACAGTGGATGCTCCAGCAGACAGGTTCCCTGTTTGATGATTTTGATGAAAGCTCCAGAAACGGCGTGCTGGAACAGCTGCAGAGAGAAGAATCCCTGCCGGTAGAAGACGAGAAAGCTCCTGCAAATGCTGAAAATCAGGAAGCGCCTGTAGGAGACAGAGCTGCTGTAGAGACGACTGCAGCAAAAGCACCGCTTGTCGATCCGTCCAGAGAAACCGAGACGGAAGAACTCGAAGAGATTGAGGAAGCACCGCCGGTGGCGGATGCCGCACAGGGCTACACAGAGCAGAATGCAGAAACAGAAGCGCAGGATGCAGAGCCGGTACAGCGTTATGCGAAACAGGCCGCACCGGAAAGGATCGGAGCGCCTGCAACAGAAGAAACCAAAGCATCGCGTCAGGAAGCACCTACACCGCAGCCGGAGACCTCCGGAGAAGAAAAGCAGCTGCAGGAGCGAGTATCTCAACAGCAGGCAGCCGAGCGTGTGCGCAGCATGACAAAGGCAGAACGCAAGCTTTTTGCCCAGTTCATCCCGACCAAACGCGCAATGCGCCAGCTGGTCGCAGCGCTGGATGAAATCAGCCTTTCTGCGTACACCGGAAACGTTGTGATTACCGGTATGCCAGGCTCCGGTACACTGAAACTGACAAAATGTATGATCCGCGAAATTCAGGCGTCCGACGGAAACTTCTCCGGCAAGGTTGCCAAAGTGAACGCGGAGCTGATCAATAAAAAAGATGCAAAAGCGCTTGTGGAAAAGGTTGCAAACGGCGCGCTCGTCATTGAGAAAGCCGGAAAGCTTTCCAACGAGGGATGTGAGAAGCTTGCAGACGCATTGAATCAGGAACATACCGGCATCATTGTATTTGTATTGGATGAAAAACGGGCGATCGACCGTTTATATAAGAAAAACGGAAGACTGATGGAAAGCTTTACCGCGCGGTTTGATATCGCGGCGCTGGACAGCGCAACGCTGGTCAAATACGGCTGTCAGTACGCATATACACAGGAGTATTCGATCGACGAGCTCGGCAGGCTCGCCCTGCATACCAGAATCGAGGATATGCAGACCAGTTCGCATGCCGTTACGGTGGGGGAAGTGCGTGACATCGTGGATGAGGCGATTGCTCATGCAAACCGTAAGACGATCGGACACTTTATAGATATTGTGCTTCGGAGACGCTACGATGAAGATGACATGATTATTTTGCGGGAGAAAGACTTTATCTGAGCGTTTCAAATATATCCAAACAGGGGGTTATTATGGCAAAGGCAAAGACAGCGAAAGCAGTAAAAGCGGCGAAAGTGCCGGAAACGGTATACATTTCGGAGGCCGACCAGTATCTGTTTGCTCAGGGGACGCATTACGATATTTACAAAAAGCTGGGCGCACATCAGTCTGTAGAAGACGGGAAGAAAGGAATGAGCTTTGCCGTCTGGGCACCGCACGCAGCCAGCGTTTTTGTGATTGGAACGTTTAACAGCTGGAATGAGACTGCAAACCAGATGGAATTTATAAGACGTTTATTCCGGACGTTGGTCTGGGAGAGCTTTACAAATTTCTGATTATCACGCCGGACGGCAGAAAGCTGTACAAGGCAGACCCGTTTGCAAACCAGGGGGAGGTACGTCCGGGAACTGCTTCTGTTACGACAGATATTACCAATTTTAAATGGTCGGACAGCAAGTGGATTGAAGAAAGAAGCGCGCAGGATCCGGAAAAAGCACCGGTTGCAATTTATGAGTGTCACATCGGTTCCTGGATGAAGCATCCGGAAACGGAGGATGGATTTTATAATTACAGAGAATTTGCGGATCGTATCGTAGAATATCTGAAAAAGCTGAAATATACCCACATCGAGCTGATGGGAATCGCAGAGCATCCGTTTGACGGCTCCTGGGGCTATCAGGTAACCGGCTATTATGCACCGACCTCCCGTTACGGAACACCGGAGGATTTTGCATATCTGGTCAATAAGCTGCACCGCAATAAGATTGGTGTCATTTTGGACTGGGTACCCGCCCATTTTCCCAAGGATGCCCACGGTCTGGCAGATTTTGACGGCGAGGCACTGTTTGAATATCCCGATCCCAGAATGGGCGAGCATCCTGAATGGGGAACTAAAGTATTCAACTATGCCAAGAGCGAGGTTAAGGGCTTCCTGATCACAAATGCCCTGTACTGGATTAAGGAATTCCATGTAGACGGACTGCGTGTGGATGCGGTTGCCTCTATGTTGTATCTGGATTATGGCAGAAAAGACGGCGAATGGGTACAGAACCGTTACGGCGGCAATACAAACCTGGACGCGATCGAATTTTTCAAGCATTTCAATTCCGTGATCCGTGGAACTTATCCGGGTATCATGACGATCGCAGAAGAGTCTACGGCGTGGCCAAACGTGACCGGAAAAATCGGCAGTGACAGCCTTGGATTTACGTTTAAGTGGAATATGGGCTGGATGCACGATTTCTGTGAATATATGAAGCTGGATCCTTATTTTAGGAAGAATGATCATCATGCGCTGACCTTTGCGATGTCTTATAACGATGCGGAGGATTATATTTTACCTCTGTCTCACGATGAGGTCGTACATCTGAAATGCTCGATGGTCAACAAAATGCCCGGCTACAAGGTGGACAAGTACGCAAATCTGCGCGTCGGCTATACTTATATGCTCGGACATTCCGGCAAAAAGCTTCTGTTCATGGGACAGGAGTTCGGACAGGAGCGCGAATGGAGTGAGGCCCGTGAGCTGGACTGGTTCCTGCTGCAAAATGAGCTGAATCAAGGACTGCAGGATTACGTGGCAGAGCTTTTAAAGCTTTATCGAAAATATCCCTGTATGTATGAGATCGACAACAGCTGGGACGGTTTTGAGTGGATCAATGCGGATGATGCAGATCGCAGCACTTACAGCTTTATTCGTAAAACCAGTGGAGAAAAGACAAAGAGACTGCTTTTTGTATTGAATATGACGCCGGTAGAGCGTAAGGATTACTGCGTTGGGGTACCGGAAAAGAAGAAATATAAACTGGTGTTAAACAGCGCGGAAAAACGCTTTGGCGGCAGCGGAGAAGAACTGAAAACCGATTATACAGCAACTGCAGAGCCCAGCGACTACAAGCCGTACCGGATCACCTTTGACCTGCCTGCATATGGCGCACTGGTATTTGCATTCTGAGAAACGCGTTGTGCGGGTATTCTGATGCCGCAACCAATAGAATACACGCATTGTGGATATTGTTAGAGAGAGAAAAGGACCAAGGGTTCCAAGGGAAATCCAGGGTCCTTTTTTCCTTACAGAAAGAGCATCGAAAAATCTGCCTCTTTGTTTGCTCCTGTTTTCCACTTTTGTATCGTGTGAAAAATACGGTCAGGAAGGATCTTATGCGCCAAATTACACGTCTCCTGCAGAGACTTTATCAAGTCCGTTCCACTGATTGAGGAGATAACGGTAACGTTTCATGGCGGCATTGAGCTGAAAAATGTAGCAGTCGATCAGATCGGGATCGGTCGCGTATTCGAACCCGGCATAGGCATTGTCCAGCTCCCATTTGGCGAGCTGCAGATTGTTTCTCAAGGCTTCTTCGGGCGTTTTTGAGGCAAGCTCAGCGGACGGTCTGCCGCCGATGCGAAAAGAAACTTTCATGTGTGTTCCTCCCGGACAGATAAAGTGGTAACGTTCGAAATCCCCGGTATTCTGACAGCTTTGGCAGGGGAGTTTGTTACAGTATAGAGAAAAACTGGAAGAAATATACATCCGGACAACGAATATCCGGGCAGGGAGAAAAAATATTTGCGGTTGTTTCCATCGTATGATACGAATATCTGTGTGACAGGCAGGAATATATATAGATCAACGAAGTCCGGGCGGGAGGGCTTATGAAAAAGGGAGCGGAGCTTGCGCTGAATTTTATGCTGCGGCTGGTTTTTGGAATGATCGCCATTTTTCTGATAAACGGATATCTGCAGGAAAAAGGACTGGATGCGTGCGTCGGAATCAATGCGCTGAGTGCGTTGACGTCTGGATTTCTCGGACTACCGGGTGTTGCATTGTTGTACGGCGTGCGGGTGTATTTGATGGGGTAAAAATACATAAAGATTGCATACCAGGTTTGTCAAAACGTCACAAGTAACATTTAAGGTACTATCTTGCGCTGGACAGTACAGAAAATCCGGTCTATACTTTGTCTTACCATCAGGCGGGATCAATGCAGAGGCATCTGATCCCGGTCCATACCGCTGATTAGCGGTTCTTATATTTTCTGAATTCTGTATTCTGTTATTTAGGAAATTACCAGGAGGAATACGAACAATTGAATAGACGGACATTGGCGATTTGCGATCCGGAGGAGGCGTATGCATGCAGGCTGATGGATGCGCTGAGCAGACGGGAGGATTTTCCGTTTGAGGTGTTGGCTTTTACGGGAGCAGAGCGTTTACAGGATTCTCTCGCCCGAAAGCCGGTACAGATTTTGCTGATCGCGCAGGGGCTTTTTCGGGAAGAGATGAAGGACTGGGTACGGTATGTCATTTTGCTGCAGGAGGAAGAAAACAGCCCGGTACAGGAGCTTCCGTGCGTGAGCAAGTACAGCAGTGTGCTCCGGATTGCCAAAAAAGTCACGGAGACGGCGATGCAAACAGAGAAATTGCCATTTTTGCAGACGGTAGGGAAGGCTTGCGTGTACGGATTTTATACGCCGGTAGGACGCAGCCTGCAGACAACGCTTGCGCTGACGATGGGACAGCTTCTGGCGGCAAATAAGAGGGTGCTGTATCTGAATTTTGAGTGCTGTGCAGGGCTGACCGAGATGCTTGGAAAACAGGCGGATAACACAGAGTTTGCAAGTTTGCTGTACTATTTGCAGGAGTCTAAGGAGCAGTTTTTAGGCAGACTGTATCAGGCGGCGGAGTGCATCAACGGAATGGATTTCATTCTTCCGGCGTCATGCGGATACGATCTGTACGGAATTGCCAGAGAGGAATGGCGGCGTCTGCTGGATTTATTGGATGACGGGCAATATGACGTCATTCTATTGGATCTGTCGGATGGGGTGCAGGGATTATTTGATATCCTGCGGCGTTGTACGAGGATTTACATGATCGTACGGGAGGACGGCTTTGCTGCCGCGAAGCTTGCTCAGTATCGGGAGACGCTGGAACGGACGGATTATTCGGACGTCTGGGAGCGCTCGAAAAAGTTAAAATTGCCATTTTTCTGCCAGCTGCCCAAGGACATCGGAAATCTGTCGTCCGGGGAGCTGGCGGAATATACGAAGAAAGTGTTGGATGCAGATGAGCAGGGCGGTGTATGAACAGTTCCGCGTGCAGGTGAAGCAGGAAATTCTGCAGAAGCTGGACTGCGGACTGGATTTTTCGGATGGGCAGGTACGACGGCTGATAGATGAAAGGCTCTGCAGAAGCGACTGTATCGGCAGGCTGGACGTGGTAGAGCGAAGAAAGCTCGGCAGAGAGCTGTTTGCGGCGATTCGGGGTTTCGATGTACTGCAGGAGCTTCTGGAGGACAAGCGGATTACGGAGATCATGGTCAATGGGCCGGATCGGATTTTTATCGAAAAGGACGGCAGGCTTACGCAGTGGCAGGGACGGTTTGAAAGTCCTGCACGGCTGTTGGATGTGATTCAGCAGATCGCGGCGGGCTGCAACCGGGTTGTCAATGAGGCGTCTCCGATTCTGGATGCAAGGCTTTCCGATGGTTCACGGGTAAACGTCGTGCTTTCTCCGGTTGCGTTAAACGGTCCTGCGATGACAATCCGGCGGTTTCCGGAAGAGGGAATGACGCTGGACAGGCTGGTGGCGCTTGGGTCGATTACAGAAGAATGCAAAAGCTTTCTCGAACTGTTGGTAAAGTGCCGGTACAACATTTTTATCAGCGGGGGTACGGGGAGCGGAAAGACGACGTTTTTAAATGCGCTGTCGCAGGCGATTCCGCCGGAGGAACGAATCGTGACGATCGAGGACAGCGCGGAGCTGCAGTTAAAATATGCGCAAAATTTGGTTTCTCTCGAAACCAGAAACGCCAACATGGAGGGATGCAGAACAATTTCCGTGCGGGATCTGATCCGCAGCAGTTTAAGAATGCGGCCGGATCGGATTATCGTCGGAGAAGTTCGCGGTGCAGAGATCTGTGAGCTGCTGACTGCCTACAATTCCGGGCACGCCGGGAGTATGTCGACCGGGCACGGAAACACAGCGCGGGACATGCTGCTTCGGATGGAGACCATGCTCCTGATGGGAATGGACATTCCATTGTCTGCCATACGAAGACAGATCGCATCGGGAATTGATATTTTAGTGCATCTTGGAAGGATGCGGGACAAAACCAGAAAGGTACTGGAAATCGCAGAAATTACAGGATTTTCGGAAGGAGAGATTACGACCAGGACGCTGTATGCCTTTGAAGAGGACGAAAACAGTACGCGGGAAAAGGTCAGCGGCAAACTGGAAAAGAAAGGAGAACTTTGTCATGTGGAAAAGCTGGAAGCGGCGGGCTTTGGCTGAGAATAAAACAGACTATTCCCAATACCGGTTTTCCTGGCAGGAATATTTACTCTGCTTTTTCAAAGCATTTTTTGCAACAGGCGCTTTTGCAGGGATGTTCTACCGGTCATGGCTTGGAATGCTGGCGTTTCCGGCAGTATGGAAGGTTTTATACGGACGCGACAAAAAGAACAGAATTCAAAAAAGAAAGGAAAGACTCTCCTTGCAATTTAAAGATACCATCCTGATGGTAACGGCAGGTATCCAGGCAGGGAGCTCCATAGAAAATGCGTTCCTGGATGTGGAACGCGAAATCGGCGTCCTTTACGGACAAAATAGTGAGATGGGACAGGAGCTTGCACTGATTCGCAAGGGACTGACAAACCGGGTGGCGCTGGAGCAGATGCTTCTGGATTTTGGCAGGCGCAGCGGCATCGAAGAAATCCGGGATTTTACAGAGGTGTTTGCAACAGCGCGGCATCTGGGCGGCAACTTAAAGGAGATGATTCAGAGAACAGCAGACCTGACGGGACAGCGGATGGAAACGCAGCGGGATATTGCGACGATGCTGGCATCGAGAAAATATGAGCAGAAGGTGATGATGCTGATTCCGTTTTTACTCTACGGCTATATGCAGGTGTCGTCGAAGGGATTCTTTGACGGACTGTATCATAACCCGGCAGGAATCGCGATTATGACGGTCTGCCTCGGGCTGTATCTGGCGTCGTGCGTGCTGGCGGAGAAAATTATGGATATTCGGGCGTGATAGAGGACATGTGGAAACAGAAAAAAGGAAAAAAGGTTGGACTGTTTCATTCGTGTGCGCTGCGGCTGGTAGTGTTGCAGAAAAAAATGGAACGAAACCGAGGCGGCAGGAAAACGGGAAACAGGCAGGGACAGGAAATTTTGTGCCGGATCTGGGGGCGGGAAACAGGCGCTCTCAAATATTGGGAATTTCAGGTTCGAAAGACAGAGCGCCTGCTGGCGATCCTGTCCGCCGGGCTGGCGATGGCGCTGCTCTGTCAGATTTTTTTGACGACAGGAGGTTTAGAGCCATTGACAGAACTGCTTCGCCCGGACAGCGGGGAAGGAGACCGGACGTATGTACTGGATGCTGAGGTCGGAGACGAAAAGCTGCGGAGGATTTCGGTATCGGTGCCGGAGCAGGAGCTGTCAGAAGAAGAGGCATCAGCGCTTCTGGATCAGGCACAGGTAGAGCTGGAGCGCTGGGTAGCGGCAATTCCCAACCCAGACAGCGTGGAAGACGATCTGGACTTGCCGGAGAGATTCTGCGACGGGCTGGTGACGGGAAGCTGGCAGAGTGACTGCTATGACCTGATGGATGCTTCCGGACAGATTCGGAAACAGTGGGTGGAGGAAGGCGGAGAGCTGGTAGTGCTGAGCGTCCGACTGCAGTGTGTTGAGCAGGAGCGGGAATGTTCCTTTGCAGTGCGGATTGTGCCAAAGGGAGACAGCCTGGCAGATCGACTGATGCGCGAAACAGGACGGCAGCTGGAAGCAGAGCGCAGTCTGCAGCAAGCGTCGGCAGCGCTGCCGGAAACACTGGAAGAGCAGCCTGTAAAATGGCGGCTGCATCAGGAACCATATGGGCTGTGGATTTTATGTCTGACGATAGCAGGGACAGGTTTGATTTCGTTTGCATATGATCACGATTTGGAAAAAGAAGGGGAAGCGAGGCAGGAAGAGCTCGCATTGGCCTATCCGTCCTTTTTAGCGCGGTTGACGCTGCTTGCGCAGACTGGAATGCCGATCCGACAGATTTTTGCGAGACTTTCCAAAGAAAAGAATGGTGTTGTTTACGAAGAGGTGCGCCGGACATTTCGGGAAATGGAAAGCGGAATGACGCAGACCGAAGCGCTGGAACGTTTTGGAAAACGCACCCGTCTGCCGCAATATAAAAAGTGCGCGGCATTGCTGGCCCAGAACATCCGCAGGGGAACAGGCGAACTGATCACTGCACTCGGACAGGAGGCAGAGAATGCGTTCGAGGAACAGAAAGCTGCCGCGCGGAGAAAAGCAGAGGAAGCGCAGACAAAATTGTTATTTCCGATGCTGCTGATGCTGAGTGTGGTGATGATTCTGATTCTGGTACCGGCGTGGCTCTCCTTTGGAGGACTGTGACGGGGGTGGGAAACACTGCTGATGTGAGGCAGCAGGCATTTTACGGCGCAACGACGTTGTTGGGTGGAAACCGCAGATAAATTGAACTGGCAGTAAGAAACGATAAATGACAGGAAGACGAGGAGGAACAAATATGCTGATGTATTGGAAAAACCGTGCAGTGAATGGAGTATGGAAGTTGCAGAGAAGAGTGTATGAAGTGCTCAGAAATGAAGATGGAGTCGGAACTGTGGAAGTCGTGTTATTGATTTTAGCGATATTAGGTATACATTTTATGTGTTTATAGTGTACATACAGTAAGCATTAGAATCATGAAAGGAGAGGCGAGATGAAATTACAAAGGAGTATGTTTGAAGAGATGGTAGTGGAATTTGAAAACGTTAAAGAAGTAAATATGAGACAAAGGACATTTGTTTATGAAAAGTATAGCAGGATAGAGATTGAGCAACAGACAGGGGTGGGTAATGTACGGTATAGAGCGGTTAATTATCTTTTGAAAGCTTTATTAAAAAAACAGAATTAGAGTATACATAGGCACTTTTGGTTTGAGATAAATCAGAGGTGCCTTTTATTTTGAAAGAAAGGATATAAAAAATGAAGAAAAAAGAATTTCAGAAGGCGATTCAGGAAGAGATGAGAAAACGATTCCCAGAGATGGAAATCTCTATTGAAAGCGTAGAAAAGAGAGATTCGTATATCGGGTTGCAGGTAAGGAAAAAGGGGGAAAGGACAGGGATTGCAATTAATCTGGATGCAGCCTATTCAGATTATTTGAAAAATGATGATTATACGATGACTTGCGCAAAGATTGAAACGCAAATCATTGATGAAGTAAGAAATGCTCCAACGATTGATATAGATGGAATTGGTAGTTATGAAACAATACGACCTAAATTGTCGTTACAGCTTATTCCTGCGCCACAGAATGGGATGTTGGAAAATGTACCTCACACGATGTATGCAGATTTGGCATTGATTTATCGAATAGAGCTTTTTAGAAGTGACAATGGAGGCGCTTTTATAACAATCAATAATGAATTGCTTAAAAAGTTTGAGATTTCCAAAGAACAGCTGCATCAGGATGCAGTGGAAAATAGTATGGAACAAGATCCAATTATTATACAAAATATTGAAGATATTTTAGGGATGGAAGCAGGACTTGGTCTTCAAGAATCAGTTTTTTATTGTATTACGAATAAAAGGTGTATGAATGGTGCTTCTGTGCTGGCATATCCAGATTTTGCAGATCAGGTGGCGAAACGTTTAGAAGGAAATTTCTATATTCTGCCATCCTCTATTCATGAGCTGATGTTGCTGAAAGATGATGGTAAAGATATGTCCCTTTTTTTGGATCATATGATTCAGGAGGTTAATCGCGAAAGTGTTAAACCGGAGGAAAGGTTATCGGATCATGCGTACTATTATGACAGCCAGAAGAAAATTTTTGAGATTGCATCGGTATATGAGGAACGGAAGCAGGGAGATATTGAAGAGCTTAGGACGGATGAAATTAAAGGTTTGCTGATCGAGCCGAATCAGTATCCAAAAGCCATTATGATCAAAAATGAATCGTATGAATTTCAAAATATAGTAGGCGAAAAAATGACAGAATTCTATCCATTCGAAGATTCCATTTGTGTTATGGAAGGAAATGCAGAAGGATTACCGTTAAATCGTGCGATTAAAAATGATGATGGGAGTGTAAGATGTCTTGTTGCTGGGCCTATGTTGGTGATAGGTGTAAATAATGGGAATTATTGTTCTTTAACACCGAGACAGATGAAACAGTACGAAGAAATGTTTCATCAGCCAGAAGTGTTTCTTCAGATGGGCAGAAAAGTTTTGGTTCGTCCAATTCCAGATGAGATTTTAGCAGAGAATAAAAAGACTGTTGGTCAGGATAAATTCAAAAAGAACCTGGGTGAGCGATAATGTGTATGGAAGAAAGATATTCTTCGGAAAAACCGAATGATTGTAGGTTTTGCTATTTTTGGCGCAGTCGGAAAAGAAGGTGAGAAAAAGATGGTTGAAAAAGCAGATGTTATTGCGGTTGTAAATCAGAAAGGTGGGGTTGGAAAGACAACCACAGTTGAAAACCTTGGAATTGGGTTGGCAGAGGAAGGAAAACGGGTTTTATTGGTAGATGTTGATCCGCAGGCAAGCCTTACTGTTGCATTGGGGCAAAATCAGCCTGACATTTTGGATAATACGGTTAGAAATCGTATGATCGATATAATTAAAGAACAGAATTTTGAACCACAAGAAGGTATTTTGCATCATGTAGAAAAAGTGGACTATCTGCCTGCTAATATTGAATTGGCGGCATTAGAAGCAGCGTTAGTGAATGCGATGAATCGGGAAAAAATTTTAAAACAGTATCTGGATGAGGTAAGGAAAGATTACGATGTGGTGATATTGGACTGTATGCCGAGTTTGGGGATGCTTACTATCAATGCGATGGCAGCGGCAGATCGATTGATCGTGCCGGTACAGGCGCAGTATTTGTCTGCGAAAGGGTTAGAGCAGCTGTTAATGACAGTAAACCGGGTAAAACGGCAGATCAATCCTAAACTGAAAATAGATGGAATTTTACTGACGATGGTAGATAGTCGGACAAATAACGCAAAGGAGATAGGAGAGTTAATTCGAACTACCTATGGAAAGAATGTTCCGATTTTTCAGACAGAAATTCCTCGTTCTGTTCGTGCGGCAGAAATCAGTACAGAAGGAGTCAGTATTTATCGCTACGATCCTAAGGGAAAAGTTGCAGAAGCTTATAGAAATCTGACAAGGGAGGTGTTGGAACATGCAGAAAAAAGGCGCAAACGTCAGTTTGAGCAGTCTCGATGATATGTTTTCAACAGATATATCACGTCGGGAAGAGGGGCAGGAAAGGATTCAGGAGATTGCCTTGGAAGATCTGCATCCGTTCCGCAATCATCCTTTTAAAGTATTGGACGATGATGCAATGGAAAAAACTGTAGAAAGTATTAAAGAATTTGGAGTCATGGTGCCGGCGATTGCAAGACCGTGTCCGACCGGTGGTTACGAACTGGTTGCAGGACATCGACGGCATCATGCATCTCAATTGGCTGGTAAGACGACAATGCCCGTTATTGTCAGGGAGATGGATGATGACGCAGCTACCATTTTGATGGTGGATTCTAATTTACAGAGAGAAGAATTATTGCCAAGCGAGCGAGCATTTGCTTACAAGATGAAATTGGAAGCTGTTGAGAGAAAAAAAGGACGTCCCAAAAAGGAGGGACAAGTTGTCCCAGAATATTTTGGAAAACGGACAACGGAGATAATTGCGGAGGGAACAGGAGAAAGTTATAAGCAGATCCAACGCTATATTCGTTTGACGGCTTTAAATCCTACACTGTTGGAAATGGTAGATCAAAAACAGCTTGCATTAAATCCGGCGGTCGAGTTGTCGTATTTGAAACCAGATGAACAGGAAAAGTTTATGGAAGCAATGGATTATGCACAGGCTACCCCATCGTTAAGTCAGGCGCAGCGGATTAAGCGATTGAGTCAGGAAGGAAATTGTACCCTGATGGCAATGCGGTTAATTATGAATGAGGAAAAAAAGACAGACTTGGATAAGGTTGTTATTAAAAATGACGTTTTAAAGAGATATTTTCCCAAGTCGTATACGCCAAGACAGATGGAAGATACGATTATTAAATTATTGGAGCAGTGGCAGCATAAGAAACAGAAAGAAACGGAGCGTTAAAAATGAAGAAGAGGTGTAGAAAACGGGAAACTGTAGAGATAGTAAAAGAACTTATACGAAAAATGGAAGCAACAGAGATGCTTACACTATATTTTTCTGTTTCGGCACAGAAGATGGAGGATAGCGATAGGGATGGAGACAAATGAATACAAATTAAAACAGGTTGTAGTCCGTTTAAAACTTTCAGAAGCAGAACCGTTATATAGTACAGAACCCATTACAAGTCCTCAAAAAGCGACAGAGATAATGGCAGAAGCATTAGCTCAAATGGATCGGGAATATGTATGTATCGTAAATCTGGATGGCAAAAATCGACCAATTAATTATAATGTGGTCAGTATTGGAACCATTTGTGAAGCACCTGCATCGGTACCCAATATTTTTAAAACGGCGATATTAGAGAATGCGTCCGGGCTTATGGTGTTTCATAATCATCCGAGCGGAAATGTTGAACCAAGTAGGGCAGATGAAATTATGACAGATAAGTTGATTTTGGCGGGTAATTTATTGGAAATTCCGGTTGTTGATCATATTATCATCGGTGGCGGATCGGGGAAGCAATATAGTTTTCGAGAGAATTTCCCAGACCGTTTTGGATTGGAACAGAAGGTAAAAAAACACAAAGCAAAAGAAGCGTGCAGATAGGAGTCACAAGAATGCAGGAAGAAATTGAAAATCGGACAGTAAATTTGGCAATTAGTGCGAGCAAACTGACTTCTAAAACTATTTTGGATGGGATACGGGTTTATTTGCAGAATCGAAGAAAGAAAAAAATAGAACACGGAGGAGTGAAAGGAAAGCAGTCTGTGAAACAGTTGATCGGACAGAACCAAGGTGTTAGTCATATTGATGTGGGACAGACGGAGATTAAAGGTTTTGAGCGAATTGCAAAGAAGTATGGAGTGGATTTTGCAGTAACAAAAGATCGGAGCCAGGTTCCTCCTCACTATCTGATCTTTTTTAAGGCAAGAGATGCAGATGCCCTGACTGCAGTTTATAAAGAGTATTGCCAAGAAACGTTGATTCAAAAGAAGAAACCGAGTGTTTTAGCAGTATTAAAACATTTCAAAGAGATGGCAATAAATTTGAATGGGAAGGAGCGGGAAAAGAGAAAGGATTTGGTAAGGTGAATAAGGATCAATGGAAACGCCGGATTATTTTGTGGCTGCCGTATTTGGTGATTGTATTGTTTTGCACAAAATTTGGAAAAGCATGGAGGTTAGCTGAGGGAGCAGATTTGTCTGCAAAAATCCTCAGCTTTTTTAATGCAATTCCAGTTGTATTGAAAGAACCGTTTCCGAGTTTTCGGTTGTTGGATTTATTAATAGGTACTATGTGTGGTATGGGAATGTGGGTCATGGTTTATCTAAAAAGTAAGGATGCAAAAAAATATAGACATAATGTGGAATATGGCTCTGCTCGTTGGGGAATGGCAAAGGATATAGAGCCGTTCATAGCTCCGAAGTTTGAGGATAATATCATTCTGACAAAAACGGAAAGGTTGATGATGTCGAATCGACCGAAGGACCCTGCCAATGCCAGAAATAAAAATGTTCTGATTGTCGGCGGTTCAGGATCAGGCAAGACGAGATTTTGGTTAAAACCCAACCTGCTTCAGATGCATAGTTCCTATGTTGTAACAGATCCGAAAGGAACTGTTTTATTGGAGTGTGGGAATGCTTTAGAGAAGAATGGGTATGAGATAAAATTTTTTAATACGATCAATTTTAAACATTCTATGCATTATAACCCATTTTCGTATATTCATAGTGAAAAGGATATTTTGAAACTGGTTACTACGCTGATGACAAATACAAAAGGAGAAGGAAAAGGGGGAGATCCATTTTGGGATAAAGCAGAGACGCTGTTGTACTGTGCGTTAATTGGATATATCCATTATGAAGCACCGCCAGCTGAACAAAATTTCGCAACGTTAATTGAGTTTTTGAATGCAATGGAAGTACACGAGGATGATGAGGAGTTTCAAAATGCAGTTGATTTGATGATGGATGAGTTGGGACGAAGAAAGCCAAATCATTTTGCAGTAAGGCAATATGCAAAATATAAGCTTGCGGCTGGTGTAGTAAGTTTGAAGAGACTTCTTAATCAATCAATTTTAAAGAGTTGGAGCTCCAAAATGATTAAAAAGTCTCTTGAGGCTTATTTTTTTACCTTAAAGAACAAAATTGTATTTTGTAAAAAACAATTTTAAAACATGTCCGTATTTTATTTCGTCAGTACAGAGATTGTGTAAGGAACTTTAAAAAGATGACACGAAATCAAAAAAATGTAGTAAGGGGGCTGTAAAAAGACCTCTGAGCATTTCGTTTAGTGTAAAGAACTTTTTTACTTCTTACACGAACTTTGAAAACGAAACAGCCTGCCCATAGTGATACCAGAACTGAATAGGCATTCAGCGTGTCTTTTCTGGTTAATACGTCCCGGAAACATCAGCACCCGGTACAGGAACGGATATGGGATGAGAACAGGAATTTAATAAACAAAGGAAGGAGGGCATCTGACTATGACAGAGAAACAAGGATTCATGACAGCGTTGTATGAACGTCTTAGTCGTGATGATGAATTAAACGGAGAATCCAACAGTATTTCGAATCAGAAGAAACTGCTGGAACAATATGCAAAAGAACATGGATTTACCAATCTTGTTCATTTTACTGA
>ERZ773107.1718-NODE-1718-length-18462-cov-3.104037_pt1 | contig 18462 bp, 16 predicted proteins | sample MGYA00580571_ERZ773107 | MGnify/ENA primary metagenome ERZ773107 (study PRJEB29015, sample SAMEA2737843) | human gut metagenome | biome: human gut; feature: human-associated habitat; material: faeces | place: China | collected 2012 ... | reverse complement strand
TAGAGAGTATATTTTAATAATAGAGGTGTCTATGGAACAGTATGTAATTAAAGGCGGCAATCCCCTGGTGGGCGAAGTTGAAATCGGCGGAGCGAAAAATGCGGCACTTGGTATTTTGGCAGCGGCGATTATGACAGATGAGACCGTGGTGATCGATAATCTTCCGGATGTCCAGGATATCAATGTCCTGCTCGAAGCGATCAGTGTGATCGGAGCCAGAGTTGACAGGATCAGCCGCCATAAAGTGGCTATCAATGGTTCTATGATCGGTCAGGTAAGTGTAGATTACGAGTTTATTAAGAAAATCAGAGCTTCCTACTATCTGTTGGGAGCACTTCTTGGAAAATATAAAAGAGCAGAAGTACCGCTTCCGGGCGGATGCAACATCGGCAGCAGACCGATCGACCTGCATCTGAAAGGATTCAAAGCACTGGGAGCGACAACGAGTATCCGAAACGGTTCCATCGTTGCAGAGGCAGAAAAGCTGAAAGGAACACATATTTATTTAGATATGGTTTCCGTAGGTGCGACGATCAACATCATGATGGCAGCATCTATGGCAGAGGGATACACGATCATCGAGAATTCAGCACGTGAGCCGCACGTTGTCGATGTGGCGAACTTCCTGAACAGCATGGGTGCCAATATCAAAGGTGCCGGTACCGATGTGATCCGTATCCGCGGTGTTCAGAAGCTTCACAGGGCAGAGTATTCCATTATTCCTGACCAGATCGAAGCCGGAACCTTTATGTTTGCAGCAGCAGCGACCAGAGGCGATGTCATGATTAAAAATGTCATCCCGAAACATCTGGAAGCAACGACAGCAAAGCTTGTCGAGATCGGCTGTGAGGTAGAAGAATTTGACGATGCTGTGCGTGTGGTAGCATCCAAACGTTTAAATAGCACAAACGTCAAGACACTGCCGTATCCGGGGTATCCGACCGACATGCAGCCGCAGATCGTAGTTGCCCTGGCTCTGGCACACGGTACCAGTATCGTGACCGAGAGCATTTTTGAGAATCGTTTCAAATATGTGGACGAGCTTACCAGAATGGGTGCGACGATTAAAGTAGAAGGCAATTCTGCTATTATCTACGGAACCGATGGGTTTACAGGAGCAAGAGTCAGTGCACCGGATCTGAGAGCCGGAGCAGCACTGGTGATCGCCGGACTGGCAGCAGAAGGTGTCACCGTTGTCGATGATATTGTCTATATTCAGCGTGGATATGAGTGTTTTGAAGACAAGCTCCGCAGCCTTGGTGCTGAGATTGAACGAGTTAGCACCGAAAAGGAAATTCAGAAATTCAAACTGAGAGTTGGTTGAAAATTAAATAGCTTCTCTTATTCAGAGTGATGGAGATACATAGGATCTGTGAAGTCACGGCAACCCCTTAAAGGAAGGTGCCAACCTGAGCGAGTACTCGAACAATAAGAGGATTGAACTTATCATTGGAATAAGAGGTCCGCTTTTTGTGGATCTTTTTTCGTTCTACAGAAAACCATTCTGTGGGATTATAAAAAGAAACCATGTAGTTTCATATTATCAGGAACTATAAAATTACCGATGTCAGAATTGTAAAAATTCCATACAGTTCAAAGGCATCATACATTCATTTATTAAAAAAGGAGAGACAAATGGAGAAATTATTATTTACATCCGAGTCTGTAACAGAAGGACATCCGGACAAAATGTGCGACGCGATTTCTGATGCGATTCTGGACGCACTGCTTGAGCAGGATCCGATGAGCCGTGTAGCTTGCGAAACCTGTACTACAACAGGATACGTGATGGTAATGGGTGAGATTACATCCAACGCACACATTGATTTCCAGCAGGTTGTACGTGATACCGTTCGCGAAATCGGCTACGACCGTGCAAAATACGGATTTGACGCAGATACCTGCGCTGTTGTAACTGCAATTGACAAACAGTCCACCGATATCGCTATGGGTGTAGACAAAGCGCTCGAAGCAAAAGAGAACAATATGAGCGATGAGGAGATCGATGCCATTGGAGCAGGAGATCAGGGAATGATGTTCGGATTCGCAACCAACGAGACCGAAGAGTACATGCCATACCCGATCTACATGGCACACAAACTGGCTCGCCAGCTGACCAAAGTCCGCAAAGACGGTACTTTAAGTTACCTGCGTCCGGACGGAAAAACACAGGTAACCGTAGAGTACGATGAGAACGGCAAACCGTTCCGTCTTGATGCGGTTGTTCTTTCCACTCAGCATGATCCGGAAGTATCCCAGGAGCAGATTCATGAGGATATCAAAAAGTATGTATTCGATGAGATCATCCCGGCAGAGCTGGTAGATGATGAGACGAAATTCTTTGTAAATCCGACAGGCCGGTTTGTAATTGGCGGACCTCACGGAGACAGCGGACTGACAGGACGTAAGATCATCGTTGATACTTATGGTGGAATGGCACGTCACGGTGGCGGAGCATTTTCAGGAAAAGACTGCACAAAGGTAGACCGTTCTGCAGCTTATGCAGCACGTTATGCAGCAAAGAATATCGTAGCAGCAGGACTTGCAAAGAAATGTGAGATCCAGCTTTCTTATGCTATCGGTGTGGCACAGCCGACTTCTATCGCAGTTGATACATTTGGTACAGGAAAGTTATCTGATACAAAGCTGGTTGAGATCCTTCGTGAGAATTTTGATTTCCGCCCGGCAGGAATCATTAAGATGCTGGATCTGAGAAGACCGATCTACAAGCAGACAGCCGCTTACGGACATTTTGGACGTAATGACCTGGATCTTCCGTGGGAGAAACTTGACAAGGTAGAAGATTTAAAGAAATATCTGTAAAGTGAAAGAATATCTCAAAAATGAAAGAAATATTTGTAGAATCTGTAAAATAAGCAGAAGTATCAAAAGAAGGTGTCTGATCTCCTGAAAAGGTTCAGGCACCTTTCGTTAATCATACTCGATTTTCGGAAAGGAGCTGCAAATGAAGCTTAAGACAAAACTCGTTATCGTATTTATGGTGGTCATGGTATTTCCGATGCTTTTTACCGGAGTGATGACAAGGGCATTTGTACCGGAAAAGGCAACGGAGATCCAGCAGATGTATCTGATCGTCGTATCCATCACGGCAGCATTGTTGATCATATGGATTTATCGTGCGGTATCAGTGCCGCTGCAAAAATTACAGAAAGCGGCAAGGAATATCAAAGAAGGAAATCTGGATTTTGAGATTAAAGCAGAAAATGATGATGAGATCGGGCAGCTTTGCAGGGATTTTGAGGAAATGCGTCTTCGGTTGAAGGTGCAGGCAGAGGAAAAGGTTGCGTTTGACCGGGAAAATAAGGAACTGATCAGTAATATTTCACATGATCTGAAGACTCCGATCACAGCGATCAAAGGTTATGTGGAAGGAATCATGGATGGGGTAGCAGATACGCCGGAAAAGATGGACAGATACATCAGAACCATTTATAATAAAGCTAATGAGATGAATCTTCTGATCAATGAACTGACGCTTTATTCAAAGATCGATACGAATCGAATTCCGTATAATTTCACAACAATCTCTGCGAAGGGATATTTTGCAGATTGTGCGGAGGATTTAAGTGTAGAACTGGAATCAAAGGGAGCTGAATTTACTTACAGGAACTTTATGGAAGAGGACAGCAAGGTGATCGTAGATCCGGAGCAGCTTCGAAGAGTCATCAATAACATCGTATCAAATTCTATCAAATATACAGATAAGCCAAAGGTGAAGATTACGATGGATGTAAAGGACGTGGGAGACTTTATTCAGGTAGAACTGGGAGATAACGGAAAGGGCATTGCGGCAAAGGATCTGCCGAATATCTTTGACCGTTTCTACCGGACAGATGCTTCAAGGAATTCTTCCAAGGGAGGAAGCGGCATCGGTCTTTCTATCGTGAAGAAGATTGTGGAAGAGCACGGAGGAAAGATCTGGGCAACCAGCGAAGAGGGCGTTGGAACCACGATGTATTTTGTAATAAGAAAATATCAGGAGGTACCCGTAGAAGATGAGTAAACGTATTTTAATCGTAGAAGACGAGGAAAGCATTGCAGATCTTGAGAAAGACTATTTGGAGCTGAGTGGTTTTGAAGTCGAGGTTGCGAATGATGGTGAGATAGGACTTAAGAAAGGACTTGAAGGAGAATTTGATCTGATCATTCTGGATCTGATGCTTCCGGGAGTAGATGGATTTGAGATCTGTCGTCAGATCCGCAGCCAGAAGAATACACCGATCATTATGGTTTCAGCGAAGAAAGATGATATTGATAAGATTCGTGGGCTTGGACTTGGCGCAGATGATTATATGACAAAACCGTTTAGTCCAAGTGAGCTTGTAGCCCGTGTGAAAGCACATCTTGCAAGATATGAGAGACTGATCGGAAGTAATGTAGAGCAGAATGAAGTGATCGAGATCCGTGGATTGAAGATTGACAAGACAGCACGTCGTGTCTGGGTGAATGGAGAAGAGAAGTCTTTCACAACGAAAGAATTTGACCTTTTAACTTTCCTTGCAGGACATCCGAATCATGTGTACAGCAAGGAAGAGCTTTTCCGTGAGATCTGGGATATGGAGTCAATCGGAGACATTGCAACTGTTACAGTACATATTAAGAAGATCCGTGAGAAGATTGAGTATGATACTTCACATCCACAGTATATTGAGACAATCTGGGGTGTGGGATACAGATTTAAAGTATAAGAAGAAAGAGAGGACTCTGCCAGTGAATGGTGGAGTTCTTTTTTGTGGAAACAATAAGAATGTCAACTCAAACAAAAGAATGGGTTGACATTCTAAAAAGACATGGATATACTATTTTCATATGTTGTAAATAAGATCAACAGAATAATAATGCAGAAGATGCGTTGCTGGTCGCACATCGTGTGAACAGTAACGCGTTGGAGATATTGTTATACTTATAGAATCAGAAGAAAGGGAAATATACCATGTCAAACAGATCAATTCATACATTACTGAAAAACTGGGATGAAGAATGTCCGCTTACAAGAGAAGAGGCAGTTGAAGTGCTGAGTCTTCCTGAAGAGGAGATGGACAGTCTGATGGAGTGTGCTTATGCACTTCGTACAAAATACAAAGGGAAGAAAGTAAGCGTTCAGCTTCTGACAAATGTTCGTAGCGGAAACTGTACACAGAACTGTGCTTACTGTGCACAGTCCAAGGATTCTCAGGCAGAGATCGAGAAGTATAAGAGAGTATCAGATGAAAAGCTTTATGGTGATAATGATCTGGTAGATGAGAAACATCTTGCAAGACATTGTATTGGATTAAGTGGAATCGGATTCTCAGACGAGGAGATTGAAGATCTTGCAGACCGTATCCGCGAGATGAAGAAGAAAGACACACAGATCTGCTGCTCCATCGGTTTCCTGACAGAGAAACAGGCAAGAATCCTGAAAGATGCCGGACTGGACCGTATCAACCATAATCTGAACAGCAGCCGTTCTTTCTATCCGGAGATTTGTACAACACATACTTATGATCAGCGTGTGAATAACATCAAGATGCTTCAGGGACTTGGATTCGAGATCTGCAGTGGTGGAATTGTTGGTATGGGAGAGAGTAAGGAAGATATCGTTGATATGCTGATGGATCTTCGTGAGATCAATCCGGAGTCTGTTCCAATCAATTTCCTTCTTCCAATTCCGGGAACAAAACTGGCAGACCGTGATATCTCTGAACTGACACCTGAATATTGTATGAAGGTTCTTTGTCTGGCGAGATTGATGATTCCGAAGTCTGATATCCGCTGTGCAGCAGGAAGGGAAGTTTACTTTAAGGGAATGGAACCGGAACTTTTCAAAGTTGTTGATTCTATTTTTGCATCAGGTTATCTGACAGCCGGAGGCCAGGGAATTGATGATACAATGAAAATGATAAAGGATGCTGGATTTGATGGAGAAATCGAGTCTACAGATCACTAAAAATGATTCAAACTATATAATAATTTTAAATAAACCGCCAAACGAAGGATACGCTGTTCTGAAGATGAATCAGAGCGGCGTATCCTTCGTTTTTATCGTTTTGTCAGCTTTTACTTGCGGATGATAAGATGGAGTGGTAACATGATGTTTAATAATTGTCATGTGAGAGTGAGGAAAGACAGGCATGTATGGATTTTATATAGATGAAGACAGGAGAAAAGCACGAAGAGCAAAGTGGAATACAGTGAGGATCATATCAATCGGATTTTTTGGTGTGATTCTTCTTGGAAGTCTGCTTTTATGGCTTCCGTTTTCAAATCATCAGCCAATTCGTTATATCGACGCACTGTTTACGGCTGTAACCTGCGTCTGTGTGACAGGATTGGTGACAGTTGTGCCGGCTGCACAGTTTACAGTGGCAGGAAAAGTGATCCTGCTTATTTTGATTCAGATTGGCGGACTTGGAATCATTGCATGTACAACTGCATTTTTAATTTTGGTTGGAAAGAGAATAAACATGAAGGAACGAGTTGTCATTCAGGAAGCCTATGGTCTGTCCACACTTCAAGGAATGATCCGGTTTATTGAAAGAGTATTGTGGGGAACATTTCTTGTAGAAGGAATTGGCGCAATCGGATATTCATTACAGTTTATTCCGGAGTATGGTGTTGCGAAGGGAATCTTCTATTCCGTGTTTCACTCAATCTCTGCATTTTGTAATGCGGGTGTAGATATTCTTGGAGATTCAAGCTTTACGAGATATGTCAATACACCGGTGATCACAATTACGACAACAATGCTTGTCATTCTCAGTGGACTTGGTTATCCGGTCTGGATCGATCTGGCGAAGAATATAAAGATGACAATACAGTCCAAGGGAAAACGTCCGGTCGGAAGAACGATCACAAGGCTGAGTCTTCAGAGCAAGATCGTCTTGACAATGACGCTGTTCCTTCTTACATTGGGAACAGTAGGATTCTATCTGTTGGAACACCGTAATCCGGCAACTATGGGATCACTAAGTATTGCGGGAAAATTGCAAGCGTCTTTTTTCCAGTCTGTGACGACGAGAACGGCAGGATTTGCCAGCATATCCCAGTCAGGTCTTACGAATGGTTCGAAGTTGCTGGCCTGCATGCTGATGATCATCGGAGGTTCACCGGCAGGAACTGCAGGTGGTATTAAGACAACAACAGTTGCTGTTCTCTTGCTTACAGCAATTTCTGTCTTGAGAGGAAACAAAGATACGGAATGTTATGGGAGAAAAATTACATTCGAAATTATAAGAGTAGGGATGACAATCACACTTGTGACATTTGTCTTCTGGCTGTTTGGAGTTACGGTGATGACAGTGATTGAACCACAGCAGAAAGTCCTTGATCTTATGTATGAGGCAACATCAGCAATGGCGACAGTAGGTCTGACGGCAGACCTGACGCCAGTACTTAGTGATATCAGTCATGTTGTACTGATGCTCATGATGTATATTGGACGAATCGGACCAATGACGATGGCACTTATATTTTCCGGTCATGCGGACAAGAAGAACCAGTTCCGTACTCTGCCGGAAGCAAAGATCATGGTTGGATAAGAAAAGATAAAAGAGAAGATAAGAGATACGCGATAAACAGTATATGAGAAGGAGAAAACGATGAGAAAGCAGTTTGCAGTTCTTGGGCTTGGAAGTTTTGGACGGAGTGTGGCCCTGACACTTGAGAGTATGGGATGCGATGTGATCGTTGTAGATAAATCACAGGAGACGATCCAGGAGATCGCGGACAGAGTGACCTATGCGATCACAGCGGATATTACAGAGAAAGAGGCATTGAGCGCACTTGGAACAAGGAATCTGGACGGAGCAATTATTGGAGTTGCGGAGAATCTTGAAGCAGGGATCATGGCGACTCTGCTTTGCAAAGAAATAGGAATTCCAATGGTTGTTGCCAAAGCCAAGAATAAGTTACAAGGAACTATATTGAAGAAGGTTGGGGCGGATACTGTTGTATATCCGGAGATTGAGATGGGTAGCAGGGTTGCCAAAAGCCTTTTGGCGACAGAATTCACAGACTGGATCGAACTGTCAAATGATTACAGTATGGTTGAGATCGCTGTTCCAAAACCGTGGATCAATCATAGTATGGCAGAACTGGGAATCCGTACGAAATATGGAGTTACAGTTGTAGGAATCATGCAGAACGGGAATGTTAATGTAGAGATTGATCCACAGATGCCGCTTCCGGAAAGTGGACTTCTGATTCTGGTGGGAGCGAATAAAGTACTCGAAAAAATTGGAAAATTGGAGAAATAGATTATGATAACAAGTACATCGAATGCACAGATCAAAGAACTGGCGAAGCTGCAGAAGAAGAGCCGCTTAAGAGATGAAAAAGGAATCTTTCTCGTGGAAGGACCAAGAATGACAGAAGAGATTCCGGCGGAACGAATTGAGAAAGTATATGCTTCAGAAAGCTTTGCAAAGAAGAATAAAGAATTTTTAGAGAAATTACAGGCGCCGGTCGAGCTTCTGACAGATACTGTGTTCGCTTACGTGTCAGATACAAAGACACCGCAGGGAATTCTGGCGATTGTGAAGAGACTCAAATATACGATGAATGACCTGATGCAGGTGAAAAATCAGAAGGCACCGCACCTGGTTGTGCTGGATAATCTGCAAGATCCGGGAAATCTTGGAACTATTTTCAGAACAGCTGAGGCAGCAGGTGTAACCGGAATCTTATTGAGTAAAGATTGCGTGGACGTCTACAATCCAAAGGTGATCCGTTCCACGATGGGGGCTGTATTCCGTATGCCGTTCCTCTATGTGGAAGATCTTCCGGAGAAGATCAAAGAGCTGCAGAAGAAGAGCATTAAAACTTACGCAGCACATTTGCGTGGAGAAAATGCATACGACGAGGAAGATTATACAACTGGTTGTGCATTTTTGATAGGAAATGAGGGAAACGGACTTCGTGATGAAGTTGCAGACTGCGCGGATTGTCTCATCCGTATCCCAATGGAAGGCGAGGCAGAATCCTTAAATGCGGCAGTGGCAGCGGCGGTTCTGATGTTCGAAGCAGGAAGACAGAGAAGAAAGAAATAATAAAAATGCATAAAAGAATGTATAAGTACTGAATAAATATGTATAAAACAGAGTAAAATAAAGTTTTAGTTGCATTTTTATACATGGATGTAGTATACTAAATTCATCGGTTACAATGTAGGTTCAAAGATATGAAGAAGAGAAGGACAGAGAGGGTTCTGATTCATATAGTCATAGAATAGAAAGGACGAGAACTATGGACTTAAAAGGAAGAAATTTTCTGACACTGAAGGATTTTACACCAGAGGAGATTACATACCTGCTTGATCTGGCAGCAGACCTCAAAGAGAAGAAGAAAAACGGAGTACCGGTGGATCATTATCATGGCAAAAACATTGCACTGATCTTTGAGAAGACAAGTACAAGAACACGTTGTGCATTCGAAGTGGCAGCGCATGATATGGGAATGGGAACAACTTATCTTGATCCATCAGGTTCTCAGATTGGAAAGAAAGAGAGCATCGAAGATACAGCCCGTGTACTTGGAAGAATGTATGACGGAATCGAATATCGTGGATTCGGTCAGGAAATCGTAGAAGATCTTGCAAAATATGCAGGAGTACCGGTATGGAACGGTCTGACAAACGAATATCATCCGACACAGATGCTGGCGGATATGCTGACAATCCGTGAGAATTTCGGAGAACTCAAAGGCCGCAAGCTTGTATACATGGGAGATGCAAGATTTAACATGGGCAATTCCCTGATGATCGCATGCTCTAAGCTTGGAATGCATTTCGTAGCATGTACAACGAAAGAATATTTCCCGAATGAAGAGCTTGTTGAAACTTGTAAAGGTTATGCCGCACAGTCCGGAGCGACAATTACTCTGACAGAAGATGTGAAAGAAGGAACAAAGGACGCAGATGTTATCTATACAGATGTATGGGTATCCATGGGCGAGCCGGATGAAGTATGGGAGAAGAGAATCAAAGAACTTTCACCATATAAGGTAACAAAAGAAGTTATGGCAAATGCAAAAGATACAGCTATTTTCCTGCATTGCCTGCCGGCATTCCATGACCTGAAGACAAAGATCGGAGCTGAGATGGGACAGCGTTTCGGAATCGAAGATATGGAAGTAACAGACGAAGTATTCGAGTCTGCACAGTCCAAAGTATTCGATGAGGCAGAGAACAGAATGCATACGATCAAGGCGGTAATGGTTGCAACACTTGGTGAGTTCTAAGAGCATGTAATCTATTTGATGAACTTGAGAAATCAGCAGAAGTTTGGTATGATAAATGAGTTGAAGATCAGACCGGCTTCTGTGGAAAATAAGAATGAGCAGAAGGTGTCTGTTATTCCAGAGATGGGACAGACACCTTTCTTTTGTATAAAGGTCTGATGAGAGGTGGAATTAGAATGAAAGCTGAAATATTAAAATTATTGAGGGAAGCGGACGGATATGTGTCAGGCCAGCAGCTTTGTGAAAAGTTCGGGGTGTCAAGAACTGCAGTCTGGAAGGTAATCCGTCAGCTGCAGGAAGAAGGATATCAGGTTGAAGCTGTGCGGAATAAAGGTTATCATATCGTAGATAGTCCGGATGTGATGACGAAAGAAGAGCTCGACAGCCTGATGGATACGCAGTGGGCCGGAAGAAACATCGTTTATTACGATTCGGTAGACTCTACAAATCTCAGAATCAAACAGATGGGAGATGAAGGCGCACCGGAAGGTACACTTGCAGTAGCAGATAAGCAGACAGCAGGAAGAGGAAGAAGAGGCCGTTCCTGGGATTCACCGTCAGGTTCAAGCATTTATATATCCTTGCTGCTTCGCCCGGAGATTGAACCGGATCAGGCGCCGATGCTGACGCTTGTGATGGCATTAAGTGTAGCAGAGGGAATCATGGATTGCGGAGATTCCTGTGGAAACCCGGATGTAAAGATCAAGTGGCCAAATGATATTATCATTAATGGAAAGAAGCTCGTCGGAATCCTGACAGAGATGAGCACTCAGATCGATTACATTAATCATGTAACGATTGGTGTAGGGATCAATGTGAACCTGACAGAGTTCCCTGAGGAAATCCGTGAGACAGCGACATCACTCAGACTGGAATGTGGACATGTGGTAAAGAGAGCACCGTTGATCGCAGCAGTGATGAAACGCTTTGAACAGAATTACACAGTTTTCCTTGAACATAGAGATCTGTCCGGTCTGAAAGAACGTTACAGCGAATTACTGGTTAATAAAGACCGTGAGGTCCGGATTCTTGGCGCGAAAGAACAGTACAATGCTTACGCACTTGGAATCAATCAGACAGGAGAATTGATCGTTCGGAAAGAAGATGGAACCGAAGAGGCGGTGTATGCCGGAGAAGTTTCGGTGCGCGGCGTATATGGATATGTATAACCAGGTGGATAAGACCTACGGAATGTGAATAAGTCATCGGGATTATGCAGTAAATGTGGAAAATATGGAAAGGTAAGTACTGTTTACAGAAACTGTGGGCAGTGATATAAGGTGTAAAAATTATGGATGAAGAAATGGTATTGTGTGCGGCCAGCTCCTATGAGCAGAAATATTATCTGAACCCGGAATTTGAATCTCTTCCGGAAGCAGTGAAACAGGAACTGCAGATCATGTGTGTGTTGTATACAGCGGATGTTGGAGGAGTTCTCCTGCTGGTGTTTGATGAGAATGGAAACCTTGAGTTGAAAGTAGAGCACAACGAGGGTGATTTCTCATTCGATGAGATCGGAAGTGTACTGAAGATCAAAGAACTGCAGAACACAAAGGAAGAGCTTTTCAAGTCTCTTGAAATGTTTTACAAAGTATTCTATCTCGGAGAAGAGATGGAAGAAGAGACAGAGGAATAAATAGTCAGATAAATAGATTACGGTTTATCTGTCGAATTTTTAAACTATAAAAAAGCCCATGGCGGAATCTGAATGATAAGTTTGTTGAACTTATCAGAATTCCTGCTATGGGCTTTTGTTTCTCATAGTTTCCGTTTAACGATAGGTCACTTTTTATCCAAACAATAACTTCAGAACGTCTCTTACCTTTTTCACCGGAGTGATTTTCAGCTTATCCTTTACTTCCGTAGCTACATCTTCGAGATCATCTGCGTTGTCAAAAGGAATCAGTACTTTTGAAATACCGGCCCTCTGGGCAGCCATCAGTTTCTCAGGAAGCCCACCGATTGGAAGTACACCTCCGCGGAGGGAAACTTCCCCGGTCATGGCATAATCCGGGCTGACAGCCTTTCCGGTAACAAGGGAAGCAAGTGCTGTGGTTAATGTAATGCCGGCAGATGGACCATCTTTTGGAACAGCTCCTTCCGGCACATGAATGTGCAGATCATGATCCTGGAAAACCTTGCTTTCTTTAGGATAAAGAGATTTTACAAGTGTCAGTGCAATCTGTACAGATTCTTTCATGACATCTCCAAGCTGTCCGGTGATGATCACCTTTCCTTCCCCTTCTGTCAGCTTTGTCTCTATAAACAGAATCTCACCGCCTGCCTGTGTCCATGCAAGTCCGGTGACAACACCAGGCTGTGTGGAAGTTAATTTCTGGTCATGATGCAGTTTCTTACGGCCGAGATAGTCTTTCAGATTCGATTTATTTACTGTCAGAGTCTGCCCCTCTTCTTTTACAAGACGCACAGCAGCGGAACGACAAAGCATATCAATCTGTTTCTTAAGTCCACGGACTCCGGATTCCATCGTATAATCTTCAATGACCTTGCGCAATGCACCATCCGTTATCTTTAACATTTTCTTCTGGATTCCCATAGCGTCCATTGCCTTTGGAAGTAAGTGCTTTCTGGCAATATGGAATTTTTCCACCGCCGTATATCCTGGAAAATCGATCACTTCCATACGGTTCAGAAGCGGTTCAGGAATCGTATCTGTAGAATTTGCTGTGCAGACGAACAGAACATTGGATAAGTCATATGGAACATTCATATAATGATCTGTAAATGTACTGTTCTGTTCCGGGTCAAGCACCTCAAGCAATGCACTTGCCGGATCTCCGCCATAATCTTTCGCAAGCTTATCTACTTCATCAAGAACTACAACAGGATTGGAAACGCCGCTGCGTTTAATTCCTTCCATGATCCGTCCCGGCATAGCACCGATATAAGTTCTTCTGTGACCGCGGATCTCAGCTTCATCTCGGATACCGCCGAGACTGATGCGGACATATTCGCGGTTTAACGCCCGGGCGATACTCTGTCCGATACTTGTCTTACCGGTACCAGGCGCACCGACAAAAAGGAGGATGGAACCATACTGTTTCCGGTTCAGTGCCATAACAGCAATCTGCTGGATGATACGTTCTTTGACTTTCTTAAGTCCATAATGATCTTCATCAAGAATCTCTTCTGCCCGGTTTAAATCAATCGGTGTAAATTCCGGATGCTTCCAGGAAAGACTGGTGACAAAATCAAGATAGTCATAGAGAAGCCCATATTCATGGCTGTCTTTTCCTTCCTGCTTCATACGATTCAGGACTTTGTCCGCTTCCTTACGGGCATCTTCATTCATGCCGGATTCCTGGATCTTTTTTTCAAAAGCACGGACATCGGAAATGTTTTCCGGGTGCATCTCATCTAATTCTTTCTGAAGGTAATCGATCTGCTTCTTAATTGCAGCCTCTCTGTAAAGCTGCTCCTGGTCACCTTTCTGTGCCTCCTGTGCTTCAGAAGAAACTTTGGCCACTTCCATGAATTCCTTAATCGCATTCTCAATCAGTTCACAGCGCTCACGGCGGGAATCTGTCTCAACAATTGCATATTTTTCTTCGGAAGTAATGTTCAGATAATCTGAAAGAGCAGAACCGAGATCATAGATATTCTTTCTCTGGATAATGTAGCTTCTTGCCCAGATCCCCCATTGATAATTCTGAACAAATTTCAGAAGCGAGTTCCGCAGGTTTGTGAAAGTCTGCTTCTCTTCTTCTAAAGGAAGATCATCTACCTCCGGGCGGATGGAAGCTGTAGCTGTAATCTGTCCGTTCTCATCCAGCTCAATATCATCAAGGCTGACACGTTCTAATGTACGAATCTGGATGCTGTCATCATCACTGATGGATTCGACTCTCGCAGACATACCGACCGGGTAAATATCGTCTATAGTAACAGTAGTCTCATCCACTTCATTTTTCAAAAATGGAAACAGAATATCTGTACCAACTTCAATCTGGTCTGCAGCAGCCCCCGGAAAGAAATCACGTTTAAAAAAATAAGTGATATCAGGGAGCAATAATATATTAAAAACAGGACGAATAATCATAAAAACACTCCTTTCGTCTCATGATTTATCATATCACCGTCAGCAATTCAAAATGGTGAGATATATTGTGTAATGCAGGTGCCGCGAACAGAAAACTGCTTACAGCTGTGCCATCAGAAAGTTTAGCGATCCCGCAGGATTCTCAGTTCCTTTTTCCAAAAGAGAGACAAGAGCAGAGATTGTCTGTTCAATCTCATCTGCTGTTGAAGGTACTAAGGTGTTATCCATCTTAACAGTCAGTACAATCAGTACGATCTCAGCAAGAGAAACAGGGTCAGCACAGCGGATTAAATCCTGTGCAATCCCTTGTTCAATAATGGAAGCAAGAACCGGCTTGAGTGAAACGATGAGATGATTCATGTACTTTTGATGAAGAAAAGCCCGCTCCGGTGCAGCCTTTGTAGTTGATGGCTGGGTCTTTAAAAAAGCCGCAGAGGAATTTCGGCAGGCCTGAAAGATCAGAGCCATGCGTGTGAAAGGTGAAATCTCTCTTTGCTCTGCAAGATGTCTTGCTGTCGTTATTGGATCTTCATAATTGCGTTCTACCAGTGCTTCAAGAATTGCATCTTTGGAAGAAAAATAATAATAAATACTTCCTTTTCCAATTTCAGCAGTCTGAGCAATCTCACTGACAGAGATATTAGAAAGTTCTTTGGTTTCCAGAAGCTTTTGAAGAGCATCCAGAATCTTATCGTATTTTAATTGTTTTGGCATAGAAGTCCGCCTCGTATATTCGTAAGTATATTTGGCCAGTTCCAGATTACGGGAATTGACCGATATCCTTTTAAGTATAGCACAATAAAGTCGGAAGAACCAATAAAATAGAAATAAAAAAGAGGACAAAAAAAGGACACTTTAAAACAAAAGATTGTCTGAAATAGATAATTGACCACGGGTCGAAAAAGTGATAGATTAAAAACATAGCAAATCGACCATCGGTCGAAAAATGAAAAACTGAAAAGGAGAGGGAGAGAAAAATGACATACGCAGACATGTTTTCAAAAGTAAAAGGGATGATGATGGAAGCAGACGTAAGTACTGTGAATGAACATCTTGCATATCAGTTCAATGTAACAGGAGAAGCAGAGGGAATCTTTTATGCAGAGGTAAAAGAGGGAAAGCTGTATGTGGAACCATACGAGTATTATGACAGAGATGCGATTTTTACTTGTTCGGCAGAGACATTATTTAAGATCAATGAGGGAAAGCTGGATCCGGTTCTGGCAGTAACACTGGGAAAATTGAAAGTAGAAGGCAACATTGACAAAGCTTTGTATCTGAAAAAACTGATTGATAGCAGAAAAGCAGAACAGAATGCAATAAAGAAAACACAGAAACAGAAATAACTGTAAAAAGGAAGCAAAGGTGAAAAAGATGATGCATTACGGAAAACTTCTTGCACTTGCAGGCTTGGTGGGAATCGTATCAGCAGAGGCAGGTGGAAGTGCATACTTTTACAGAAGAACAATGATGCGTTATAACGCAAAGACAGAACGCACGATGAAGATGTCCGGGGTAGACTGGGATCAGTATTTCTCAAAGATGAAGGAATGCAGGGAGTGGATGATGGAGCAGCCTCATGAAGATGTCTGGATCCGGTCGGAAGACAGTTTGAAGCTTCATGGAACGTATTTCCAGGGAGCAGGAAATGTCGAAGAAAAGAAATACAAAAAAGCAGTGATCTGTTTTCATGGCTACACGAGCCAGGGGCTTGCGGATTATGGAAGTATTTCAAATTATTATTTGAAGCGTGGTTATAACGTTCTTCTTGTCGATCAGAGATCACATGGGCAAAGTGAAGGGAAATACATTGGATTCGGATGTAAGGACCGTTATGATGCATATCGATGGATTGAATGGGTGATTGGACAGGAAGGAGAAAATGTTCAGATTCTCCTGCATGGTAATTCTATGGGAGGCGCCACAGTATTGATGGCAAGCGGGCTTGATCTGCCGCAGCAGGTAAAAGGAATTATTGCAGATTGTCCGTTTACTTCGCCCAAGGCAGTGTTTACACATGTACTTCACAGTATGTATCATCTTCCGGCATTTCCGATAATACAGATTGCGGATGCGGTAAATAAAAGACAGGCAGGATACGGACTGGATGAGTGCAATTCTGCCCGTGAAGTCAGAAAAGCGAAGGTTCCGGTTCTTTTGATCCATGGAGACGCAGATACATTTGTTCCGTGCAGCATGTCGGAAGAAATCTATAAAAACTGTAAATCTCCAAAACAGAAGCTGATCATCCACGGGGCAGGACACTGCGAAAGTTATTATAAAGACAGAGAAGCTTATGAAGGAGCAATGGATTCATTTATAGGAGGAATCATAGAATGATGAAAACAAGAAAAGGATATCCTGTATACCCACTGACAGTAGCACAAAAATTTCATTTGTATTATCTGCCATTTTGTCCGAATGCAGCAGTACTGAATATTGGTACAAGCCTGACAATTGGCACAGATCTGGATTGGGATGTACTCCGAGAGTCCATTTACAAAGCATATGAGAGAAATGAAGGGATGCGGATACGCTTTGCAAAGGACAAAGAGGGGAATGTATATCAGTATGTTGTAAGTGCAGAGCAGGACAGAAAAGAACGGGAGATAGAGTTCGTTGATTTCTCCAATGTGACTATGGAAGAGGCAGCTGATACGATGCAGAAATGGACAACAGTTCCATTCCCACTCGAGGATTCACCGATGACGAAGATTAAAATGATCCGTACTTCAGATGGATTCAACGGAGTGTATTTCCTCGGACATCATATGGTGGTAGATGCCCAGTCACTGATCACATTTCTGAAAGATATTATTGAGCTGTACTGTAATGCAAAATATGAAGGTGTCCCATATCCAAAGGATATGTATTCTTACATAGATCAGGTAAAGAAAGATCTCGCATATGAAGCCGGAAGTAAAGCACAGCAGCGAGACAGAGAATTTTTCAGGGAACTGATTGAAGCATCAGAGCCGGTTTATAACGGTGTTAATGGAACAGATAAGCTGGATGCAGCGAGGGAAATGTTTAAAAATCCAAAGCTTCGTTCTGCATTTAATGCGACAGATGATGTGAGTTCTGCATTGGATATCTTTCATTTGGAAGCAGAACCGACCAAACGTCTGATGGATTTTTGTGAAAAGTACCGGGTATCTCTGGCATGTCTTTTGTTGATGGGATTACGTACTTACTTCCAGAAAATGAATGGACAGGAGGATGTATCGATCAATAATGCGATTGCCAGAAGAGCTACATTAAAGGAAAAGAAATCCGGTGGAACAAGAATTCATTCGTTCCCGTTTCGTACCGTATTTTCAGAAGATGTGAAGTTTATTGATGCAGTATATGAAATCCGTGATAAGCAGAATGAATTATTCCGTCATGCAAATTATGACCCGACAGAATATTTCGCATATCGCTCCAGGACATATCCACAGCCACAGAAAGGACTGACGTATGAGCCGATGTCTTTGACTTACCAGCCGATGACATTGCAGGAGAAAGGACTGGAAGATCTTGGAGGAATTCAATATAAGACAAAATGGTATCCGAATGGAATGACAACACAGGCAATGTATCTGACAGTCATGCATCGACCAGAGGATAATGGATTGGATTTCAACTTTGAACATCAGAAAAAAGCAATCTCAAGAGAAGAGTTGGAATATCTGTATTATTATTTATGTAAAATTATGTTCAAGGGAGCAGAAAATCCTGAACTTACAATTGGAGAAATTATAAAGCTTGTATAAAAGAAAGATGATCCGGATCATGTTGAGAATCACGATCAGGACAGAATGGAAAGGAAAAAATCATGTTTGAGCAGTTAGTAGATATTATTTGTAATTATGTAGAAATTGAACAGGAAGACATCAAGCCGGAATCACGTTTTATGGAAGATCTTGGATTCACATCCTTTGATTTTATGAGCATGCTTGGGGAAATAGAAGATGAGATGGATGTGGAGATTGAACAGGACAAGGCAGCAGGTATCCGAACAGTCGGAGAAGCTGTAGCGTATCTTGAGTCTTTGAAGTAGAGGGAAAAGAAAATGGAATATAGAACAATTCGCGATATTCTTACAAATGCAGAAAAATGTTTTGGAAATGAAGACGCAATCCGTTACAAAATAGGAAAAAATGAAATTGCGGCAAAGACAT
>ERZ773107.1714-NODE-1714-length-18499-cov-6.335394_pt1 | contig 18499 bp, 19 predicted proteins | sample MGYA00580571_ERZ773107 | MGnify/ENA primary metagenome ERZ773107 (study PRJEB29015, sample SAMEA2737843) | human gut metagenome | biome: human gut; feature: human-associated habitat; material: faeces | place: China | collected 2012 ... | reverse complement strand
ATCGAACCGGAGAAATGAAACAGTGGGAAGGTAAAGAAATTGCCAATATTATGAAAAATGCAATTGAAGGCTGGAAACCACATGGTACACATCGATTCGGAAAGGAATATGGAATACAGCGGTCATGGAAACGGATGGAAGGTTTTGTGAAGAAAGATAAAGACAGATTTATGGAAGTACCGGAACAGTTGGAAATACCGTTTGAGTAAAGATTATTGTAAACGATGTAAACGGAACTTGAAGAAAAAACTTAAAAAGTTAACTTTTAAAATCTTTTGAGACCCGTTTACAGATTCCGTTTACAGACTGGAAAGGAGCAGAAAATGATGAAACAGGGAAGATTGGGACATAACAGCAGCAATGGAAGATATGGATTATTATCATCAGACTTATGGATTGATACAGGATTTCACTGTGGAGAAGGGCTGGAAGTGCTGGTAGGTGATGAATGGGTACAGACCAGAATGGAGATGAATCTGGCAAGAGAATGGTATCTGGTGGGGACATCTTATTGTGGAGATCTGGAATATGTGCAGGCAAGGATACCTGGATAAATAGGTCTATGATCCGCTTCGGCTGGTGTAAAGCAGACGTCCACCGGACGTTATGCCCCCGGCAGGGCGCAAGGGGACTTTTGATGGACGGTACGGCTGTCGAAAGTGCTTTTGCGTTACTTTTGACAAAAGTAACAAAACCGCCGTATCCGGCGAAAGTTTCTTAAATATCGCCATGTCTGGCGTAAATAAAAATTATGTGCCATATCTGGCACTCAAACAGAAAAGAGGTGAGAAAATTTATGATGAAAAGAACAATCAGTGGCATGATCGGAGCCGGTTCACTGGCTCATAACAGACGGGATTTTGTAGCAGAAAATGTAGATCCGGACAGAGTACAACTGAACATTTGTTATAAGAATGAGAATCTGAAAGAAGTTTATAAGGAACTGTTTAACGATGCTGTGGAGAGATACAATGTCGGGAAAAGAAAGGACCGGCAGATTGCAAATTATTATGAAAAAATCCGACAGGGCAAACAGGAGAAGTTGTTCCATGAAGTGATCTTTCAGATAGGAAATCGTGAGGATATGGCAGTGGGAACGTCAGAAGGAAATCTGGCTGTAAAGGTACTGGACGAATATGTGAAAGACTTCCAGAAGCGGAATCCGACACTTCGGGTATTTAGCTGCTATCTGCATCAGGACGAAGCTACTCCGCATCTGCATATTGACTTTGTTCCTTATGTGACCAACTGAAAGGGAAAAGGAATGGATACCAGAGTTTCACTGAAGCAGGCATTGAAAAGTCTTGGATTTCAAGGTGGAAATAAGCATGATACAGAACTGAATCAGTGGATAAATCATGAAAAAGAAGTGCTGGCAGAAATCGCAAAACAACATGGAATTGAATGGGAACAGAAAGGCACACATGAAGAGCATCTGGATGTTTACAATTTCAAGAAAAAAGAACGCAAAAAGGAAGTGCAGGAATTGGAACAGGAAAAAGAAAATCTGACAGTGGAGAATGAAGGATTGACTTCTCAGATTGCGGACGCAAGGGCAGATATTAAGCTATTGGAAGAAGAAAAAATTCAGTTCCAGAAAGATAAAGAAACAGCGGAAAGACGTGCTGAGAAAGCAGAAACGGAATTGAAAAAACTGGAGGACAGAAGAGAATTCTTGCAACCAGTGATGGATAATGTCAGTAAGGAAATAAAAGAATATGGAATGATTAAAACATTTCTGCCGGAAGCTACAGCATTGGAACGTGCGATAACTTACCGGGATAAGAAAATAAAACCATTATTCATCGAAATGAAAAACAAAATCGGTGCGATGGCTGCACAGGTGAAAGAACTCACAAGAGAAAGAGATAGTTGGAAAAGTAAATTTCAGAAGAAAAAGCAAGAGCATGAAAAAACAAAAGAGGAACTGGCAGAAGTTCAGAAAGATTATCAGAAATTGTCCGGTGAGAAAGAAATACTGCAGGGACTTGCAGACAGATATAACCGACTTTTACGCATGTTGGGGAAAGATATGGTAGAACGACTGGTGCAGGACGATATCCGGATGCAGACGGAACTTGAAGCGAAAAAACAGAAAGAGCAGATGCCGAAAAAAATAGGTGACCGTATACAATGGGCAAGAGAACGAAGTGAAGAACACAATGCAAAAATTAAGAAGAATAAAGCAAAGTACAGAGGAATGGAGTTGTAAGAATATGAAGAAACAGATTTATGATGAAAAGAACGGACTGAACTACACACTGCATGGAGATTATTATCTGCCAGACCTGGAAATCAATGAGGAAGAACCTACATATGGGAAGTATGGAATAATGCGAAAACAGTTTTTGAAGGAACACAGGAGTGCCAGGTATCAATATCTGGTACTGACCGGGAAACTGACGGAGCATTTGAATCAGATTGATAAAGAGGTCAGAGAAAAAGTTGAGATGCTGGTGGAGCAGAGGGCTGGACAATGGGGAGTGACAGAAGAATTGAAGATGCGGGATCAGATGGAATGGGTGAGGAGGATGAATAATATCAAAGCAACTGCCGAAGAAATAGTAATAAATGAAATTAATTAATGTTTAAAGGGCGTTCATAGAATGCCCTTTAAAGTATCCATGATTTCACAAAAATAGATAAAAATAGAAAACGATTCAAAAATATTTTGGTAGATATAACAATAAAAAAGTTGTAAAATAGATTTGTATACATAGTTTATTCGGATAAAGAAAAGAGGAAAATATGGAGAAAAATCGAGACGTAGGAAAAATACTATTAAAAATAAATTCACAATATTATGAAAAGGGAATGAAAAATATTTCGATACAGCTAAAAGGAGTAAGAAAAGGGAAAATTGCTGAAATGGATCGTAAAGTTATAATTCCACAAATCATTAGATCGAAGGAATATAACATATTTGAAAAACAATTTTTAAAGAATATTGACGATGAAATAAAGAATATTGCAAAACAAGATAAAGTACAGGAAATAGTGAATAATCCTAAGGCGAATTTTTATACATATGAGGATTTCGATAAAGAGTTATTATATTTATATTTGTTTTCTTTGAATGATGAAAAATATGATGATATTTTACAAGAACTTTTAGAACTTGTGTGTAATGAAAAAGAAGTAGAGAGAGATACAAAGGAAAAAGAAATTCAACGTTTAAAAGACAAGTGTGAAGATTATGAAAAGGAAATAGAACAACTAAAAACAATCAGTCGACAAAGAAAAGAAAAAATTAAAGAACTTGAAATTAAAAGCAATATATTAACTGAAGAATTCGATAAGCTAAAGTTGGAAAATGAAGATTTAAAAAGACAAGTAGAAGAAAAAGAAAAGAGAATAGAAGAATATGAAAGCAAAATTAAACCTGTGGTTGAAGAAGAAATAGAAAAAAATAAAGTAGTTGTCATTGGAAAAGAGACATCACTTACCGCTATTCAAGAAGAAAATATAGATAAAATATTATTAGAAGAATTTTCAGAAGAATTATTACATGTATATGATAAGTTTTTGATTGTTAAAAAAAATATTTCAATTGGAAATTTAAGAAAAATAAAAAAAATGTTAGGTGATAGAGGAATTTTATGTGAAAATGATGATGAAGTCAATAAGTATATTATAAGTATGGAGGCAAAATATGAGAACAGAAGCAATTGATTGGTTAGGTGTATTAGCTACAGACGAAGAAATACGAAATAACAATTTAGGACGCAGTAATTGTATTGTAAATAAGTTGGATTCTTTACAGTTTTATATTAAGGTGATCTCCAAAATACCAGGGCAAACACCAAATTCACAATATGTTGTATGTTATGGAAATAGAATAGATAGTGAAATGCTCATAGATAATGGTGCATTTGATGAAAATGTCCGTATTGATGATTACGTTAAGCAATTAAAGAATTGTTTTTTTAGATTTAATTATGAGGAAAATCAGGCTGGATATTACATTGCAAAAAATGTAGAAATTGCCGAGTTGAGTGAATCCTATTATCAAGGAAAAGTGTTTTTTTATATTCCTGTAATTATAAGAAATCAACCTGCTTTTTCAGGAGACAAACAATATGATACATATGAACAAGTAGAACAGGCAATCAAAAACGGTGAATTTGTCTGCAAGTTAAATAAATATAATACAATGGGAGTGGACAACATTCCGTATATTATTTTTTATGATCCAGAATTGTTAGAATATCGCGTTATAGGTAATTTTACAAAATTCGAGTACAATGTGACAGAAGGTGTAAAATTTGAATATAATGAGTTGAAAAGTTTTAACTTTGAAGAGGATTGGTATGATGATGTAGTAACTTTTGAAAATGCACATTCCGGAATATATTTGAGTGAGTATGTTCATAAGAAAATCATGGATCAATTAGATGAAAAAGCACCAATTGATATAAAAAAGGTTGATGAAAATGAAGATGAGGAGTTAAAAAACATTTCTAAGATTCAAATGGAAGATGAGAATGAGGAATGGAAATTTGTAGAACATTTTGAAGCAGTGGCAAAAAAGGATGGCCTTTTTTATACAAAAAAGGATCTTATAAATTTTCATACTGCGGTAAAAAGTAGCTCACTTGTAATATTGTCAGGTTTAAGTGGAACAGGAAAATCACAATTAGTTCAATGTTACGCAAAGGCACTGGGATTACAGGAAGATGCATTTCATATGATACCAGTGAGACCAAATTGGAATGATGATAGTGATTTGATTGGGTTCGTAGATTCGATGCATATGGTATATAGACCGAGTGATACTGGATTTATTAATATTTTGATGGAAGCGAGTCAGGAACGAAATGAAAATAAATTGTATATAATATGTTTTGATGAGATGAATTTGGCACGGGTAGAACATTATTTTAGTCAGTTTTTATCTATTTTAGAAATGCCTGAAAAATCAAGAATATTAAGATTATATGCTTCTGAATATGAGACGAGATTATATAATTCAGATAAATATAAATCAACAGTAAAAATAGGAAATAATATAAGATTTATAGGAACTGTAAATATTGATGAATCGACATTTCATTTTTCGGATAAAGTGTTAGACAGAGCAAACGTTATCAAATTAAATGTGATTCCATACACAGAATGGAAAGCAACAGAAGTTACAACTAAAGGTGCGACAATTAAAGAATGGTCATATGAAGAATATCAAAAATTGATAAGAAAAGATTCAATGCTTACGGAAAGAGAAAGAGAGTTTATTTGGCGGGTGCATAAAACATTAAATTCATGTGCAAAAAATCTTGGAGTAGGACCTAGAATATTAAAGCAAATAGGAAAGTATTTAGTAAATTTACCTTTTACAGAAGAAGCGGAAAATATAACGAGAGAAGAAGGGTTTGATCTTCAATTTGTACAACGTATTATGACGAAAATTAGAGGACAAAAAGAACAACTGGCTGCGATATTTGATGCGGATTCCGAGGAGAGTTTAAGTCGTCTTTTTGATGAATATGCAGATGTTTCCAAATTTGAAAATAGCAGAAGAAATTTGGAAATAAAACGGCAGGAGATTGAAAATTATGGTTACACTTTGTGATTTAGGAGTTCACATTAATTTTATAGTAGGCAAAAAAAATATTGATATGCGAACTATGGCGGAGTCGGTAGCAGAATTAGAGTCTAAGGAATTAACTCCTATATCATTTAAAGAATATGAGAATATTCAATTGGAATTTACCTCAACTGATAAGAATGATAGGTTATATTATGATGGTATCGACTTGCTTCCGGATGAAAAATGTCAAACGGATTTTAAAGGAAATTTATATTTGATGCCATTATTGGATGGGGAAAAATATACTATTTTTAAACATTCGCCAGATTATTATGCGATGAGAAAAGGACGATTTGCTATTCGATTAATGCATGATCAAAAGATTTATTATCAATGTTTTGAGGTGTGTCCACAAAATGTGAATGATGATGAATGGGCAATTATGCAAAAAGAATTAGAAGAAGAAATCCAGGGCTTATCTTCAGATATTATTAGAAAGAATATAGCACTAGGAGACAATGAAAATGAGGTAGCACCTAGTAAAGAATTATACAAATTTTTTGTTATAAAAAAGCATTTTAAGAATATTTTAGCTGCGTTAATAGATATAAAGGACAAACCCAATTATAAAGTTGAGAAGGATTATAGATTGGAACCTTTATATCGAGCGACATATATTGATAATATTACAGTAAAAGATTATTTAATGAAAGGAACGGGAGAAGAAAAATATTTAGTTCCTAAAAGAGTATATAATTATAATTTGCCAGAAAATAGATGGTTGAAGAAAATAATAGGAATATATGAAAGAGAATTGTATTTGTTTCAAGAGTCTACGTTGAAATATGCAGAGTATGTAGAAAAAGAAATAAAAGATCTCGAAAAATATGCTGAAAGAAATATTGCAGTTATTAATGCAAAGAAAAATGTACTTGGGGAATTAAAGAAATATTTGGAAACTGTAAGAACAATTTTAAGTATTTCTGAATTAATCAAATCGCAAGAATGGTATCAAGAGATACGAGAAGTTGATTCGTTGGCTATACCTCATGTTCTTATCTATGATGTGAGATATAATGCATTTTACAAAATGTATAAAGAATTACAGAAAAATACCATTAATATAAAATGGGATGAGGGATACGCATATTCATGGAAATTATCAAGTGAAATGTATGAAATTTGGTGCTTTATTAAAGTGTGCCGTTTTTTGATAAGTAGTGAATTAGGTTTCAAAGAAACAAAAGGGTGGATATTTGACGAAATTAAAGATGAACACATTCTGATTCCAGAATTACGTCCGGGGACAAAAGTTGAGTTTAAAAAAGAAAATTTGAAAATAAAAGCTTACTATAATTTGGCATTGGGAAGAAATATTAATAATATTGATAAAGAAAAAGAGCCTCTTTTTTCAAACAGTAGACATGTAAAGCCAGATATAAGACTGGATTTATATAAAGATGATACATATTGGTGTTCACTTATAATAGAAGTTAAATATAGAACAATAAAGAACTTTTGGGCATCTGATACTGCTTGCAAGGAGCAGATTATAGCATATAAAAATGATTATAAGTCCAAATTTTGTAGGGGTTTTAGCAATGAGGAATTTGTTGTAAGGAAAATCAACCCAATAGATAGAGTATGGGTGTTTAATCCAACACATGATGTAGAAAAAATCATTGAAAAAAGAAACGAAGGAATTAAGTTTATACAATTAATTCCTGGAGATAATCACGAAAATGTTATTAATGAATTGAAAAAAGAGATAAATATGGCATTTGAAGACGAATTATTGTAATGTAAGATGAAATATTAAATTGTATGGTGGAAGGAAAAGATATTGTGAAGTTTGAATTACTAGCAGACAGCATAAAGAAAATAAATAATAAAGCTGGCAATGCAGCTAAAAGTGCAGTGAATCAATTGCTTACATTAAGAAATTGGGCAATAGGGTATTATATTGTTGAGTATGAACAGGATGGTAGTGATCGAGCTGAATATGGAACACGTCTTCTTAGAAATTTAGAAAATGAAATTTCTGAGAGAGGAATGAATGTAACATTATTTAAGGCGTGCCGGCAGTTTTATTTGCAGTATCCGCAAATTGGTTCGACAGTGTCGAACCAATTTAACTTGCCTAATTTTGAAAAAAGTTCGACAGCGTCGAACCTTTTTGTAACAGATCCAGAACAGTTAATAAATAACTTGTCATTTTCACATATTCGAGAAATTATGGTGCTTGAAGATTCATTTGAAAGATTTTTTTATGAAACAGAATGCATAAAATGTAACTGGAGTGTTCGGGAACTGCGTAGACAGATAAAAACAAATTTGTATGTCCGCACTGGTATAAGCAGAAATCCAGAAGCGTTATTAAAGCAGACAGCGATTAATTCAAAGGAAAGCAATACGTTAACAATTAAAGATCCATTTACATTTGAGTTTCTTGGACTTGATGCAAAAGATGCTGTTTCAGAATCAGATTTAGAACAAGCACTTATGGATCATTTACAGGAATTTATGCTTGAACTGGGACAAGGATTTTGTTTTGAGGCAAGACAGAAACGAATAGTTATTGATGATAAATATTATTTTATCGATTTAGTGTTTTATAATCGACTGTTACATTGCAATGTAATTATAGAGTTGAAAAACGATGAATTTAAGCATGAGGATTTGGGACAGTTAAATGCATATGTTGGTTATTATAAAAAGAATGAGATGATGGCAGGAGATAATCCGCCTGTAGGAATTTTACTTTGTACAGATAAAGGTTCACAAATGGTAGAATACGCTCTGTCGGGAATGGACAATCAATTATTTGTTTCAACATATATGTTACATTTGCCAGATAAGAAGAAGCTGGAAGAGTTTATGTTGAAAGAAATGGCAGAGATGGGGATGGATGTGTAATAATAAATTGTAAGGGAATATTATTGAGAAAAATAGATGCATGATAAAAATAATTTGGTAATAAAGATGATATAAAACAAGAGGAATGATATGGGTATAAAATCAAATGTAGAGTTTTCTGGAAGGCTTGTTTATATAAATGAATTAAATGTGGATAATAGGGCAGAGATACATATCAATAAATTTTATCAAGGTAGTATTACACTTTACAAAGTTTCAAGGGATATTGTGAATTTAGTGAGAGAAGAAATAGATCAATATTTAGTGATTGAATTAGAAGAAGGGGAAAAGATAACTGCAGTTGGGTTGAATTTTAAATCAGCATCAGGGGGAATGAATAATTGTTTTAAGCTTGAGTTACAAGCAGATGTATTGTTCAAGGGAGAACGTGCTTATACAAATATATCTAAATTTCAAGAAATACATTATGAAATAACAGAGGGAAATGAATTAATTGGATTATGTCCATATGATGTAAATAAAAATTATGAGGATATTTTATTTTATCGTAAAATTGATATACCAATTAATGTGGAAAATAAAATTGTAAAATTGGAAAACGGAGAATTGACATTTTGTGTTTATCCAAAATATCAATATAGTAAAGAAGCTTTTTCCATTGGATTTGCACATCACATTATATGGAAGTTTGACTGTGCTATAGATATGGAACAGATAAGAAAGAATTTGTATATAATAACAGATTTTTTCTCTGTATTGGCTGGAGAAAGTATTACTGTTAATTCTTTGAATTGTGTGGAAAATGATAAATTGGTAGAAGTTATAGGGATTTGCAATTTTCCCAAAGAAAAACTAAATATATTGAAAAATGATACGATAGATTATACATCTTTTAAAAGGGGTGGTTTGTATAAGATAACAGATTTTCAAAATCTAGAGCAAGCAATGAAGTATTGGTTTTCTAATTATAAAAAAATATATAATGCACAACAGGCATATGGAAGAATTTTACTGGATGAAGATGTTAAAATTGTAACAATAAATAAATTTTTAGCGGCAATGCAATTGATTGAAGGGTATACGCAGGCATATACAGATGAAGAAAAAGAAATTAAAAAATTTGAAGAAAAAAAGAATGAAATAATTAGTAAACTTGAAAGTGAAGAAGAAAAAGAATTAGTTGGAAAAGGATTGGGATATTCAGGAATATCATTTAGAAAAGCAGTGAAAGATTATTTGTATAAGGGCTGCAATTGTTTTACAGACTTATCTAGAACAAAATTTATGAAAGAAAAGGAAAAGCTTATAAATGATATTGTAAATGATAGAAATTTTTACACACATTCATCTAATAGAGTATCAGCAACAATGGAATTTGATGATTTATTGAATGTTGCCAGTCTGTGTAAGGAATTATATAGAATCATAAGTTTAAAAGATATGGGACTTGATACAGAGATAATTAAGCAAAGATCGCAAACTAATCGGATGTGTTATTGGTTGATGAAAAGCATAATGAAAATTGAAATTGAAAATGATACATTACAATTGGGAGAATTTGATGGTGCAATGCGTTATTTTTCTGATAGTAAATAGTGTGATAACGCCATGATAACAAAATCCCCAAAAACCACACGGACACAACGGAAAATCCGGATTTTCCCACACAAATCACACGAAAAATCACCATTTGCACACCGCAATACACCGGTCTGATATCGTGAGGGTGGACGTACAGTAGGATCAGGAACTGTAGCTTCTATCATCGAGTAATTTAATCTGAATATAGATTTGTTATCGCAAGATAACGTTGTGTCCAAACGTAAGATACCCGTAGAACTTCGGTTCTACGGGTTTTTTTGGTGCTTGGTTGCAAGAAAGGACTTGATTCGATGAGAAAAGAATATATATTAATATTTAGCCTGGGGTATGCGATGGTGAAGTGTAATGGTTGCACGATTAGATAAATAAGCAGACTTCCCCAGACCACCAAAAACTTAGAGTTCACAGGGCGGTTATTTTTGTGTCTTATTATTATCCCTGTCGAATATGTGATTATTCCGGGGCTCTCTGAGCCACCTGTCCGGACTTTGAGAGCCACCATTCCGGAGAATGAGAGCCATATATTCCGGTAATTCAGAGCCACCTTATTTGGCTCTATTACATATATTTCCTTTATACTGTAAATACACACCTTTGGTGTGAATACAGATAAAGGAGGTCATAAGTTATGACCAAGTATCGTGAAATCCTACGCTTGAAAAGCTTAGGATTCAGTGAGAGGAACATCGCACAGAGTTGCGGTGTATCCAGAAACACAGTCGCTAAGGTTTTGAAAAAGGCAGCGGAAATCAAGCTTTCATGGCCGCTGGATTTCGACATGACCGACAGTGCACTAGAGGAGCTGATGTTTCCTAAGGATAAGTCGGCAACGAATAAACGCATGCCAAACTTTGACTACATTCGCAAAGAACTTCTGCGAAATGGTGTAAACAAAAAGCTTCTCTGGGTAGAATACTGTGAGGAGTGCCGCATGAGCAGCGAAGAGCCTCTAATGTATTCTCAGTTCTGCTACTACATCCAGAAGGATGAAGAAAAACGCAGGGCTACCATGCGTATCCCCAGAAAACCAGGTGAACAGATTGAAGTTGACTGGGCCGGTGACCCTGCCCACATCATTGATCCGGACACCGGAGAAATCACAGATGCATGGATATTTGTAGGTGTATTAACTTACAGTCAGTATGCTTTTGTAAAAGCATATATGAATGAGAAAATCGACAACTGGATCAAAGCTCATGTCCAGATGTTTGATTTCTTTGGAGGTGTCACACCTATGCTCGTTTCTGATAACTGTACAACCGCAGTGAATCATAAAAAGAGTGACTGGTACAACACTGCCTTAAACACAACTTATCATGAGATGGCAGAACATTACAATCTCGCCATCCTTCCGGCCAGAATCCGGAAACCCAAGGATAAACCGAATGTAGAGGGATCAGTAGGAAAGATATCCACATGGATAACAGCAGCCCTTCGCAATGAGCAGTTTTTCTCTCTTGCAGAATTAAATGCTTCAATCCGTGAAAAACTGGATGCCTACAACGCCCGTAAATTTCAGAAAAAGGAATGTAGCAGACTCAGTTTATTTCTTGGGGAAGAAATGCCATTACTGGCTCCGTTGCCTGCTACACCTTTTGAACTGGCTGAGTGGAAACAAGCCACCGTCCAGTTTAACTATCACATCGCAGTAGACAGAATGTTCTACTCCGTGCCTTATCAGTATATCAAAAATAAGGTGGATGTGCGTATAACAGATACAACGGTTGAAATATTTTATAATCACAATCGTATTGCCTCTCACAGACGACTCTATGGAAGAAGCGGTCAGTATTCTACAGTGACAGAACATATGCCACAGGAACACCAGAAATATCTGGAATGGAACGGTGACCGGTTCCGTAAGTGGGCTGATTCGATTGGAATTAACACAAGCAAGGTTGTCGATGCAATACTTACCTCCGGCAGGATTGAACAGCAATCCTACAGAAGCTGCATGGGATTACTGAAACTGGCAGAAAAATATTCGCCAGAAAAACTGGAACAGGTCTGCGCTAAGGCGCTCTCTTATTCCGGTAAACCCAGCTATAAAAGTATCAAAAATCTATTGGCTGCTGTGAAGAATGTACCTGGTACTGAACCAGAAGCATCTCAAGCAGAAAAACCACACGGCATAACCAGAGGAGCCAGATACTATGGAGGTAAACAATCATGACAAATCAAAGTACAATCGATAAACTTATTGAAATGCGTCTGACTGCTATGGCAGATGCATTCCGCATCCAGATGGATGATCCTGCAATGAAGGAAGTTCCATTCGAAGATCGGTTCGGCATGCTTGTTGATGTCGAATACAGCAACCGTAAAAACAATCGTCTGAAAAGGCTGATCCGCCAGGCTGAGTTTGAACAGCCAGATGCCAGCATCGCAGCGATTGATTACCATTCTGGACGAAAGCTGAACAAAGCACTGATCAACCGTCTGGCAACCTGTGAATACATTACAGAATACCGGAACATCTTTATTACTGGAGCAACTGGAAGCGGTAAAACCTACATGGCCTGTGCCTTTGGCATGGAAGCATGCAAGCACTATTACTCAGTACGGTATGTACGACTTCCTGATCTATTATTGGACTTACAGGCTGCCAGGGACAATGGAACTTTCTCGACTGCCCTGAAGAAATACACTAAGCCAATAGTACTGATTATTGATGAGTGGCTGCTTCTTAAATTGACAGAAGCTGAAGCCAGAAATCTTTTTGAACTGATACATAAAAGACGAAAAAAATCTTCAACGATCTTTTGTTCTCAGTTCCGTGAAAGTGAATGGTACCAGCAAATCTGTGATGGTGAAAGTACTCTTGCTGATGCCATCATGGATCGTATATCGTATGATTCTTATAAGATCGATATTGAAAGTGTTGACCCATCTAAAGACCTCTCTATGAGAGAAGTGTATGGACTGAATCCTGCAATGGCAAAGTAACTTAATAAATAAAATGGGGTGGCTCCGTTAGTCCGGACAGGTGGCTCTCGCCACACCGGACTGGCGGCTCTGCCGCACCGTAATATTCAGTTACCTTCAGCCATCTTAACTAAATCCTCCTTTTCTGCATAAAAAAAGTGTGAACTTATCTGATAAGCCGGACTTACGCTGATAAGCTACACACTTTCGATGATATTATATATTTTAATAATGTGCGACATCAGTTGCACAAAAAAACGAGTAGCAAAACTGGATTTACGCTAATCTGCTACTCGTTCAAAAATCATTATATTTTCTTTTTAGTGAAAAGTCAAACAAAAATTGTCACAAAAACTATTCTCACATAAAAACTATTCTTTATTATACATAACAAAATATCATACAATATCTTCTACAACGCAGTTCCTTTCTTTGGAATAAATAGATGGCTCATATCTGCATGTTCCAGATTAAGCAGTGAAATTTTTTTATCAATTCCACCTCCATATCCTGTCAGACTTCCGTTTGTACCTACTACACGATGACATGGAATAATAATGGAAATCTCATTATGTCCAACGGCTCCTCCGACTGCCTGGGCAGACATACGGGGAACTTTTTTCACTTCAGCCATCCGGCGAGCAATCTCTCCATATGTGATCGTCTGCCCATAGGGAATCTGCAATAGGAGCTGCCACACTGCCTGTCTGAATGTTGATCCTGCTGGATGCAGAGGTGGCGTAAATGGGGGTTCTTCTCCGGTAAAATACAAATCCAACCATTTTTTTGCTTCTCTGAGAATCTCCGTTTCCTGTAAAATTCTTTCATCTGGAAGTGTATTTGCAAAATATTTCTGTCCTTCGAACCACAAACCAGTAAGTCCTTCTTCATCAGAAGCTAAAAGGATATTACCAATCGGGGATTTGTATCTACTGGCATATATCATATTTATTCCTCAAAAATTATACCTAAGAAATATATCAGAGTCTTGAATTACTTATTGTACCCGTCTGTTCTTTTTATCATCATTATATCATGATCGACACCTCCGGTGTCTGAAGCTGCTTTGCAGCGATCATGATCGCCATTCGCCGCTCGCACTGAAAAAGCGATGCTTTCTCCTGCTCGCTAACACTCATTATATCGTAATTCACTTTATTATACCCCATTTTATCTCCTATGCATATCAAATTATATTCCTTTTAAAAAAATAAGAGAAACGCTGTAAATTCAACGTTTCTCCTACTTTTCACTAATGCCGCAGACCGGCTACCCTATATATATAAATAGGTATAAACACTGTAAGAATATTTGATTTTCACAAATTTCTCACACATTTCAATGCAAGCAAATATAATAACTTGCCCCCTATTTGCCCCCGCTTGAGATGATACGATATTCAGCCCCGGAGTGACTGCTCCGGGGTGATCTTATTCCCTTGTGGCATTTGCTTTGTTCTTTCCGATTTCGAGATACAATATCATCTCTTGTGGCATTTGCTTTTTTATCATCTCCCCCATTTCTTCTATTGTGATCAGATCCATGAGTTCCATCATCTTCTTGTTTAATTTTTCCGGTATTCCTAACGCTACCGCTCTCGGATAGATCATCACAAGGCACTTCATCGGATATCTGTCTGACATCCAGTTATACGGATCATGAACACCTCCATTTAATACTTGTAGTGTTCGCTGATATATTTCTCCGATCAATTCCACTTTTTCTCTTGTATACACAACCATTCACCTCACCTTGTCCATTCTTCCTTCTTTTCAAGCACATCCTTCATTACCGTTTCCGGCACATCTTTCATTTTCTTTAATTCTTCCTCTGTGTATCCCATCTTGTTAAGTTCTCTTGCTATCATTACCGGTGTTACTTCTTCCGGCTTTGCATTTTCGTTTTCTCCCTTCAGTTCTTCCAGTGCTGCATTCAGAGCTTTTCCAAACACTTCCCGCGAATCCTCTTCTTTTTCATCCTGTTTAGGAATGTAGACAACGATGGTTTTTTCTTCCTTGTCATAGCTTCCTGATTTTGTTTTACGGTCAGCGTAATTCTCTTTGTACTCTCTGTAACTCATTCTTACTTCTTCGCAGTTTTCAGAATTCTTTTCGTTCATCATTTTTTCATAGCATTTACGGCAAATTCCGCTTTTTCCGTAATATGCAATTTTCTTTTCTCTGTCTTCTGTCTTTCCGTAAATCTCTACTGTTTCAGTGTGTCCGCAGCTGAATGTTACATCGTATTTCATTGCTTCGTTCTCCTTTCTTTCCTTTCTGTAATTATAATATACACCAATTCAGTGTATTTGTCAATAGTTTTTCACTGATTTAGTGTATTTTAAAAAGTGAATGTGGAATCACAACCTTTCAGATTACAGGCAGTACATAATATAATACGTGTTGCCATTATCTTCGACAATTCCCCAGTCTGGAATTGCTATCTTTTCCTCTAGCATTTTTCTATACTTTTCTTGCTCTTCTTCGTCAACTCCCCATTCTTCCATGTAATCATCGAAGTGTCTTTCAAAGTCTTCTCCTTCGAATACTACAGTGCCTCTTTTAAGTTCTTCTTCCGCTTTTCTTTTTGAATATCCATTTTTCATTAATACTTCGATATCAGTCATCTTTTTTCCTCCTCTCAGAATCTCGGCTACAACTAGCCGTTCTACATAGTCGGGGCATTTGCTAAGCCCCTTCTCCCAATTTTCGAGACTCCTGTACGGAATCCCGAGTTTCCGGGACACGTCCTTTCTGGACATCCCCCGTGCCTTGCGAGCTTCTTCAATATTCATCGCTTCGCTCTCCTTTCTTTCCTCTCTGTAATTATAATATACACCAATTCAGTGTATATGTCAATAGTTTTTTCACCGATTTAGTGTATTTTAAAGCAAAAAAATAAGGCCGGAGAAACCTCCGACCTGTTAATCTTTCAGAAAAGCTGGAATCTGTCAACTTTCTTCCCAAAGCTTCCGGCATATCCATCCTGTCCACCGCCTGTCTCATTATTGTACTGCCAGTCATAGTAATTGCCGTTCACAGGACTGACTCTGTACTGTGCTTTCTGACTGCTGCCATCCGGTGCAAGATATATCACCTCGATTGCATCAATCGGCTTACCGTTTCCGGCATATCCATTTACCGGATCAGCCCAATTGAACCCGCTCACGTATGGCAGCCACTTTCCACCCAGAACATGAACACGGTATTCGACTTTTCCCACGTTACACATGATTGCAACGTCTGTGATCGCCTTTCCCCTGACTCCTGCATAATCGGCAAGATTCTTCACGGATGGATACGTTTTTCCCCCGGCTTTCACGCAGTAGGTGAATACTACTGCCGCATTATAGTGTCCTCCTGATGGTTTGGCAGTCTCTTTCGGACCAGAAGCTGTTCCCTGTCCGTAATCAATATCACAGAGCTTCAGAAGATGCGTGAATCCATTCTGTGACAGATTGGCGATCCGCACACCGTAAGCTGATCCATCAGCAGCAATGTACTGATCATTTCCGAGATAGATTCCAATATGCCCATTCATCCATACTGCCCAGCCGATATGCGCATCAGATCTTTTGCTGATCGGGATCACCTCAACCGCTGTACTCTTATACTGTCCTGATCCCCGGACAATGCCGGTATACCAGCTAATCAGACCAGAACAGTCTACGCATACTCTTCCAGCTTTCTTATCATCTGATTTCCATACACAATTAGATCCATACATTTTCCGGAGTGCCTGGATCTTTGCCATACTCATCACTGTACCCTTTGCCCCATATACATAGGGTGTTCCAATCTTACTTTTTGCAAATGCGATTAATCCTGCTGCTGTCTTACTCATATTTTTCTCCCTTCCTGCACCGGTGCAAAAAGAGGACGATGTTACTCGCCCTCTGAATCTCTATCTATTTCCTTGTCTCTTAACTGCAATAATACGTCTTTTAATTTTTCTGGAATTGGAACAAATACTGCTGCATTTTCCAACAGGCTCAACGCTTCGTTGCAAATATAGAATGTAATAACCACTTCCCGGAGCGGAATCGTGCCACCGATCAGCATCTGAATTAAGTAAGCCACAGCGATCACGATAAACATCACAATCTTTTTCAGCAGTCCACGGAATCCTGTCTCGGATGAGAGCTGCTTCAGGTAAATTCCTTTCAGCACTCCCGTGACATAATCCAGCACTGCAAGACACACGATCGTCTTAAGCAGTACGTCCCATCCTCCTAAAAAGTACGCAAGGACTCCACCCAGGAATCCAAATACAATGCTTATTTCATTAAATAACTTGTCCATTTTTTTCATATTCCTCACTTTCCTCTCTTTCATCCGATTGCGAACACCGGGCGGATCCCATAAGTGCTTGTAGCCATATCACTGCTAGCATCGCCGTATTGCGATATCAAGGTATATGTCTGCGATCCTGCCACATTCCGCAACCAATAGTTTACACCAATAGCCTTCAATTCCGGGCATAATCGGAACAATGATAATTGCTGTGTATCAGATGTCTGCTTATTATTGTTGTCAGCACAAATATAAGTCCCATGCACCATTACTTCGTTCATGAGATCTACAGATGTATCGACCCATGAGCCCTCGGAAAACATTCTATGGGTTATCCGCAAGCTTTTGAACATATCGGGCAATGCTTCCTCTATTTTATTTAATCTTGTAGCTTTCATTGCCGAGTTCCTGTAGCCGCCCGCTGTACTGTTGCTTGTATGCATCTGTCCGCTCCCTAATATTGTGTCCGGGACTATTAATATATGGGGTTTTTGTACTTTTTCTGATTCTGGATAACCTACATTTTTCCAGTAATTGATGTCTGCTATCCGATATTTCACTTCATTTATCTCCCAGTAGTCGCCTACGTACAGATCATAAAATCTACCGTCTTGGATTGCTGTGAGTTGTTCTTCCGTAATTGATTCTCCCAGGCATTTCCCCCGAAAGGTGTTCCGGTGCATTTCCGGTGACAATCCAGTCATGTATGTGCTGACTGCCCGCTCCACCATCTCAGCGGTAGCCGCAAACTTTCCAGCCTCTGCATCCTCCCGGACTGACTGGGCGATCTGCTGTGTCTCGTCCACCTTGTCAAGTATCTGCTGCCATACTGTCGGCTCAGGATCGGATGGAGTACCACCCGAGAGCGTAGCCGGAACCGTAAAGCTCTTGATGTCGGTCGTGATGATCGTCTCGCCCAGTGTCCCGGATACTGATACCCCGACCCGACCAGGTGCGGCAAGAGCCTCTGCTGGCACGGTACAAGCGTCATTTTCCAGTAGCTGTGAATAGGTATTACCATTCGCTCCACGGAAGAAAGCCGTCTTTGTCATCCCCTTCCACTCTTCCGAGAAACTGAACTCTGCCCGTAAATACTCCCTCGTCCCCTCTGCTGTCTCAGGCGGCTCAAGATAGAGCCGCTGATTTACTACTTTTATCTTCATGCTTTTTCTTCATCCTCTTTCACAAGTTCCGACATACCGGAGTCCTCCAGGATCTCCCGGACTTTCTCTTTGAGCAGTCTTGGAACCTGTCCATATGTCTTCTTTCCCATCAT
>ERZ773107.1712-NODE-1712-length-18515-cov-8.072698_pt1 | contig 18515 bp, 14 predicted proteins | sample MGYA00580571_ERZ773107 | MGnify/ENA primary metagenome ERZ773107 (study PRJEB29015, sample SAMEA2737843) | human gut metagenome | biome: human gut; feature: human-associated habitat; material: faeces | place: China | collected 2012 ... | reverse complement strand
TCCGAGAAAAGGAAGTAAATCCTTGCATTATAAAAATAAAGGACCGCCGAAGCGGCTCCTTTAAAATTCAATATGTTGGAGAATATTCGAACCAACTGGACAATAATTAATATTCCTGTTTGCTCACATTTACCATGTTTCGGAGGTCTTGGGCTTTTGAGTCTGCTTCATATAGTGAGTCGCTTAGTATTTTCATCTGGAGAGATATTTCTTTTGACAAATCGCTTTTTCTCTTGTAGGTGAGTTCGTGTGTCTTCATTGCCCACCCATTTTGAAATGATGTACGCAATTGAATTTCGACTTTTATAGCGTTGTAAAGACTCCTATTATAATATACATCTACCTCTACAATAACATGAATACCTCTATACCCCTCTTGCGTAGGAGTTTCGATTTTATCATCAATTTCTATAACTCGAATAAGAGGATTTTCCTTTATGTATTCTAATAAGTAATAAACATCTGAAATATATTCGCAAACTACCCGTACGCCTGCGAGATCATCAAATCGTTCAAATACTTCACTACTCAAAATGCCTTTTCTATATATCTTTTCTTCTATACTGTCTATACTTTTTACTCGCCCATCAATATTTATGATTCGGCATTGAGAAGAGTCAGCTTCCTTGGAAAAGCTTTCTAACTCAAGGACAATGATGTTTTTTGCTCTCTCATAAATAGGCAGCATTTTGCATATTTTGTTTTTGGTATTTGTCACCAATTTTTTGGCGGTAATTGCAGAAAAGTATTCAAAAAAGTCATGATCAACCGTATTCCATAACTCGGCTATATTCTTGAAATCTTTATCCTCACGTATTATTATCCGATAGTTAGAATCCGGAATCTCAATTTCATAATCTTCACTAGAATTCATTTCCAAACTCATCTGTTTATAGATAACAGGTAGAGGAATATCCGTTCTCTTCATGGATTTCTGCCTAACGTCTGTTAACACCCATACGTTCTCTTCGACTCTATCAATATATGCGTCGGGCCATACTTCATCGTCTATGTCGGGCAAAGATTCTAATACCATAGTGGCACCAACAGGCAATTCTGAAAGTCTTCCATCAACTAATTCTAATTCAAAGCTAATGAGATCCTTGCATATATTTTTCATTTCTTTTATTCCTCCAAGAGAATATGGCATGCGCAATTTTTCCTGTAAAACAGACATATTGTAGTTGAGCCTATCGGGCTGATGCAAATTCTAACTTATCTAATCAGATTATAGCAATTTCGAGGCTTCTTTGCAAGTAAAAGCATTTTGAAATATTGCGTTGCGATGCTAAACTTTGTATATGATGGATATGAATCGGGCTGTTGACCGCTCATGATTGCACATATCATAATTTAATGATCAAGAACAAGATTAGAAAATATTCCACACAGACCACTGCGCTCCAGAGCGCACAAAAAAACAGCACAATCGGCATATAAAATTTAAAAGACTTTGATGAATTTACAACTTTCTTCAAAATAATTTAGAATCGGGGAATGTCATGAAAAATATGAAAGAAAAACTAACCGGGCGCACATCAAACAGCGATTCGCCAGAAGCAACTTCCAAAGTGGCACTGAAAAAGGTGTGGACAGAAGCTAAGGGGAAAAGCCGAACCAAGCTGCGGGAAAGCACTTCATCACAGGAGAATGGTGATTGCAACGCAGCCCAAAACACTGGCGTAAAACTGGCCGACACATCTTATTCAGCGGTAAAACAAAATACCGATTTCACCGTGCGGCAGGGTCAAAAGTTTGCCTGCAAGAAGATAGAAAAATATCGTGAGCACTGCAATGCAGAACAGGTCGAAATTGCTCGCGCCGCCAGTGAGCGCGGTGCCGGACTGAAACAGGCCGGGCACAGCACGCCGCCCGATGCCGAGCAGCGCCCGCGCCGTGGGGCGGATTTACCCCGCCAGCGAGCGAAAGAAAAGTTCGTCACCGCCAAGACCGCATCGTGCGACATTCGCGGCGTGACCCAAGGCCAGCGCCAACTGCGCACTGCCGCAAATGAAACTGTGCGGAACGTAACAATCCAAGCGCAGATACAAACCCGCACCCGCCAAGTGCAGCTTGCCATACAAAAAGCTGCCAGCAACACTCGCAAGACCGTTGCGGCGGTGCGCTCGGCCATCCGGCATTTTCTCGCCAGCCTGCACAGCCTTGTAACAGCCATTGCTACCGGCATCAGCGTGGCGCTCAGCATTATTATTGTCATAAGCCTTGTGGCATTTGTGTCCGGCTCGGCCTATGGCATCTTTTTTGCCGCAAATGTGCCCAATGAAAATGCTGTCACAGTGCAGGAGGCCGTAGAGACACTTACGGGGGAATACCGTGACCGGCTGGAAGAAATCTCTAACACTATACAACATGACCGCCAGGACCTTGTAGCCAACGATGATGTGTACTTCATCCGTTGGCAGGATGTCCTGGCGGTCTTTTCTTCGTATGTTTCAGGAAATGAACAAGGCGCACCTATTGCGGCACTGACAGAGGAGCAGGTAGATAAACTGCGGGAAACTATGTGGGCGATGAATGTGGTGGATTGTTCCGCCCACCCGGAGACTACCACAATAGAAACCACCGATGAGGACGGAAACCCGACCACCACAGAGATAACCGAAACCGTCCTTGTTATTGAGCTGACCCACAAAACACCCGACGAGATGGCGGCAGATTATCATTTCACCACCCGTCAGAACACCTATTTGCAGCTCCTGCAAGACCCACAGTATGAGGAACTGTGGGCAGAATTACTCGGCGGTTTTGCACAGGGCGGTGGAGAACTTATGAACCCGGACAGCACTCGCACCCCCACAGGCACCCTGCAGTGGCCGCTGCCGGTTGCGGGTACGATTACCTCGCAGTTCGGTCACCGTGTAGACCCAATCACTGGAGAGGTCAGTTCCCACACTGGCACCGACATTGCCTGTGCCGAGGGCACACCCATCCTTGCCGCCGCAGATGGCACCGTCACTGTTGCCAACAGTCTTGACAGCTGGGGCGGCAGTTACGGCTACTACATCCAAATCGACCACGGCGGCGGACTGGAAACACTATATGCACACTGCTCCAGCATTTGTGTCACCACCGACCAACAAGTGCAGGCCGGGCAGGTCATCGGTTATGTCGGCCACACTGGGCGAGCCACAGGCAGCCATTTGCACTTAGAGGTACATGTAAACGGAAGCAGGACAGACGCAATGAGGTATTTCGGAATGTAAATTGTAAGAAAAAAGAAATTAAATTATAGCAGTAAGACTTTGAAAATCGCCATTTGAAAAGCATCCACACAACGCCGCTATAATGCCAAGTAGAATGATTCGGCGATGCTGCTACTGCTTTGCTTATTGCTGCTCGGAAAAATAGAGTCCCAGGTTTTCCTCGATGCGCTGGACGGCGGTGTCCAGGTCGATCTCGTTGCCGTAGTAGTCAAACGCAGCCTCATGCGTTACATCATAAATCGTGGCAGAGCTGACGGACGGCGCGCCCAGCTCTTCGATCAGGGAATCCCAATCGCAGGTCAGCGGGTCGGCGGCGTAGGTCTGCTCCCCGTCCGCGATGGTCTGCGCCAGATAGGCGTTTTCCACATCCCGCTGTACCGAGAAGCCCTTGTAGAGGGAATTCAACTGCACAACGGGGTCTGTCAGCATGATTTGGACAAAAGCTTTTGCCAGTGTGGGGTTGGCGGCGTTAGCCGGGATGGAAACGATCTCTTTGGCCTCAAAGCCGCTGCCGGGCAGCGGCCGGATGGCAACGGCGGGGTAGCTCCAAAACAGCTTCAGCGCGTCGGAACGGCTGCTTACAACGCCGGTACCGCAGGGGTAACTCCCCTCGGCCACCTTGATCAGGCTCATGGCAAACTCCGACTGGGCCACGCTCTGTCCGTTGCCGCTGGCCATCACATACTCGTTGGTTTGGGCGGTGATCTGCTGGCCATCGATCATCTCTCTGGTGGATTGCAGGAATGCGCGCAGCGCGTCCTCGTCAATGCGCTTCTCCTCCGGGAAGAGCCCGGCGCTGGAGGCAATATAGAAGGAATCAAAAATATCCTCGTAGGAGGTGTTAAAAATCAGGCTTTGCTCCTGATAGAGCGCGGCCAGCGACGCCAGCGAGGCGTAGTCATCCACGTTGATCTCGCTGCTGCCGCTTACAAAAACCGGCACGCGGAACACCGACGGATAGGCGTAGGGCCTGCCGTCCAGCGAGTAGGCGGTCAGGATGTTTTCATAGTATCCGTCCATCGAAACAACACCATCCAGCGACGCCAGCACACCTTTCTCCATCAGCGAACGGATGGGCAGGCCGTCCAGAAAAAGCACGTCGGGCGCTTCACCGGCCAGCAGACGGGTGTTTAGATTCTTGATGATATCCTCGTCGGAAAGGGCCTGGCTGGTGGCATCGCGGCCAAATTCCAACTGAACGTCACAATCCGGGTACTGGTTGGCAAAGACCGCGGCGGCGCTGCGGATGACATCGCTGTCCTCCAGCGCCCAAATATACAGGCTTTGCGCTGCCTGTGTGGGCAGGGTGGCGTCCAACCGGATCAGGACAGTCAGCGGCGCGCCGTTCTGCAGGCAGGACACCAGGAAGGCGGTATCCCCCAGCGGGAGAATCTCATAGTCGGTGGTCTGCGGTGCGGCGTAGACAAAGCCTTTTTCCTGCACCATGGCCTGCTTGACCGAGGAACCAAAGCCTGCCTGAAAAACTCCGTCCATGGTGAGGAAAACGATCTGCTGGTTCTCGCCGTCCACCGCATAGGCGGCCACCTCCTGTGCCTCAGGAACAATCGCAAAGGAATCGGCCTTTTCACCGGAAGGAAGCGCATAGACATCCATCGTTCCGGCATTCCGGTTGCGCAGATACAGCCGGTTGCCCGATACCGCAAAGGTATAATCCACAACGCTGGGACGGATCGTGGCGGAAATATCCCCGCTCTGCCCGTCCACAATCTGCAGAACACAGCTTCCTGCGCCGTCCGCCAGGCAGACGACCGCATACCCCGGGGCGGCGGCAAAGTCGGTGATGTAGGGCGCGGTGCCGCCGGCAGGCGGCGTATCCGTCAACACTGTGCGGACGCTTCCCTGCGAATCGACGCGGTAGAGCGTCAACGCGCCGCCGGTCTCGGCGGCGGCCACCCACCACCGGCCGCTGCCGCCGTAACAGGCGGTCAGCGTTTCCACCTGCGTTTTGTCCAGCCCGTCCAGAAAGGCTTGTACGGTGGAGGGATCGATGGTTTCCCAGCCATCCCCCGTCCAGGAAAACGCCGCTGCGGTGTTTTGGGCGTCATTATACAGCGATAACGTGGGAACGCCGTCCAGCATCTGTAGCTTGGCGGGAGCGAAGCCGCTGTCCACCGCGGGGGTGACCTCCGTCTGGGTGTATTTTCCCGTGGCGTACTTCGTTTGGGAGGCCGTTCCCGGCTCCTCGGTTGAAGGAGCGGCGGAACACCCTGCCAGCGCCAGCAGCAAAGCCATGAGGGCGGCCAGCGGCGCAAGCCGTGATCGAATTCGGTTCATACAAATTCCTCCTGACGGGGCGGCGGCGCAGGCGGCCGCTGCCCTGGCAATTTTGGTAATACCACTGTACCACACAAAACCTGAAAAAATCCTGAATGCGCCTGCGGCTCTTTCCGGCCTTGGTTGCGCTCCGGGAGAATTTGTGCTATAAATTAAATAATCTGCCGCTTTTGATACGGCCTACGAGATATGCCCCGGGAGGTAGAATACATGAACTTGCTAGTGATCGAAGATGACCGGAAACTGAACCGGATGCTGTGCGAAATCCTTGAAAAAGAGGGCTACACGGTGAAAGCCTGCACCGACGGGGAGGAAGGCGCTTACTATCTGCAGCAGAACGCCTACGACCTGGCGCTGGTGGACTGGATGCTCCCCGGCGAAAGCGGGCCGGACATCCTGCGGGAAAGCCGCCGCAAGGGGATCATGACGCCGGTGGTGATGCTGACGGCGCTGACCGCCGTGGAAAACAAGGTGACCTGCCTGGATGCCGGCGCCGACGACTATCTGGGTAAACCCTTTGACAGCCGGGAGCTGTTGGCCCGTGTCCGGGCCAACCTGCGGCGGCAGGCCCCCATCGAGGAGCTGGTGGTGCTGCGGTACGGGGATCTGGTGTACGACACCAAGGCGCTGCTGCTGGCCTGTGGCCGGGAGGAGATCGCGGTCTCCAAAAAGCTGGGCCTTATGATTGAACTGTTTATGAAAAGCAAGGGTCAGGCGCTGGCACGAGCCACCCTGTTTGCCCGCGTATGGGGCGCGGACGCCGACGTGGAGGAGGCCATTCTGGACAATTACATCGGCTTTTTCCGCCGGCGGCTGGCCCAGATCCACTCCAAGATGAGCCTGCGGACCGTTCGAGGTGTTGGGTATGCCCTTGTGGAAGAAAAAGAAGGCCGCTGAACCGGCCGCGCCGTTGGACGTTCTGCGGTGGAAGATCGTAGCGGTGAACATCCTGTTTGCCGCCATGGTGGTGGCTACCCTCTGTTTCGTGGCCGCCCGGCAGGGAAAGAACGCCCTGGAGGAGAAGCATAGGCTGGCCTTCGCCTCCCTCTGTTCCGCCCTGGAACAGCCGATCCTGGAGACACAGACCATCGACCATAAGGCGATCTACAGCAGCGCGGTGGAAAACCGCCTGGTGCCCGCCTTATTCGAGAAGGGAGCCCCCATCGAGAATCCCTACCTGCAGGGCGATGATGCCGCACCGCTGCTCACTCTCAGCGAACCAATGCTGGAAGAGGCGCGGCAAAGCGTGGATGGGCAGAACGGCCTGTGGGCCAAAACGGTTGTCCGGCAGGCATACACCCTGCGGGACGGGAGTGCCCTCTGGTTTGCGGAATACTGTGCAATCCCCACGGCCAGTGGGAATTGGATCGAGATGTACCTGTTTCAGGATGCCGCGACCTTCCGGCAGGAATGGGGCAGGATGCAACTGTTGTACGTAGCGGTGGCGGCGGGCGGCGTGCTGGCTTTGGGGGCGCTGGCCTTTGCGCTGACCGGCTGGGCCATGCAGCCCGCCCGGCGGGCCGAGCGGATGGAGCGGGAGTTTTTGGCGGCGGCCAGCCACGAGTTGAAAAGCCCGCTGGCAGTGATCATCACCAGCGCCGAACTGCTGCCTTCCGGCGGCGAGGAGGCAAAATACCGCGCCAACATTCTGTCAGAAGCGCACCGGATGGCGCAGCTGGTGCAGGAGCTTCTATCCCTTTCCCGTCTGGAGACCGCTGCCCGTCAGATCATGCCGGCAAAGCTGGACACCGAGGCCTTTCTCTGGGAAGTTTACGAGACATGGCAGCCGGTGGCGGCAAAGGCCGGTGACCGGCTGACCCTCCGCCTGCCGGACGGCGCGCTGCCGCCCATTCGGGCAGACGAGGACGCGCTGAAGCAGGTGATGGCCATTCTGTTGTCCAACGCCGTTCAGCACACCCCCAGCGGTACGCAGATCGAACTTTCCGCCGTGGCGGCGGGGCGAACGGTCTGCCTGTCGGTGGCCGATACGGGACCGGGCATTGCGGATAAGGAACGGGCTTTCCAAAAGTTTTATCGCGCAGACCCGCAAACCGGCGATGCCAGCCTGGGTCTGGGCCTGAGCATCGCGCAGAAGCTTGTGGCGCTGCATCACGGCAGCATCACGATCCGGGATACGCCGGGCGGCGGCGCTACGCTGCAGGTCACGATCCCACAGGCGTGATATTGGCAGAATCCACAACCGTTTGTCGCATCATTGTAAAAAGTGCTGTGAGAGCCTTTTGGTTTTCTCACAGCACTTTTTGTGTACATACCGAACAAGAAATCACTCGTCGGCATCGTCGATTTTCGATGAAAGAAACGCGCGTTTTCGCTCGAATGAGCACTTTGATATGAAATCCGTGCTATAACAAGGGCAATTTACGGAATAGGATGTGAATCGCCAATATGCAGATAGTAGAATTAGAAATGGTTCCTCTTTCTCTTCGACCGGTATTGCAGCGACTTTATGATATGAAAACTACGCAGTCTGCTCTGCGTGAAGGAGTACTGTTTTCCACCAAGAGAAACAACTACTACTATGATACAGGCACCGGAAAGGTAATTGTGTTGGACGATGATACCAGCTACATTTTCCGCGTATTGTTTGACCCCACGTTGAGCGCCGAAACATTTTTGATATCACTGACAAAAGTCGATCCTAATGCAGTGAAAAACCTCCTACAGACAATTGACGCAGAGCGCTTGTTCCAGCGACCGCCGCTTTTGAGCATGGGAAAAGAAATTGCGGCGGGTGTAACCGATACGGAGCAGAAAGTTGAACAAATCATTCTTGAAGTGACGGAGCAATGTAATTTCCGCTGCAAATACTGCGTCTACTCAGAGGATTTCTCAGGGAACCGTGATTTTGGGAATCGGCGGATGCCGACAGAAATTGCCTTTAAGGCAATTGATTGGGCGTTGGAAAACAGCGGCGCTAAACTGGCAATTACTTTCTACGGCGGCGAGCCGTTGCTCAACTTTAAGCTGATGAAAGCTGTGATTGAGAGGTCTCAGGCCAAGAGAGGGAACAAAGAGATTGTTTATAGCTTTACTTCCAATATGTCGCTCATGACACGCGAAATCGCCACCTATCTGGCTCAAGTTCCGAACTTATATATTATGGCCAGTATCGACGGCCCACGCACTGTCCACGACGCATATCGTGTGTACGCAAATGATGCCCCCACGTTTGAAGACAGCATTGGCGGTCTTCGAATTTTGGCGGATGCCTACGCAGGTTCCCACATGCCGGTTAATATAAACGCTGTGTTGACACCTCCATTTGGATTTGAAAAGTTGGAGCAGGTAAATGCATACTTCGAATCGCTGGACTGGCTTCCGGCAACCTGCCATGTAAATATTACTTATCCATCGTATGGAACTTGTCCTGGCTTGGATGAGTATTACGACAAAATCACCGGCAATCCCAAGTATGCTCTTCATGGTATGTGCAACCCCCTTATGATATGGCAACAGCGCAAGGCAGAAACCGACGGGCTTGACGCCTACAAAGCCAGAAACATATATTACCATTCGATCTTTGACGACTTGGTTAAAATCAACAATCGCATTATCGTTGATGAACCTACACTGCGCCGGGGATTAAATGGATGCTGCGTGCCAGGAAAGAAAAGACTGTATGTCACGGCAACCGGAGAATATAAAGCCTGCGAACGGATCGGCTCCAGCCCTTCGATTGGTAATGTGGACGAAGGTGTTGATCGAGAACTGATCGTGAAAAAGTATGTTGAGGAATTTGCGGCGCAGTCAAAAGACATCTGCGATAAGTGTTGGGCTTACAATCTGTGCAGGGTATGCTATGCAGGCGTTTGCAATGAAAACGGGTTGGATATGGGGCTGAAAAACGAGGCATGCCGCGCTTCAAGGTCAGTTGCACTAAATAATCTGGCTCTCTACCATGAACTGATGGAAGAAAATCCAGAAGCGCTCAACTGCTTAAAAGATGCAGTGATTGAGTAACTGCGGTACAATAGGCATTTTGCCTGTTTGTATAGATTCTAAGAGAGAGGAGGAGCTATTATGAGCGTCGTAGATCCCATCTTTGGTCGTACTGCAGTTAATGCGGCGAGCAGCTGCGGCTGCACTTGCACGCAAACTACCCCGACTGCGCCCAGCTTCAATAGCGTTTGGACTGGCCAGCGCGATTCTGGCGGTGGTTGCGCTTGCACCTGCAACACCACGATCGAGTACAACCTGTCCATCAACTACGATGGCGCCCACAACGCGGTTTCGTAATTCATCATTACATCGCGTCCAATCAACGGAAGGAGGGAAAGCTATCCGGCTTTCCCTCCTTCTGGTGTCAGAAAAATGATCGAGGAATGTATCCATGGAAAAAAGTACGTTATCTATTAAAGAGACGCTTTCCATCACATTTAGAACTCTAAAAATACTTTTTCATGCAGCTCCAGGGGGGATTGCTTTTTTAGGGATCCTTAGCACAATAGCGGGCGTATGCCCTTTTCTAACCCTGATACTGTCCAGAGCTTTTCTGGATAGCCTGGCAAGAGCGTGTGGCCAGCAGGCGTTTGAAATGGAAATCATCTGGCTTTTGTTTTTCCTTTTCTTAACAAACATGATGCTGTCTGTTGTGAATAACCTCAGTATCTTACTAAAAAGTGATGTGAGTGGTCGGATATCTTTATTGGTGAACGCACAGGTGTTAGAAAAATGTGTTCACTTGCCGATGAGTCAGTATGATAATGAAACAACTTATAATCGAATCCGCTTCACTTCAGAACAAACGTCGATCCGTTGTACAAACTTAATCAACACCTTTTTCTCGATCGTGCAATGCTTAATTTCTTTTGCGAGCGTGGTATGCGTACTTGTTTCATTTAATGGCATTATTGTAATTGCCAGTGTGGTGGCCAGCATTCCTCTTTTTTTCGTCAATAAGTATGTGAGCAGTTTTTGGTATAAGATATCGGTCGGACGGGTAGAAAAACAACGCTATTCCGATGTTCTCCGCGATCTCATGCTGCGCAATGACAATATAAAAGAATTAAAACTTTTTGGCTCTCTATCGTATTTGAAAAGCCGCATTTTGAATCAGCAAACAGATTTTTTTCGTGAAGATCAGATGAACCGCAAAAAATTTTGCAAAATTGATACGGCCCAAAAAGCCGCCAATGATTTCGTGATTTTGCTGCTTAAGCTTTGGATCATTATTTTGGGGATTAAGCAACGGGCTACGCTTGGTACGATCAACTTGTACACAAGCTCCTTGGATCAAATACAAAGCGCCATTTTCTCGTTTTGCACCCAATTGAATACTTTCTATGAGCAGGCACTTTATTTGGAATCACTGTTTGATTTATTTGATATGCAGACGGAAGACGAAAACTGCGGAACGCCATTGACGGAACCAATTCGCACGATAGAATTTCGGCACGTTTACTTTTCCTACCCTGCTACCAATGTATATGCCTTGAAGAATGTAAGCTTCGTCCTGGATGACCGGCACACTTATGCCCTTATCGGCCTAAACGGCAGTGGAAAGACAACCCTGCTAAAACTGTTAATGAAGTTATATAAGCCAACACTAGGAACCATATTGATCAACGGACAAGATATCGAAGAGATTGATACAGCCGGTTTGCGAAAAAGGATATCAGCAATATTTCAAGATTTTATTAAGTATCCGTTTACTGCGGAAGAAAATATAACGATCAGTGATTTGGAAAATGCCAACGATCTTCACCGTCTTTCAAAAGTGATTGATGATGCCGGGGCAGCAGAAGTGATCGATGGGTTACCACACCGCTTACAAACCCAACTCCAAAAGGGGTGGAATGGGGGAACAGAACTCTCACAAGGACAATGGCAAAAAATTGCAATTGCCCGGTGCCTTTTTAAGCAAAGTGATGTGTACCTGTTTGATGAACCTTTTTCGGCGTTAGATGCTATTTCAGAGCAGCACATTATTAAGCGGCTTAACTTGAAAACAAAAATGTCTATTACCATTTTTATAACACATCGATACTCCAGCCTTCGATTGGCGGATTTCATTCTGGTATTAAAAGATGGCGAATTAGTCGAATCCGGTTCCCATCAGGAACTGCAGAAAGCTGGGAAGTATTATTCAGAATTAATCAAAGCGCAGATCGAACCAATCGACCATTTGGCGCAATTGGATGAGACCTAAAAGCTGTTTTGGCAGAAAGGTATTCAGGTTTTTTTCAGGTTCCCTGTGCTACAGTGTAGGCAAGGAGGTGAAGGCGATGAAACGGCCAAAGGTCACTGGCCTGCGCCGGAGGGAGAGCTGGCAGGCACTGCCTTTTCTGCTGCCCAGCCTGTTGGGGCTGTGCCTGTTCTATCTGTTCCCACTGGCCGAAACGGTTCGGGCCAGCTTTATGGACCCGCTGCGCAGCCGGGCCGTCGGGTGGGGGAATTACCGGGCGCTCTTTCAAAATACTGCGTTCCGTCTGGCTGTCCGCAACACCTGCCGCTTTCTCTGCATCTGCATCCCGGCGCTGCTGGCCGTCAGCCTGCTCTGTGCGGTGCTGCTTGGCGCGGCAAAACGGCGGGCGGTCTTTTTCAAAAGCGTCCTCCTGCTCCCCTATGCGATTCCTGTTGCCAGCATCGTTGTGTTATGGAGGGCGCTTTTCTCCGGCAAGGGGCTGGTCAACGGCTTGCTGGTGGGGCTGGGGTGCCGGCCCGTGGACTTTATGGGCAGCAGCGCGGCCTTTTGGGTGCTGATTTTCACCTACCTTTGGCGAAACAACGGGTACGATATGCTGCTGTGGCTGGCGGGTCTGGAGACCATCCCCCGGCCCTTGTATGAAGCGGCAGCGGTGGATGGAGCCACCCCTTTTCAGACCTTTGTCTTTATCACGCTGCCCAATCTGCTGCCAACGGTGGTGCTGACCACCATACTGAGCCTGGTCAACTCCTTTAAGGTCTTTCGGGAGGCCTACTTGGTGGCAGGCAACTACCCGCAGGAAAGCATATATCTGCTGCAGCACCTCTTCAACAACTGGTTCCTGTCGCTGGACATCGGCAAGCTGTCTGCCGCCGCCGTGCTGCTGGCGCTGGGGCTTGGCTGCGTCGTGTATCTACTGTATCACTTTTGGGGTGGTGGGCAGGAATGAGAAAAAAGGAGCCTCTTTTGCCGGTGCTGATCCTTGGCCTGCTGGCCTTCACCGTCCTTTGGCCGCTGTGGTTTACCGTCGGCGGTGCGCTGATGGCGTCGGACGAATTGACAGCCGCCCTGGGGCCGGCCCTGTTGGACACAGCAGACGGCGGGTATGCGGTGTGGACGATCCTGCCTTCCTGGCCGACGCTCCAACCGCTGGCGGAGCTGCTGCTGGACACCCCGCAGTTTTTTTCGGCCTTCTGGAACACCTGCCTGCTGGCCTTTGCACAGATCGCCGGTCAGCTGGTGGTCGCCGCCCCCGCATCGTGGGCGTTTGCCAAGCTGCGCTTTGCGGGCAGGCGTTTCCTGCTGCTCGGGTACATTGCGCTGATGGTGCTGCCCTTTCAGGTACTGATGGTACCCAACTACCTGATCGCCACACGCCTTGGAATCTACGATACGCCGCTGTCCGTCATCCTGCCAGGGGTGTTTTCGGCGTTCCCGGTTTTTATCATGACCCGCAGCTTTCAGGATGTTCCCAATGAACTCCTCGAGGCGGCCAAGCTGGACGGCGCAACGGCCTGGCAGATCTTTTGGAAGATCGGCGTTCCGCTGGGATATGCCGGAATCTTTGCCGCCTTGGTGCTGAATTTTATCGAAGGGTGGAACGCGGTGGAGCAGCCGCTGCTCTTTCTGAAATCCCAATCCAACTGGCCGCTTTCCATGTATATGAACGATATTGTGACAGACAACCTGGGGATCGCCATGGCGGCCAGCCTGCTCTCGCTGATTCCGGCGATGCTGGTGTTCCTGTATGGGCAAACCTATCTGGAACTGGGCATCCAGGCCGGAGGCATCAAGGCATAAGGAAGGAGACATTTTCTGTGAAAATCGTCAGGGATTCTGCCGTTCGTCAGGAACCGGCGCAGCCGCAGGCCGTATCGCCGGAGGAAAACAGGTTTTCGATTCGCCCCCGGCAGATCGCGCTTTTCTTTTTGTGGATGCTGGCTTTTACGCTGCTTGCCCGCGGAACATCCGGCGCGCTGCTGCCAGAGGTGCAGCTCTCCACGCCGGCGCCCAATACCATCACCCAGAGCCTAACGGCGACAGGAACCATTCAGTGGGCGGCGGGCAGCCTGTTCTATCTGCCCGAAGGGCTGCTGGTGGAGGCGGTTTTTGTCTCGGAGGGGGAGGCTGTACAGGAAGGAGACAAAATAGCGGCCCTCCGCCGGGAGGATGTGGAACAGAAGCTGCGGAGCCTTCAGGCAGAACTTGCGCAGAAACAGACGGAATATGCCCGGCTTACCAAACCGGTGGCGGCGGACAGCTATGATCTGGAAAAAGCCCAGCAGGCCCTGCAGGCCGCCTACCAGGCAGCGGAGAACAGCGCGGCAGCCTGGGCGGAGAAAGAAGCGAACGCCGGCAGCGAGCGGGATGCCCTGCAGCGCGAACTGAACGAACGGCAGGAAAAGGCCGCCCAATATGCCCGCGAGATCGCAGAGAAGCAGGCACAGCGGGAGTTGCTGCAGCAGGAAGAATCGCCGGACGAGGAAATCATCAGCCGGATCGAAGCGGAGCTGACGCAGCTTACGGCAGAGGAAACGCAAAACCGGGAGGCACTGGCCGAAGCGGAAGCCCGGCTCAACGAGGCGGACGCAGCGCTGGAAAGCGTCCAAAGCCAACGGGAAGAAGCGGCTCGCACGGCTGCGCAGGCCGCCGAACAGGCGGAGCAGGCCCGAAACGACGCCCGGCACGCCTACGAGAAAAGCGTGGAAGCCGCCAGTGAAACAGCCGCCGCCAATGCGGCCAGTGCCACGGTTCTGGCGGAACAGATCCGGGAAATGGAAAGTAGCGTGGAGACGCTGAAAAAATTGGACGAGCAGGAGGGCGTCTTCTGTGCGCCGCAGACGGGTACCGTGGAATCTCTGCAGCTTATGCAGGGGCAGACCAGCGGCCAGGTGGGCGGGAGCATTTCCGACCCCGAAAGAGGGTATCAGATCCGATTTGCGCTGGAGGCCGAGGACGCGGTGCAGGATACCGCCGGCGTTACGGTGACGGTCATGCAGGGAGCAAAGTCCGAAAGCGTGAAAATCAATTCGTCCGTTTCTCAGCAGGATGGAGGCGTGGTGCTTTCCGCTGCGCTGACCGGGTCGGATTGGCAGGTGGGAAAAGCGGAACTCACAATCCGGCTTTCCGAGACGGAATATGACTGCTGCCTGCCGGTCAGCGCCCTTCACAGTGATAACGGCGGGGATTTCGTCTATTCGGTGGAGGAGCGCAACACTATTTTGGGGCTGCAAAACATCGTGCGCAAGGTTTATGTGGAGGTCGTGGAGCGCAACAACGAGCTGGCGGCCCTGCGGAATTATACGACCGGTGCGCCGGTGGTGGCCGCCACAACGAAGAGCTTGCAGGAGGGCGCACGTGTGCGTACAGCGGGATGAAGATTCGAAAGGCGGTGCTGCTTTTGGCATGCGCGGTTTCCTGGGGGATCGCTGTTTGGTTTGCGGGGAGGCTGTGGGCAGCCTATCCGCTGGTTTCGGTGCGCTCCGACGTGCCGGTCACGGGGCGGCAGCTGGAAGCGCTGCGGTCTGCTTTGCGGCAGGAGGATGGGGCGAGCGCGCTTGTTCCCGCTTTTTGGAGCCAGGCAGAGGGATCGGCGGAAAGCCGCTGGGAAACCTGCGGGATCACTGCCATTCTATATTGCGGCGAGTATGACGCGGTGTATCCTGCCGTGCTTCTGGAGGGGCGGTTCCCCGCTGCGCAGGAGAATGGCAAATGCGCGGTCTCAACCGCTGCCGCGTGGCAGCTCTGGGGCAGCGAGGACGTGCTGGGGCAGGAATTGGAGATAGAAGGAGACATCTACCGCGTGTGCGGGCTCTTTCGCAGCAGCGCCAGCCTGGCCCTGTGCGGGGAAAGCCTTGACCATGGCTTTTCCAACATCGAGTTTTGGGGCGGCTACGCTGCGCCGCCGGTGGAGACGGTGCAGCAACTTTTGCGTGCGGCGGGGATCGCACAGCAGGTGACCCTCTATTTCCCTTTCCCCTGGATGGCCGCCCTGACGGCCTATGCCCTCTGCCCGGCGGGGCTGGTGCTGCTGGCCGCCGCCCGCACCCTGGGCGGCCGGGTGCGCAGGGGGTGCCCAAAGGAAACGTGCTGGTTTGTTTTGGGCGGCGCTTTTCTGCTTGCGCTCGTCCTGTCCGCCCTGCTACGGTTGCTCCCGCCCTGGATCACCCCCGCCCGGTGGAGCGACTTTTCCTACTGGGGCGGCTTGCTGCCCGCAGTGGGCAAAGCCATAGAAACCGGCTTTTCCCTGAACCCCTGTGCCAAGGATGTCCTCGCCAAATGGAACACGCTGGGGCTTCTCATTGCCGCAACGCTCGCCAATGCTGCGGCCGGAAAGCTGATGCTCAGCAGGCAGCAAAAAAACTCCACAAATTTATGAAACCAATCCACCTTATCTTACGGATAATATTTGTAAGATAAGGTGGATTTTTATGATAATCGCAGTTTGTGACCCGAAAGGGATTGCTATCGAAGCGATAAAGACGATATTGTACCATGATAAAGGACTTTCAGACCGTATCAGTCGTATTTATGAGTTTTGGAATATGGAACAGTTGCTGGATGCCAGCAGAGATAGTTCTTTCGACTGCATTGTTTTTCCCAATTACTGCAATTCCCACAATAGTGTAGTGTGCAGTTTATCCTGCGGATATAATCGGTTCCCGCTTGTTGAACATGATCCGAGGTACACTCTCATTGTACGGGATATTCTCTATTGGGAAACGGCACGTTCCCTTTGGACGCAGTACTTGAAGGCAATTCCTGGCAAGGAGGAAAAAGTAAAGAGAGCCATCAGAGGGATACTGGCGGACTACGAAAAGGAAGAACGTGACATCATCTATTTGGAAAGCAAAAACCATTGTGTTCTTGTCCATTTGGATGGCATACGCCAAACGCCGGAAGGCTCTCCGTCGTTCTATGCTACATTGGACGAAGCGGAACATGAATTTGCTTCATCTGCATTCTTACGAATCCATAAAAGTTACCTTATAAACGGCGATCATATTCTACAAATGTCTAATTACAAGGTCCTTCTGGATACAGGAATGACATTGAAAGGATCAAGGAAATATTTCAGCAAGGCAAAATTGGAATTTTACCGAGGCCGTTAACTATATGGCAAAGCATAAGTATTCGAACTTCAAGAGGCTATGGCGTACTTCTAATAAAGGAAAGTAAGCCCTAGTACAAGACAAGAGGCATCCTCCTACAAGGGGGATGCCTCTTGTCTTGTACTAAATGATAGTTAAAGGATAAAGCGGTCTTACAAGATTGGCGATGGGAAATCATTGGGAAGTGATTGACTCTAGTTGATAAACGACATTCCCATCAGAATTATCAGTGTAAGTGAAGTGATAAACTAAGGCGCTTTTTTGTTTTGAGGAATCCTCAAATTGATTATCAGATGTTTCTGTAAAAACTAGAGCTTCAGAAGCCGCCGTATCGAACGTTACATCTGTTACCGTAATATCGCCGTAGGGGAGAGAGGTTTCTTGGCTGTAATAGCAAGTCCCGTTTTGCGGATCACCAAAGGGCCACTCGGTTATACTCGAAATAGAAAGATCAGAAAGCCCTAAATATAAATCGGCGGTTTGCAGAATATCGCTTTCGGGAATTTCCCAGAAAAAATTGGAATTCTGTGTATAAGAAGAACCCTCGCCGTTTCTTTCAAAAGTCTGGTATAGCAAAAAGAATGACAAAGAATAATCTAAAGGAATATCTTTGGTGCTTTGCATAGGGGAATGGAAAAAACGTCCCAAAGTTTGGGTATATAAAGCAAGATCGGATTTCTGCGCTTCATTATCAGGAAATACGGAAATTTGTTCATTTTGGGCGGGAGTACTCTCCGGAAGCACATCACCAGATGCCGACTCGACAGGTTCATCAACGGAAGCCGTGGCAGCAGGAGTTGGAGATGGGGGTGTTGAAGCGGATGTATCCGTCGAATTTGTGTCCGAATTGTTTTCTGAATTTGATAAAGGAGTGGATGATGCCGAGGACGATGCAGGTGTAATAGAAATGCTGCATCCCGACAGTAAGCAAGTGCATAATGCAATAGAAAGAATGGCTTTTGTGCTTTTCTGAGTCATAATCGAAATCCTCCTTCAATAATATCTAACCACAAACGGAAAAAGGACGTTTGTAGGGAAAATACGAAGATGTGCATGGAATATTCAAAAAATGAGTATCAGTATTCAAAATGGTTTACGAAAAGTCAAAAAATAGGGTGGATCGTTGATAGCTATGATATGACGCCAAAATAGCGTCTCAATTTTGCGATTGCGGTCTTTTTGCATTTGTTTATGGCCTGTCGAGACTTATTGTCTCTTGTGGCGATTTCTTGGATGCTATATTGACGGAAGTAATGGTCATAAATGACATGATACTCTTCGGTACTTAGCGCACGTTTAAGATCAAGCAGCAAGAGGTTATTGTATGTATCGGATTCGCTGAACGTAGTGTCAAACTGCAAAGGATCATAGTCAGTTTGGCTTTCAATCGAAACAGTGGGAAGCTGATGGCGCTTCGCTTTAGGAAGTGCGATATAATGATGATATATTGCCTTGTTGATATAGCTAATAATAGCACCATCTGTGCTCATGGTCAACTTGTCGAGTTGTAAATTCTTGGAAAACGCAAGTAAGAAACATTGAAAATCCGGCAACGCATCCTCTGATTGCATGAAGAATGCATATTTCTTGAGCAGAGGAGAAAATTTCTCCAAAAGAGCGAGTGCCTGCTCACGGTCACCATTTTGAATATCCTGAATGCAAGTATAAAGAGATGATTCCATTTTCTTCTTCCCCTCCTGAAAGGGGAAAGAGAAAAAT
>ERZ773107.1699-NODE-1699-length-18667-cov-10.700892_pt1 | contig 18667 bp, 16 predicted proteins | sample MGYA00580571_ERZ773107 | MGnify/ENA primary metagenome ERZ773107 (study PRJEB29015, sample SAMEA2737843) | human gut metagenome | biome: human gut; feature: human-associated habitat; material: faeces | place: China | collected 2012 ... | reverse complement strand
TTACTTCGGGCGCGGCATCCGCCGGGCAGGCCACAAAGCCGCACAGCGCCATGGCCGCCAGATCGTTCAGGTCGTCGCCGCAGTAGGCGACATCGTCCCGCGCGTAGCCGTTTTCAGCCATGAAATCACGCAGGAACGCGGCTTTTTTGCCAACATTCTGGTAGATGTCGGTGATTTTCAAATCTGCGGCGCGGCGGCGCACGGCCTCGCACTCGCGCCCGGTGCAGATCATCACGCGGATGCCCGCCGTGCGCGCCAGCACCAGCCCGGCGCCGTCCTTGATGGCAAATTTCTTCAGCTCATTGCCGGTGGCGTCGTAGTAGACGCCGCCGTCGGTCATCGTGCCGTCCACGTCCAGCACCAGCAGTCGTATCATCGTCAGACCCTCTCGTACTCGCTGGGGGTGATGAATTCCACGGGCAGGCCCGCCGCGCGGATAGCCCCCGCCATCTGGGCATTGTAGGCCGCACCGCGCCCAGTGTGGGTGTGCAGGCCCTCGTCCGCGTAGGCGGCAGTGCCCGGCCTGTAGCCGTCGGCACCGGCCAGCAGCACCCGCGCCGCGCCGCACTGGCGCAGCAGACGCAGCAGCATCAGCACGCTGTTGCCGCCCTGCGCGTCGGTGGCGGACAGCCGGTCATAGTTGACCACCGCCGCGTCCTTGTCGGCGCGCAGGTTGCTGGTCAGGATCAGCGGGCAGGGGTAGGCGGCATCCACGTCAAAGCGTTTTGCGTTCGTGAAAAACGCATAGTCGGGCGTCACAAAATCCGGCACAAAGTTGGCCGAGACTGTCACATCGGCCTGCGCGGCTGCTACAGCGGCACGGCCAGCCTCGGCAGCCAGGCTGCCGCCGGGGGCCAGCACCAGCACGTTCTTGCCCGCAAAGGCCCTCTGCAGGGCGGCCAGTGCGCCTGCGTCGTCGATGCGGCGGTTTTTGTACTCGGTGTAGAGCGTGTCGGCGTAGGCGGCATCAAACACAGTCTTTTTATTCGGCGCGATGGCCGCCAGAATATGGTTGATGTCGCGGTTCGTCAGATCGCCCTTGCCAAGGTAATGCTCGGCATAGTTGCGGTGCAGATTGAACCTGGCCGACAGGAAGTACGCCGGGGTGTAGCCCCACGCGCAGTTGCCCTTGATGGGCGCAATGTGGTCCTGAATGGCATCCATGAGGTCGTCAATGTTGTAGTGGCCGCCGAAGTACTCGTTCATATAGTCGGCGATCAGCTCAATCGGCAGGTTGCCGGGGATGCGGCCCATGCCCATCAGGCTGCCGTCCACAGCCAGGTCGCGGCGCAGATGCTTGTCGAGAAATTCCTGCGCCAGGCAGAAGCTCAGCGCCATGTTCTCATGCAGGTGCAGCGCCAGACGGATGTCCGGGGCTAAATTATGGTCAGCCATGCTGACGATGCGCTCCAGATCGCGGCGGCGCATGCTGCCGAAGGTATCCACAATGGAGAACTGCCACGGATGGATTTCGTTGACCTGCTCAAAGATCCAGAGCAGATCCTTGTCGCTGTAGCCCATGATGTTGATGGGGTTGATGGAGACCTTGTAGCCCAATTCTTTGATGCGGCGGGCAAAGTCCATGCCGTCCTTAATGTCGTAATCATGGGCGGTGATACGGATGATTTCAATGCCGTGGCCGTCGTAGGGGGACAGCTTGGCAATGTCGTAGTTGGAGCGCATCGCCATGCCGGAGTACATCGTGTGGCCGCGCTGGCCCTCGTCGGGCAGCAGGCGGTTCAGCTCCTCAATCGTGTTGCAGACCGTCACGTCGGGGTCGTAGCCGTCCACATTGCGCAGAAAGCCGACCTCGACGACGTCCACGCCCGCGCGGGTCAGCGTCTGGATGATGCGGCGCGCCGAGCCGAAGCCCCACTGCCAGTTGTTCACATAGCCGCCGTCGCGCAGGGTGCAGTCCAGCAGTTTAATATCAGCCATGCTGCTTCTCCTTCAAAATTTCATTTACCAGCGCCAGATCCTTCGGCGTGTCCACGCTGACCGTCTTGTACGGGCTGACGATGGCGTGTACCTTGTGGCCATTCTCGATAAAGCGCATCATGTCGTTTTCCTCGGCCTTTTCAAGGATGGATTTCGGCGTATCATGGTAGAATTTCAGTGCCTGCTTGCTGTACAGCTGAATGCCGGTGACCTTCTCGTACTCGAAATCCAGCGTGCCCTTCGGGTAGGGGATGGGGCTGCGGGAGATCAGCAGGATCTCCCGCGCGGCGTTCGTCACGACCTTTTGGTTCGAGAAGTCGATGACGTCGGCGGGGTGCTCCATAACGTTCGTCAGCACTGCGACGTAATAGGGGTCATCGGGCAGCGTGTCAGGCAGGATCAGGTCGAACGCCGCGGGGTTGACCAGCGGCTCATCGCCCATGAGCTGCAGGTAGAGGTCGGCGTCCTCGACGGTGCTGACCTCCCAGATGCGCCCGGTGGGGGTGTCGTGGTCGGGGCTGGTCATAATATACCGCATATCGTAGGTTTTGCAGGCGTCGGCAATGCGCTCGTCGTCGGTGGCGATGAGCACATCGTCCAGCTTCGGGCAGGCCCTGGCGGCCTTGTAGACCCAGTAGATCATCGGTTTGCCCAGCACATCGGCCAGCGGCTTGCCCGGCATCCGGGTACTGGCGTAGCGCGCCGGGATCACAGCGATTGTTTTCATGAGTGTACCTCGCTTACACGGCGGCCTGAACAGCCGCCTCTATCGTTTGGCATACGCCGTCAAAGCGGCGGTCTATGTCCAAATTGGTGAACCGCAGAACCCTGATATGGTTCTGTGCGAAAAACTCTGTGCGCAGACTGTCGGTCTGCTGTTGCTCGGGCGTGTAATGCTGTGCCCCGTCCAGCTCGATGACAAGCCTTGCTTTTGCGCAGTAGAAATCAGCGATATAGCCGTCGATGGGCTTTTGGCGCTGGAAGCGCGGGGTGAAGGTGCGGAGAAAGCAATACCACAATTTACGCTCCCATGGGGTCATATCTCTGCGAAGCTGCTTTGCCAGCGGTACGTTTTTTCGATTGTAGTAAAGCATTGCACATACCCTTTCACGGGTGCCTTTGGGAAGGTTCTCTCCCTCCGGCGCTCCGCGCCACCTCCCTCGCAGAGGGAGGCAAGGCGCCTTGGCCCCCTCTGCGAGGGGGCTCCGCCCGCAGGCGGTGGGGGAGAGAGCCTCCCAGCCGGATGCCGTTTTCCCCGCGCATCAGACCAGTTTCCTCGCCTCCTCCAGCGTCAGCAGGATCTTCTCATCCGCCGCGGTGAAGCCGCGCAGGACGAAGCTCTGCACGGTGACGGCACGGGCGAAATGGAAGGGGAGGCAGAAGTTCAGCACCTCGCTGGGCATCGTGCGCTCCAAAATGACTGCATCGGGGAACAGGGCGGCGTAATCCGTCGTGTCCCGCGGGTGGGTCTTGATAAAGAGCGGCCCAACGGCGTATTTTTCCGCCACCGTTTTGAACATCGCGTCCTGCTCCGCTTGGGTCATCAGCCCGTCGGCCACAAAGCTGCGGGGCAGCAAAAGCGTCGCGCCGCCTGCCTTCTCGGGCAGGGGCTGCGTTAAAAACACGCGGCGCACCATCGCTTTTTCGTCGTCGGTCAGGCTCTCTAACAGTTTGGACTTGCTGTCCGTCACCATGCGGTCCGCCGAAAACAACGTACACCGCGCGGCGTCCTCACTCTCGACGCGGACGCACCACGGGCTGTCGCCCCAGTACAGGTAGCCTTTTCCGCGCTGCTTCGCGGCAAAATCCGGCGCGGCGCGCTGGTCGGTCACAAGATGCTGGTCAGGGCCGAGCGTGCTGCCGAACGTGTCCTCGCACAGAATATACCCGGCGCGGCAATCCTGCAAATAGCGGCCCAGCACACTCCAATCGTTGTGGATATAGACATTTTCAAACGCTGCACAGTTCAATTTCCAGCCGCACAGTTTCTCAAAGGCGCGGGCCGCGCGCCGGTGGGCAAACAGCCCCGTCACGGTCCCGGGCCAGCGCGTCTCGTCCACAAGGACAGTCTTGACCACGCCCGTCGCGTCCAGACGTGCCGCCAGCGCGGCGGTGTCGGGCACGGAGGCCGACAGCACCATTGTGTGGGGCTTGCCGGCGCAGCGCCCGGCCCGCAGCAGATCGACCAAGACCTGATACGCGGTGTGGCAGATGTACAAATTCGGTTTCATGCGTTACTCCTGCACGAGCTTGACGGGCGGGAAGTGGATGCGGCCCCAGCCGGACGCCCACTCGGGCATCGTCAGGTCGCTGTTCGTCACCTCAAAGGCGAACTCGGTCACGGGCTTGTCCAGGCAGACCGCGTGGGCCAGCGCGCCGTCAAAAATGTCGAGATAGAAGAAATATTGTCCCTCGCCCAGCAGACTCGGGTCAAATTCAAACACAGAGGTGTAGACTTTGCCCGGCTCGGCGGGGCCGAGGTCGACGGGATGGGTGATGCCGACGGGCGTCGAATCCCGCGCGTGGAGGTTCATCTTCATGTGGATGCCCGCGAACGGCTCCGAAACGCGCCAGGTGATTTTCACCCGCATCTTTTCGGTATCGGCAAACACGCTCGACTCCTTGTCGACGAAATCCAGCGTTTCCAGCCGGAACCGCTTGCCCGCGCTGCCCGTCATGCGGGCGACGTCGGCCAGGTCGTAGTGGACAACGTTGACGTCGGTGGTGTCCATGTAGACCGCGATGGCCTGCTCCACGTCGCCGTCAAAGATGACCCTGCCCTTGTCCAGCACGACGCAGCGGGTGCAAAGCTGACGAATGGTCGACATATTATGGCTGACATACAGCACCGTGCGCCCGTCCTGATTGGCGACGTCGCTCATTTTCCCTAAGCATTTCTGCTGGAATTTCATATCGCCGACGGCCAGAACTTCATCCATGACCATGATCTCGCTGTCGAGATGCGCGGCCACGGCGAAGGCCAGCTTGACGAACATGCCGCTGGAATAGCGCTTGACGGGTGTGTCGATGAAGTCGCCGCACTCGGAAAATTCAATGATCTGCGGCAGCTTTGCGTCGATCTCGGCGCGGGTCATGCCCAGAATCGCGCCGTTCATATAAATGTTCTCGCGGCCCGTCATCTCGTTGTTGAAGCCGGTGCCGACCTCGAGCATCGAGGCCACGCGGCCACGGATCTTGATTTCGCCCTCGGTGGGGGCGGTGATGCGGGAGAGCAGCTTGAGCAGCGTGGATTTGCCCGCGCCGTTGCGGCCAATGATGCCCAGTGCCTCACCCTGATAGACGGTCAGGTCAACGCCGTTCAGCGCCATAAACGTCTGGCCGAACAGCCGCTGGTCGGTGCCGATGACGGTGTTCGGGTCCTCCTTGCCGCGCACACGGGCCCACCAGCTTTGCAGGTCGTGGGTCAGCGTGCCTCCGCCGATCTGGCCGAGCTTGTATTGCTTTTTCAGCCCCGTGACCTCGATGACAGGGCGTTTTTCATTTGCAGACATAGTTACGCGCCCCTTTCTTACACGGTATCCATGAAGGTCTTTTCAATGCGGCTGAACAGCACAACGCCCAAAACCAGCGCCGCAGCGGTAAAAATCAGGCTGTACACAATGCCGAACATCGTGACCGTGCCGGTGCCCAAGGTAGCCATGCGGAAAATCTCAATCGGCGACGTCATGGGGTTGAGCTGGACGAGCACCCGCAGGCGGGGGGAGTTGTCCAGCATCGACAGCGGATAGACGACGGGGGAGGCGTACATCCAGAGCTGCACGCCGAAGCCGACGGCAATCGCCAGATCGCGGTACTTCGTCGTTAAGGACGACACGATGATGCCGACGCCGAGACCCAGCAGCATGACCTCCAGCACGACGAACGGCACAGCCAGCACCCACAGCGTAAAGGTGACGCCGCTGCCCGTGGCAAAGAAGTACACCCAGAAGATCAGGTACATGACCGCCTGAATGCCGAAGTTGATTAGGCTTGTCAGCACCTGGCTGACCGGCATCGTCAGGCGCGGGAAGTACACCTTGCCAAAAATCTGTGAGTTTGTCACAAACGTATTGGCTGTATTGTTGACGCAGTTGGCAAAGAAGGTCCACACCGTATTGCCGGCCATGTAGAACAAAAAGCCGGGCACGCCGTCGGTGGGCATGTTGGCCATGCCGCCGAACACAACGTTGAAAATCACGGTGGTGATGAGCGGGTTCAGAATGATCCACGCGGGGCCCAGGATCGTCTGCTTGTACAGCACAGTAAAGTTGCGCTTGACGAACATCATAATTAAGTCGCGGTAGCGCCAGAGCTCCTGCAGGTCGATGTCGAACCAGCCGGTCTTGGGCCGGATGACCGTAGTCCAGCTCTCGTCAGCCGGGCGGGCGGTTTGCAGATTTTCAGCCATAAAAATACCTGTTCCTTATGTGTAAAATCGTGGTTGCATAGTTATCCATAGTAATAGTGCTATTTTACCACATTTTGCGCAAAGAATCAACTTGCCGGGGCGTATATAATAGCAGCAGAATATCGTGCGCGGTGAAAACGTAGGGGCGGATTCCATATCCGCCCGGGGGCGTCCCCGCAGGCAAAAAAGCGGTCTGCCGAAAATCCATCGGCAGACCGCTTTCTATACAAATTTACAGCACCTTTGACAAAAATGCCTTTAAGCGCTCATTTTCGGGGTTGGCGAAGAACTCCTTCGGCGGCTTATCGACCTTGACGATGCCCTCATCAATGAAGATGATGCGGTTTGCGACCTCGCGGGCAAAGCCCATCTCGTGGGTGACGCAGACCATCGTCATGCCGCCGCGGGCCAGCTCCTTCATCAGCTCCAAAACCTCTCCGACCATCTCGGGGTCAAGGGCGGAGGTCGGCTCGTCAAACAGCAGCACGTCGGGGTTCATGGCCAGCGCGCGCACAATCGCAATGCGCTGTTTCTGCCCGCCGGACAGCATGTTGGGGTAGGTGTCGGCCTTGTCGGCCAGACCGATGCGCTCCAGCAGCTCCATGGCTTTCTTGTCGGCCTCGGGCTGCTTCATCAGGCCCAGACGCACGGGGGCCAGCGTGATGTTCTTCTTCACCGTCAGGTGGGGGAACAGGTTGAAATGCTGGAACACCATGCCCATCTTCTGGCGCACATGGTCAATGTCGTGGTCGGTGACTTCCTTGCCGTTGAAGATGACATGGCCGCCGTCCGGCTCCTCCAGACGGTTCAGGCAGCGCAGGAACGTGGATTTTCCGCAGCCCGAGGGGCCGACCAGCACAACGCAGTCGCCCTTGTTGATGGTCAGGTCCACGCCCTTGAGCACCTGCAGGCCGCCGTAGTTCTTCTGCAGTCCTTTAACGTCTATCACTTTGCGCCAGCCTCCTCTCAAATTTTGCAAGCAGCGCGCTGAACAGCATGACCAGCACCAGATAGGTCGCGGCCACGCCGAGCAGCGGGAACATAGGCTCATAGGTACGGTTCATGATGCCCTGCGCGGCATACAGCAGCTCCTTGCCGCCGATAACCGTGATCAGCGAGGAATCCTTCAAAAGCATGATGAACTCATTGCCCAGCGCAGGCAGGATGGAGCGAATGGCCTGCGGGATGATGATCTCGAACATTGTGGTCATGTAGTTGAGTCCGAGGCTGCGGCCCGCCTCCATCTGGCCGGGGTCAACGGCCATGAGGCCGCCGCGGATGATTTCGGAGACATACGCGCCCGAGTTGATGCCCAGTGCCAGTGCGCCGACCATCGTGAAGTTGCGGCTGCTGGCAAAGATGACCATGCTCATGATAAGCAGCTGAACCATCATAGGCGTGCCGCGGATGACTGTGACATACACCTGCGCTACGGCGTTGAAGATGCCCAGGATCGGGTTGCGGTGGTGGGGCTTCTGCTGCGCGTAACCCACGCGGACCATAGCGACGATGGCACCCAGCACAACGCCCAGCACCAGTGCAATGGCCGTGACCAGCAGGGTCGTGCCCACGCCCTTGATGTACTGCTGCCAGCGGTCCGAGTAGAGAAATGCCTGGTAAAATTTTACGAAGAAGTCCTGCCCGAAGTTCAGCTTCTGGCCGTTCTTGACCAGCTCCGAAAGCGCTTCAAACTGTGCTTCCATCCGCAACACAACCTTTCTTTCTGTTTGAATTCAGCACACCTGTAGGGGCCCATGCCCGGCCCGCGGCTTTCCGGCAAACTCTTGCCTGCGGGAAGGTTGCGGGCCGCATATATGCGGTCCCTACAGCGCGATATTTGTATTATACCATATTTCCGGGAAAAATCACACTAAATAAAAGAAAAGCGCGCCGGGATACCGGCGTGCCTTTCCGCTTGCTGCAAAGCGCTTATTCAGCGGTGATGTACTTGTCCACGATGGCCTGCAGGGTGCCGTCGGCCTGCAGCTCCTCCAGAGCGCCGTTGATGGCGTCCAGCAGCTGGGTGTTGCCCTTGGCAACGCCGATGGCGTAATCTTCCTGGGCGTAAGCGGTGTCAAGGATCTTCAGGCCGGGGTTGGCCGCAACGAACTCCTGAGCGGGGGCGTTGTCGATGACGACGGCATCGACCTGGCCGTTGTTCAGGGCCTGCACAGCGGTCAGACCGTCATCATAGGCGATGACATTTTCCTCACCGAAGTCATCGGTGCAGTAGAGGTAGCCGGTGGTGCCGCGCTGGGTGCCGATGGCCTTGCCGGACAGGTCGTCAGCGGTGGCAATGTCGGAGCCCTCAGGCACGATGATGGACTGGATGCCCTCGGCGTAGGTGTCGGAGAAGTCCATGACCTTCAGGCGCTCGTCGGTGACGGTGACGCCGGCCATGACCATGTCGCTCTTGCCGTTCTGGGCGGCCAGCAGGGCGGCGTCAAAGTCCATGTCGTCGACCTGCAGCTCCAGGCCGAGCTTCTTGGCGATGGCACCCGCAACCTCAATGTCGATGCCCTCGAAATCACCGTTGTCGGTGGTCATCTCATACGGGGGGAAGGCAGCGTTGGTGGACATCGTCAGCTTGCCGGCGTTGACGGTGGTCACCGCGGCGGCGTCGGCAGAAGCGGCCTCCTCGGTGGAAACGGCCTCGGAGGATGCAGCCTCAGAAGAAGCAGCCTCGCTGGAAACAGTCTCGGTGGAAGCGGAACCGCCGCAGGCGGCCAGGCTCAGCATCATAGCGGAGCTGAGCATCAGAGCAGTGAGCTTTTTCATGTGATTTTCCCTCTAATCTTTGTAAAATAAAATAAGTACGCAGCTAAGCCCTCACTTAGTTGATACACACAGTATAATTGCATAAATATGTAAAGTCAATGTATATTTAATAACTTCGGCGTTTTACATGGGCAGAGCAGGGGAGTGGAAAGTTTTTTGTGCAAACTGGCGGAGGTATAAATGTAGGGGCCGGGCATGCCCGGCCCGCAGCTTTACAACAGACGCCTGCTTGCCTTTACGTTGCGGGCCGCACATGTGCGGCCCCTACAACCTCAACATTCCAAATTTTTCTACTTGACTTAAAGCCGCACTTGTGCTATATATAATTTAACTTCATCCTGTACAAAGCCATGAGGCAGACAAACGGGATGCGAGGTCCTGCACAAGAGAGAACCGCCGCGGTACGCCGCGTGGTGCAAGCGGTTTTGCAGCGGCCCGCAGCCTTACCACTGCCGAGCGCGGGGGCGAACCTCCGCCGGGTACGGCCCGTTACAGCCGGTACGAGCGGCGCTTACCTTTTATTATATAAGTAAGATATAAGCGCAATTTGGGTGGAACCGTGGAGCTATATGCTTCATCCCTTTTGTAAGCGAGGGATGGAGCATTTTTTATTTGCATTTTTGTGCAATTGCAAAAGGAGCGTACAATTATGAAGATCATCTACAAGGACGGTACCGTCGCCGAGTGCCCGCAGGAGGAAGAACTGCACGTTCTGCGCCACACGGCTGCCCATATCATGGCGCAGGCCATCAAGCGCCTCTACCCGCAGGCGGACTTCGCCTTCGGCCCCGCCACCGAGAACGGCTTCTTCTATGACGTCGACCTCGGCGACACCAAACTGACCGACGACGACCTCGCCGCCATTGAGAAAGAGATGAAGAAGATCTGCAAGGAGAATCTTCCCATCAAGCCGTTCATCCTGCCCCGTGACGAGGCCGTCAAGCTGATGGAGGAGCGTCAGGAGCACTACAAGATCGAGCATATCGCCGACCTGGCCGACGAGACCGAGTTCAGCTTCTATCAGCAGGGCGAGTACGTCGATATGTGCATCGGACCCCACCTGTGCTACACCAAGGCGCTGAAGGCGTTCAAGATCACCCAGCAGTCCGGCGCTTACTGGAAGAACGACAAAGAGAACAAGATGCTGACCCGCATCAACGGCGTTGCCTTCCACAATCAGGAGGAGCTGGACGCCTGGGAGAAGCAGCAGCAGGAAGCCCGTGAGCGCGACCACCGCAAGATCGGCAAGGAGATGCGCCTGTTCATGACCGACGACCTCGTTGGCCGCGGCCTGCCGATGTTCCTGCCCAACGGCTACACCGTCTGGCAGCAGCTGGAGGATTATATTAAGGGCAAGGAGCGCGAGCGCGGCTATCTGCACGTTATGACCCCCTGCATCGGCACTGTGAACCTGTACAAGACCTCCGGCCACTGGGATCACTACCGTGAGAATATGTTCCCTGCGATGGAGATGGAAGGCGAGAGCTATGTTCTGCGCCCGATGAACTGCCCCCATCACATGATGATTTACGCCAACCAGCCGCACAGCTACCGTCAGCTGCCCATCCGCATCGGCGAGATTGCCCATGACTTCCGCTATGAGTCCTCCGGCACGCTGAAGGGCATTGAGCGCGGCCGTCACTTCTGCCAGAACGACGCACACCTGTTCTGCACGCCCGAGCAGATCAAGAGCGAGGTTGCCGATGTCTGCGCGCTGATTTTTGACGTTTACAAGGACTTCAACATCACCGATTACCGCTGTGTGCTGTCCCTGCGTGACCCCGCCGACAAGAAGAAGTACCATGACGATGACGCCATGTGGAACCATGCCGAGAACGCCCTGCGCGAGGTTCTGACCGAGCTGGGCATCCACTTCACCGAGGAAATCGGCGAGGCTGCCTTCTATGGCCCGAAGCTGGACGTCAACGTCAAGCCTGCTGTCGGTGCTGAGTACACGCTGTCCACCTGCCAGCTGGACTTCTGCCTGCCCGCCAAGTTCCACCTGACCTATGTGGACAAGGACGGCAGCGAAAAGACCCCCGTCGTGCTGCACCGCGCCATCCTTGGCTCTCTGGACCGTTTCATGGCCTACCTGATTGAGGAGACCAAGGGCCGCTTCCCGACCTGGCTGGCCCCCACGCAGGTCAAGGTGCTGCCGGTCAGTGAAAAGACGCTGGACTACGCTAAGGAGGTCGCCGCCAAGCTGCAGGCCGCCGGTGTCCGCGTAGTGCTGGACGAGTCCAACGAGAAGATTGGCTACAAGATTCGTCAGGCACAGCAGGTTGACCGCGTGCCCTATATGCTGGTTTTGGGTGCCAAGGAGGTCGAGGCCAACAACATCAGCGTGCGTGACCGCAAGGGCGAGACCACCACGATGGAGCTGGACGCCTTCCTTGCACAGGTTGTGGATGAAATCAAGACCCGCAAGAATAACAGCCAGTAAGCTGTAAACAGAATTGCCACCGCGGTAGCCAAGCTGCGGTGGCAATTTTATGTTTATGTGCAGATTTTGCTGGGCGAGCACCGCGGCAGGCGGGTGCTTGCGGAAGGTCGGGCCCCTCATCTTAAAATGCCGTTTGCCTTCACACCCCGCGCCGAGCTTTGCGGCGGTACTCTGTAGGGCCGCAGCCGTACACCTGCCGGAAGGCTCGGGCAAAGTAGCTGGCATCCTGAAAACCGCACTGCATCGCAATTTCCGCCACTTGCAGGCCAGTACTACACAGCAGCTCCGCTGCCCGCTGGGCACGTTGCTCCCGCAGGTACTGGTTCGGCGTTGTGCCGATCATATCGTGGAAGCACCGCAGACATTCGCTGGGGCTGATGGCGGCGCTGGCGGCAATCTGCTCCACCGAGACATCCTCGGCATAGTGCTCCTGAATGAATTGGAGCATCGTCTTGATGCGGTCGGCGCTGCGCAGTGCCTTTTTGGGCATAGCCTGCACCGCCGGGGCGCGGGTTACCAGCTGGTACATCATTTCCGACAGTGCTGCGCGGGTTTTGAACTCATACCCCGGCACCTCGTTCACGACGGCGCGGAACGCACGCTCCATATTTTCCATCGTTTCACGCTGCCAATCCACCTGCGGGCGCAACACGGCACAGGGGCGGCTGGGGTCTGTCAGCAGCGGCTGCAGATATTTCTGCCAGAAAATACTGTCCGGGCTGCCGCCCACCAGCCGCGGGTGAAACACCATGCTGTGCAGGCGGCAGGGCCCGGCGTTCAGCGGCCAGTCCCCATGCAGCACACCCGCGTTGATAAACAGTCCCTCGCCCACGGTCAGCCGGTACTTTTCCCCGGCTGCGGTGGCCAGTATCGTGCCTTCGCTGACCAGCAGGACCTCCAGCTCCTCATGCCAGTGCCACGGCACAGGCTCTGCCTGCAAATCATCGTGGTAGTAAGCGATGGGGAAGGCCGGGGTTCCGTGCTTCAGCAGCTCTCTTGCGGAATCGTCCGTAACCGTTCTGCACATCGAAAGTGCCATATCCTGCTTTCCCTCCTGTTTTTGGCGAAATTGTACCGGCATTTTGGGGATTTTATCGCACAATTTCGCCACATTTGATGATATAATCATAGTATCATCGCTACAGAAAGTCAAGAGGGATTTCTTATGGTATCTATGCTTTTGCCAGTTATCTATCTGGCGTTCATCAGTCTGGGCCTGCCGGATGCACTGCTGGGTGCGGCCTGGCCGTCCATGTATGCCCCGCTTGGCGCAGGGGTGTCCTGGGCCGGGGGCGTGTCCATGATTATCTCTGCCGGGACCATCGTGTCCAGCCTGGCCAGTGACTGGCTCAACGGCCGCCTTGGCACCGGCAAGGTCACCGCGCTCAGTGTTGCCACAACCGCGGTGGCGCTGTTCGGCTTCTCCACCTGTTCCCAGTTCTGGCAGCTCTGCGTCTGGGCCATTCCCTATGGTCTGGGCGCCGGCAGTGTGGACGCCGCGCTGAACAACTACGTAGCCTTGCACTACGAAAGCCGCCACATGAGCTGGCTGCATTGTATGTGGGGTCTGGGTGCCGCGGGCGGCCCGGTCATTATGGGTTGGGCACTGGCAGGCGGCAGCTGGCAGAGTGGCTACCGCATCATCTCGATTCTGCAGGTTGTGCTGACGGCCGTCATCGTGTTCAGTCTGCCGCTGTGGAAAACCCCTGCGGAGGCCGCGGGCGAGGATTTCACCCCCGAACACCGCACCCTGCCGCAGCTGCTGAAGGTTCCCGGCGTGCCGGAGGTGCTCTGCTGCTTTGCCTGTTATTCCGGCGTTGAGACCGTCACCGGCATGTGGGCCGCCAGCTACTGCACGCTGGTACGCGGTCTGGACGCCGTAACTGCCGCCAGCTGGGCCAGTCTGTTCTATGCAGGCATCACCATCGGGCGATTTTTAAGCGGTTTCCTGACGATGAAGTTCAACGACCACCAGATGATTCGTCTGGGGCAGGCACTCATTGCCGTGGGCATTGCGCTGGTGCTTCTTCCGGGCAATGCACTGCTGCTGGTGGGCCTTGTCACCATTGGGCTTGGCTGCGCGCCGATTTACCCCAGCATCATCCACGAGACACCCGCCAACTTCGGCAAAAGTCTGAGCATGGCCATGACCGGGGTGCAGATGGCTGCGGCCTACACCGGCACCACGTTGCTTTCGCCGCTGTTCGGCGTGCTGGCGCAGAATATCACCATGCAGCTCTACCCGTTTTTCCTGCTTCTCATGCTGGTGCTGATGGCAGTTCTGTCTGAGCAGCTCCACAAAAAGACCGCCGCAAGACGGGCGGAAAATTCGTAAGGCCGCTGCCTTCCCCTGCAGAGGAAGGCACACTTTATTTTCACCAACCACTGTTCTTTTGTTGTAATATCCTGTATAATGGTGTAAATAAGGAGGTGTCCATCATGCAAAAATGCAGCTTATGCGGCGGGCGGGTTGTCAATGGCCGGTGTGAGGAATGTGGCTTGCCCATTCCTCCCGAGCACACCTACACCCTGCGCGGCGAGAGCGCCCACTATCACCGTGTCAACGGCGAGGATGTCCTGCACCGCGTGCGTCCCCAGGGCGGCCGCCCCGATGTTGAGGGCTACGCCGAGGAGGAGCGCACCGCCCACGTCCATGAAAGCGGCTCCGACCGCCACGATGCACCACGCGCCGTTGTGCGCACCGTCCGCCGTGCCGGGATACGCACCGCCAAGCGTACAGCCATTATCACGGCGACGCTGTTCCTGCTGCTGCCCGCCCTCTATCGCTTGCTGCAGCGCAGCACATCCGCCCCTATCCCCGAGCCCGAGGAACAGGCAATAGAGGCCTACAGCAACGCCTATGACGATCTGCGCGGCACCGTACCCGCCACAGGTGCGGACTGGGACGGCGACCTGACTGCGGGCCTGTACACCGTAGGGCAGGATCTGCCCGAGGGCACCTACACCATCCAGTGTGCCGAGAGCAATACATCCATTGACCTGCACATCGTCAGCGATGAGCACGGTGTTGAAATCTACGAGGATCTGTCCACAAACGGCTATGACACCAGCGACAGTGAGCGGGACGATGTGCCCCTGCCGGCAGGCACTGTGCTGTTTCTGAGCGGCAATGGCACACTGTACTTCCACAGCAGCAACGCCCAGGTCGATGCGCTGCCCGCTGAGACCGCCCCCAATCCGGTGGTCGGCGATGCGGCATACACCCTCAGCGGCAGCGATGAGAGCCTGTATCTTCTGGTAGGGGAGGACATTGAGCCGGGTGTCTACGATGTGACCTGCACGGCGGGCACCGGATATTTTTCCTTCGTCCTGCCGATGGAGAACACCCGCACGATGTACTGCAGCGCATGGCTCTACGGCGACCCCGACTATGTCGATACGCTCCGCCACATCACCCTGACCGAGGGCACCGAGGTCACGCTCTCCAACTACAGCGATATGGATTTTACCGTGACGCTGACCCCCAGTGAAACGGTGTATGTGCATGAATAAAAAAACGGCCACTCAAAATTGAGTGGCCGTTTTTTTATAGCGTTGCAGGGGCCGGACCTGTCCGGCCCTGCCGTGCGGTGGAAATCACACCTTCTGCCGCAATTTCTCCACTTCTTCCTCCGTCAGCTCCCGCCATTGGCCGGGGGCCAGTGCGGCATCCAGCGCCACGCCGCCGATGCTCTGCCGGTGCAGGGCATTCACGCCTGCTCCAAACACGCCGAACATCCGCTTGATCTGGTGGTAGACACCCTGCCGCAGCGTGACCAGCACAGTCAGACCATTACCGTTCAGCGGCTCCACGCCCGCGGGAGCCATTGTTTCGCCGTCCGCCAGCGTCACCCCCGCCGCAAAGCCGCGGCACATTTCCTCGGTCAGCGGGGTGTCGAGCGTAACAACATACTGCTTCTCCACGTGGTGAGCAGGGGAGAGGATGTCATGCGCCAGTGCACCGTCATCGGTCAGCAGCACAAAGCCGGTGCTGGTCTTGTCCAGCCGCCCGGCGGGGAACAGCTCCCGCCGCGGAAAGTCCGCCGCGACCAGATCCACCACAGTGGTATCTTTCTTGTCGCGGCTGGCGCTGACAACGCCCTCCGGCTTGTTCAGCATAATGTAAACAAATTTCTGGTATGCACCCGCCAGCGGCGTGCCGTCCAGCGCCACTGCCGCCGTGTTCTCGTCCAGCTGGGCATCCGCCTTGCGGCAAATTGCCCCATCCACGCTGATGCGGCCCTTGGTGATGGCCTTGCGGCTCTCGCTGCGGGTCATACCGGTGCGCTCCGCCAGGTACTTGTCCAACCGCATCATGCTTCGTGCTCCAATGTGATGGCCGCCGTTTTGCCGCGGGTTGCCTTGATGAGGTCCTGCGGGGCACACTCAATCTGGGTGCCGATGCGCCCGCCGGAAACCAGCATTGTCTCCTGTGTCAGACAGCTCTCGTCATAGACGGTCACGAACTGTTTTTTCATGCCCACCGGGCTGCAGCCGCCGCGGATGTAGCCGGTGACCTTGTTGATGTCCGCCACGTGAATCATCGCTACGCTCTTGACGCACGCGGCCTTGGCGGCTTTTTTCAAATCCAGCTCGGCCAGCACCGGCACCACAAAAACATAATAGTTGCGGTCCGCGCCCTGCGTTACCAGCGTCTTGAACACCTTGGCCGGGTCCTGCCCGGTCAGCCGCGCCACATTGGCGCCGTCCACGGCCTGCCCCTCCTCATGGGGATATTCATGCGCCGTATAGGCCACCTTGGCCCGTTCCAGCATACGCATTGCGTTGGTTTTTGCTTCTTTTGCCATATTTTTAGCTCCTATATATTGTGCTGTAGGGGCCGGGCGGGCCCGGCCCTGCGTCTCTGCCTGTCGGTTTGCCTCGGATACCTTCCTATTATAAATCCCCCCAACAATTTTCGCAAGAGGGGTTGACTTTAGCGCTTTAAAGTGTTAGAATACCGTCATTGAGAAATATAAGTCGTGTAAGAGATAGGAGAACACCAAAATGATTATCGTACTGAAACAACACGCCCCCGCTGACAAGGTGCAGGCCTTCTGCAAGGAACTGAACAGCATGGGCTACCAGATTAACGATTCCGTCGGCAGCGACACCCACATTCTGGGCCTGATTGGCGATACCAAGGCTCTGGCCGAGAGCTGGGTGCTGGCCAACCCGGTGGTTGAGACCTGCCGCCGCGTGTCCGAACCGTACAAGAAAGCCAACCGCAAGTTCCACCCGGATGATACCGTTGTGGACGTGGGCGGGCACAAAATCGGCGGCGGCTATTTTGCCGTGATGAGCGGCCCCTGCAGCGTCGAGAGCAAGGAGCAGATCACCTACGTGGCCCAGCGTGTGCAGGCCGCCGGTGCCAGCATCCTGCGCGGCGGCGCGTTCAAGCCCCGCACCAGCCCCTACAGCTTCCAGGGTCTGCGCGCCGAGGGTCTGGAGCTGCTGCAGGAGGCCCGCAAAGTCACCGGCCAGCCCATCGTGACCGAGCTGATGAACAACGAGCACATCCCGCTGTTCCTCGATGCCAAGGTCGATATGATTCAGATTGGTGCGCGCAATATGCAGAACTTTGAGCTGCTGAAGGCGGTTGGCAAGCTGAATGTACCAGTTCTGCTCAAACGCGGCCTCTCCTCCACACTGGAGGAACTGGTCATGAGCGCCGAGTACATCATGGCCGAGGGCAACCCCAACGTGGTTCTGTGTGAGCGCGGCATCCGCACCTTTGAGACGAGTATGCGCAACACACTGGATATTTCCGCTGTGCCTATGCTGAAAAAGATGACCCATCTGCCGGTTGTCATTGACCCCAGCCACGCCGCAGGCATTGCCTTTATGGTGCCCGCGCTGGCGCAGGCTGCCGTGGCAGTCGGCGCGGACGGCCTGATGATTGAGACGCACAATGACCCCGCCAAGGCCAAGAGTGACGGTGCCCAGAGCCTGACCCCCGACCAGTTTGATAACCTGATGAAAACCATCAAGCCCGAGCTGGAATTCTTCGGCAAGACGCTGAATTAACGCACTTTTTCACTGCAGCGGCAAACCGTAAACCGCACATTCGGCCCATTCCGACCTATCAAAACAGCGACTGCCTGAATTCGGGCAGCCGCTGCTTTATTTCTGCTATTTACTTTTTGTACAGCTTCTTCCGCTGCTGGTGGGCGGCAATCTTGATATACACCGGGCGCGGCAGGAACCGGCCCAGCGTCATACCGGCGGCCACCAGCGGGCCGGGCACAATGACCGTCCTGCGGCGGGCCATGCCGTCCAGCGCACAGCGTACGCAGTATTCCGGCGTGATGCCCCGCAGGGCAAACTCCACGTTGGCCACCGCGTTGAACTCGGTGTTCACCGGCCCGGGGCAGAGGCACCCCACATAGACCGGGCTGCGGCTCTCCTTCAGCTCCCGCGCCAGCGCGCTTGTCAGGCTGACAACGTAGGCCTTTGTCGCGTAGTAGGTGGCCATATAGGGGCCAGCCGGCATCAGCCCCGCGCAGGAGCCAACGTTCAACAGCGCGCCGAAGCCCTGCTTATAGAGCTTTTGGCCGATTTTCTTTGTCAGGATGTGTAAGGCCCGGATGTTGACCGAAATCATATCCAGATCCTTGTCCAGCTCGGTCTGCAAAAACGGCCCGCAGTCGCCAAAGCCCGCGTTGTTGATGAACAAATCCACCCGGCGGTTTTCCAGCGCATTGACCAGGCGCAGGCACTCGCTTTTCTTGGAGAGATCGGCGGTCATTATCTCGCAGACCGATGTCAGCTGGTTGGACAGCTTTTCCAGCCGGTCGGCGCGGCGCGCCACCAGCAGCAGATTATAGCCGCGGGCCGACAGCTGCCGCGCAAACTCTGCGCCAATGCCGGAGCTGGCGCCTGTGATTACTGCAAATTTAGGCATAAGGGACCTCCTTTGTGTACAAAAAAGGCCTTTCCCCCGCGGGAGAAAGGCGCTTTGTTTTTTAAGACATCCTCAATGATGCCGCCCAACACCGCCGCCGCGGGTAGAGCCGCCTCCTGCGCGGAAGCCGCCACCCGAGGGGCGCGAGCCGCCGGAAGGACGGCTGCGGCCTACACCGCCACCGCTGCTGAAGCCG
>ERZ773107.1696-NODE-1696-length-18708-cov-3.773227_pt1 | contig 18708 bp, 19 predicted proteins | sample MGYA00580571_ERZ773107 | MGnify/ENA primary metagenome ERZ773107 (study PRJEB29015, sample SAMEA2737843) | human gut metagenome | biome: human gut; feature: human-associated habitat; material: faeces | place: China | collected 2012 ... | reverse complement strand
AATAGGTAGATGCCGACTTCTCTTTTAAGTAAAGCGCCTTATCCCGCAAGGGGTAGGGCGCTTTTGCTCTTTGTTTCGTGATTTGTGATAGGAGATATGGAGATAGTAGGGACGCACACTATGCGTCCGCAAAGCGAGTGACAACGCAAATCCGCGGGTGAACAATATTCGTCCTGACGATGTGCAATTACGAAAAATGACATCTATTTTACCGTGAATCTCTTTACAATATAAAATTGTCGATTTATAATAATGGCAATATACGTGCTGCATAATTTCTCCGAGTTTCACATTTTTGGGCTGCCTAGGTATCTGGAATCTGCCTGGCTTTCAAATGTGGGCAGGGCTTTGCTTTGCCAAAATGGAGGAATACGACGATGATTCGTAATACAGCCGTTACTGTATGTGGCCCGCTAAATGTAAACAAATTGGGCGTTACCTATGTACATGAGCACCTGATAGTAAAACCCCAGCTGCCGGATGAGTATTATATCCCTTATACGCTGGATGACGAGGCGGCTTCGACGGAGGAGACCCGCAGTTTTTCCGCAGCCGGGGGTGAGACCCTGGTGGAGATGACGCCGATCAACTACGGCCGCAACGTAAAGGCCTATCAGCGCATTGCGCAGGCTACCGGTGTGCATGTCATCTGCTGCACAGGCTTCCACAAGCAGCTGTTTATGCCGCCCTGGTTTGACGATAAAACCGACGGTGAGTTGTATGATATTCTGATGGACGAAGTGACGAATGGCCTGGATGACACCGAGATCCACCCGGGTGTTATCAAGCTGGGCACCAGCTTTGAGGAAGTGACCGCCGCCGAAAAGCGCTCCATTGAGGCAGTGGCCCGCGTACACCGCGACACGGGCATCCCCATCAGCACCCACTGCGACAAGGGCACAATGGGCATGGACCAGCTGCGCCTGCTGGAAAAACACGGTGTCGATCCGAAGAATGTGCTGCTGTGCCATATTGACAGCAAGATGGATACGGACTATGCCATCCGGCTTTGCCGCGAGGGCGCTACCATTTGCCTGGACCATGTTGGCCGAGAACTGCAGGATCGCGATTCCTTTCGCGTGCGGATGGTCACGGCGCTGGTGGAGGCCGGCTGCGTAGACCACGTGACCTTGGCCGGCGATATGGGCAAGAAGAACTATCTGCCTGCCTACGGCGGTAAGCCCGGCTTTACCTATATTCTGACCGACCTGAAGGCGGAACTGCTGCCTTACATCGGCGAAGAAAACTTCCACAAAATGATGGTAGAGAACCCCAAACGAATTTTCGCCTGGAAATATAACGACTAACATAGAAAAAGGAGGGGCAGCAATGGCCACTCTGACTGAACTGATCCGACAGGAAGACCCCAAACGCCCCTATACCGATGAACAACTGGCCCAGATGTTGCAGCTGCGCCGCGAACAGGTAGTGGAACTGCGGCGGATTAACGGCATTCCTAACTCCTGGATGCGGCTGCGCCCGGCGCTGGTGGTAGAGATGCAGAAACTTCTGGAGCAGGAGCCGGGGCTTTCGGATCGGTCGCTGACCCTGCGGTTGAACGCGATGGGCTACAATGTCTCGCGCTATCTGGTAAAGGAACTGCACAGCAATTTGCCAGAAAAAGAAGCCGAGCCGCAGCCTGAACCGGCCGTAGAAATCACCACGCAAGAGGAGACCGAGGACACCAACGTGTTTGCCGGGATGATCGGCTACGACGGCGGCCTGAAAGCGCAGATCCATCAGGCGAAGGCGGCGGTATCTTATCCGCCCAACGGCCTGCACACACTCATTATTGGTCCGTCTGGTTCCGGCAAAACGTTTCTGGCAGAGAATATGTACCACTATGCGGTGCAGCAGGGCCTGCTGGCGCCGGATGCCCCCTTTGTCTCCTTCAACTGCGCCGATTACGCCGACAACCCGCAGCTGCTGAACAGCCAGTTGTTTGGCTATGTGCGCGGCGCGTTCAGCGGCGCCAACGCCACCAAGGACGGCCTGGTGCAGAAGGCAGACGGCGGCATCCTGTTTTTGGATGAGATCCACCGTCTGTCCGGGGAAGGGCAGGAAATGCTTTTCTACCTGCTGGACAAGGGCAGCTACCGCCGACTTGGCGATTCCGGCCCGGCACGCAAGGTCAATGTGCGGCTGATCGCCGCTACCACCTCTTCGCCGGAGTCGGCCCTGCTGCTGACGTTCCGCCGCCGTATCCCCATTGTCATCTCGATGCCCGGCATCGCTGACCGCCCGATGGCGGAGCGGTTTGCCGTGCTGCAAAGCATCTTTGCGGGAGAGTACAAGAAGATCGACCGAAAGCTGGTGGTGGAGCGGGAGGCCGTGCGCATCTTATTGCAATATGATTGTCCCGGCAACATCGGCCAGATGCAGAGCGACATCCAGGTCTGCTGCGCCAACGCGTTTTTGGAGAGCGTCTCCAAGCAGGAAGACACCGTTTACATCCGTGCCGAACTGGTGCAGCAGTTGATCTCAGCGGGCAGCCTGACACGTTCGCTGGAAGTGGAAAGCTGTTATGATCGGCAGCTGGTCTTCCCGCAGGTGGAGGACGACGCCAGTCAAACGCTGGATAAAATGTACTACCGACTGAAAGAAATTGCCGAGGAAGACTGCACACCTGAAGCGCGAATGAAAGCCCTGCAGACCGTACTACTGGGCCGCGTGCTGCCGCAGAACAACCTGCACAATAACAACACGGCGAAATCGCTGGAGCAGGAGCGGCAGGAAGTGCGCAAGGTCGTGCTGGCTGTGCTGGCCGAGATGCGTGACAGCCTGAATTCTTGCCGCAAGGACTTTGAGGACGCGTTAGTGCTCAGCCTGACCACGGATGTGCCCCAAAACGCCAACGGTGCACAGATTTCACTGGCGGAAAAGTACCCGGCTGAGATGGAGCTGGCCCAACAGTTTATTGACCGCTTTCACGCCAAGCGGCCCTGCAATATAAGCGACTACAAGCGGCAGATGCTCACCCTGTGCCTGGTGGCATTCTCGGCCCGCAAGATGGAGCGGCGCATCCGCATCATACTGATGGCTCACGGCCAGGTCGGCCCGGCCATGGCTGAGGTCGTGAACCATGTGCTGCAGGACGACAACGCCATCGGCTTCTCCATGGGCTGGGACGAGTCCAACGAGCAGGTGTTGGAGCGCGCCATCCGTCTGGTCCAACAGGTGGATGAGGGGCTGGGCTGCCTGCTGCTGGTGGATATGGGTTCGCTGGCGTCCTTTGCGCCGGAGATTTCCTTACGCACCGGTGTCAGCGTGCGGTGCGTGGCCCGCGTGGATACGCTGATGGCGCTGGACGCCGTGAACCGGGCCAGCTTCCGGGATAAATGCACGCTGGATGAACTAGCGGATGCGCTGGAAATCGGTCGTCTGCACGCCGGATTCTCCGATCTGGAGCAGCGTACAGGTAAGCCGTCTGCGATCCTGACGGTCTGCATCACCGGCGAGGGTTACGCCCGCCGCATAGAGAGCTTCTTGAAAGCCACCGTGGTGGAGTGCAGCGACATCAAAATTGTGGATGTGGGCCTGCTGAACCGCGATGCTATGCTGGCCCGCGTGGAAGAACTGCGCCGGGACTACGACATCGTGGCCGCGGTAGGCACCATCAACCCGGAACTGCCGGGCATTCCGTTTTTGCCGATGAACTACATCTTCTCTGGCCGCGGCTCGATGGCGCTGACAAACCTGCTGGAGGCCCACTGCCAGCACAACAGCGGCATCGGCGATCTGCTGGACCCGCAGCTGATCCTTTGCGATGCGGATTTCCAGAACAAGAACGATGCGCTGGACACCATGTGCATGATGCTGATGGAGAAAGGCTGCGTCAAGCCGGAATTTTTGCTGAGCGTCTACAAGCGGGAGAACTTAGGCGTAACCTGCCTGCCGGGGCATATTGCCATCCCCCACGGCGAGCCCGCCTACGTCACAAAACCTGCCATCTGCGTCGCCAAAATCTGCCATCCGTTGGACTGGACGGGCGGATTTGTGGCTGAAATTGTTTTTTTGTTTGCGCTGGACGAAAAATGCCAGGGATTTGTACAAAATTTCTGCGATATTATTAAAGACAAAAATTACGTAAAGAAGTTATTATCTGCAAAAAATGCCAAGGAGATCTACGATTTCCTAAAATAGATCAAATTCTGCCAGAAAGTTGGCACGTAACTTGCTACATATATGGGTGTAAGGGTTCCAGATCCCTTGCACCCACATTTTTGTATTGGAGCAAATGCAGCACTACGGTACAAGAGAAAAGGAGGTGAACTACACAGATGGCTATGCGAGATATTCTTTTCCCTGAATGTGTGATTACACACATGAAAGCAAAAAGTAAAGAGGACGCTCTGCACCAGCTGTATGAAGTTCTTTTGAAAAACGGGAAGGTAAAGACCAGCTTTTACGATGCTGTCTTGGAGCGTGAGCGCGATTACCCCACCGGCCTTGAACTGGAAGAGTACAATGCAGCAATTCCTCATGTGGTCCCGGCTCATGTTGAACATTCTGCCATGGGCATTGCGATCCTGGATACGCCCGTTACGTTCCAGCGTATGGATGACGATGAAGCCACGGTGGACGTCAATGTGATCTTCAACATTGCATTGGATGTTAACGGCAAGCAGATCGACATCCTGCAGGAGATCATGGCGATCCTGGCGGACAAGGACGTGATGGGGCAGTTGGTCAAGGCCGACACCCCGCAAGATGTTATGAACATTTTAAAGAAAGAAGGATGATTTCTTATGAAAAAGATTATGGTTTGCTGTGGTTCTTCCATGATCACCTCTACCATCGCTATTAACAAGCTGAAGACCGCTATGGCCAACGCTGGCATTGATGTCAAGTTCATTCAGTGCAAGTTCGCCGAGGTCCAGGGCAAAGTCAAGGTCGAGCGCCCCGACGTTATCGTGCCCACCGGCGCACTGAAGGACAGCCTGACCGATTCCGTTCCCGTTGTGCGCGGCACCTGCTTCGTGACCGGCGTTGGCGAGAAAGAGGCCATCGACGAGATCATCAAGATCTTGCGCGGCTGATTGCAGAAAGAAATAGGAAAGCGCGGCGGTACCACTGCCCCTGAAATGGCCGCTGCAAAATTATAAAACCGGAGGAGTTATAAAATGCAAGTTGTTATTGACGCCTTGAACTGGATCTGCGGTTTGGGTCCCATGTGCATGATGCCCATCATCATGTTCGTTATCGGTATTTGTCTGCGTGTTAAGATCGGCACCCTGCTGAAGTGCTGCATCACCACCGGTGTTGGCTTCTGCGGTGTCAACCTGGTCATCAACACCTTTGTTGCACAGGTTGGCCCCAGCGTGCAGAACATGGTCGCCCGCTTTGGCCTGCATACCGACATCATGGATGTGGGTTGGCCTGCCCGTGCCGCCGCTACCTGGGCTTACCCCTTGGCCGCTGTGGTCGTCTTCGTCGTCCTGGGCATATCAACATCCTGATGCTGGTTCTGAAGGCTACCAACTGCGTCATGGTCGACTTCTGGAGCTACAACCACTTCATCTTCTGCGCTGCTATCTGCTATTATGCTTCCGGCAGCGCCATCATCGGCCTGATCTGCGGTGCTATCTGCGCTATCGTTACCTTCAAGCTGGCCGACTGGACCCAGCCTGTCGTTGAGGAAGAGTTCGGCCTGCCCGGCGTTTCCTTCCCCACCTCCAACAGCATCAGCTGGGCACCTCTGGCTTACCTGCTGAACAAAGTTTACGACCACATCCCCGGCCTGAACAAGCTGAAGGCTGACCCCGAGAGCATCCAGAAAAAGTTCGGCGTCCTCGGCGAGCCTCTGATGATCGGCACTATCCTGGGCGCTGTGTTCGGCATCCTGGGCGGCAACGATGTTGCCGGCGTTATGACCGTTGCTATGTACACCGCTGCTACCATGGTCTTGACCCCGAAGATGATGCAGGTCCTGATGGAAGGCCTGATTCCGTTTGCTGATGCCGTTAAGGATCTGCTGAATAAGAAGTTCAGCGGCAATAAGTTCCACATCGGTATCGATGCTGCCCTGACCATCGCTAACCCCAGCTGCATCGCCGTTGGCATCCTGATGGTCCCCACCACCATCATCCTGGCCATGGTCCTGCCCTTCAACCGTCTGCTGCCCATCTCTGATATTGCTTACCAGGCCATGTGGCTGTCCGCTTACCCGGTCGCATTCAGCAAGGGCAATGTTGTCCGCAGCTATATTTCTTGCGTGATCTTCACCATCATCATGCTGTTCATCGCTACCTCTCTGGCTCCTGTCCACACCGCACTGGCTGTGGCTGGCGGCTATGACCTGGCCGGTGCCGCTCTCGTCTCCACTGAGGATGCCGGTACCCACCTGCTCTCCTACCTGCTGAGTGTTGTTGCAGGTCTGTTCCACTAAGCAATTCCGCTAACGAATTCCAAGATAGTGCAAAGGGCAGTTTTGTAGGCCGTGAAACGTCTGCGGCTGCCCCTTTGCACTGTATGTTAGGAGGTTTCCCAATGAAAATTTCCGGTATTACCGTATATGAGGTCAAACCCCGCTGGATCTTTGTTAAGATCACCACCGATGAAGGCATCGAGGGCTGGGGAGAGATGATCTCCGGCACCAAGACCGAAACCGTCGTGGCCGGTGCCAAGGAAATGGGCGAGTATCTGCTTGGCCGTGACCCGTTCGAGATCGAGCGCCTGTGGCAGGAGATGTACAAGTCCTTCTTCCGCGGCGGCCCTATCAACGGCACCATCGTCTCCGGCATGGAGATGGCCCTGTGGGACATCAAGGGCAAGGCTTTTGGCGTGCCCGTGTATGAGTTCCTGGGCGGCAAGGCCCGCGACCGCATCAAGGTCTACTCCTGGATCGGAGGCGACCGTCCCGACGACGTGGCCAAGGCCGCGCTGGAGCGCCGTGCCATGGGTTTTGATGCTGTCAAAATGAACGCTACCGAGGAGCTGCACTACATTGACTCCTTTGCCAAGATCCAGGCCGTTGTGGACCGCGTTGCCTCCATCCGCGAGGCCTGTGGCAATGATTTCGGCATCGCTGTCGACTTCCACGGCCGTGTGCATAAGCCGATGGCCAAGGTGCTGGCCCATGAACTAGAGCCCTACAAGCTGATGTTCATGGAGGAAGTTGTCCTGCCCGAGAACGAGGAAGGCTTCCGCGAGGTCGCCAACCAGGTCTCCACCCCGCTGGCTACCGGCGAGCGCCTGGTCAGCCGCTGGCAGTACAAGAACCTCTTCCGTGAGGGTGCCATCGACATCATCCAGCCTGACGTTGCCCTGGTCGGCGGCATCCTGGAGACCAAAAAGATCGTCGCCATGGCTGAGGCCTTTGATATGGCTGCCGCGCCCCACGCCCCCTACGGCCCCATTGCGCTGGCCGCTACATTGCAGGTGGATGTCTGCTCTCCCAACGTCTTTATCCAGGAGCAGAGCTTGGGCATCCACTACAATAAGGGCTTTGACCTGCTGGACTTCGTCAAGAATAAGGACATCTTCCAGTACAAGGATGGCTACGTGGATGTACCCACCAAGCCCGGCCTGGGTCTGGAAATCGACGAGGATCTCGTCAAGGAAGTTTCCGCCGAGGGCCTGCATTGGACCAACCCCAAGTGGCGTAACTACGATGGCACCATGGCCGAGTGGTAAGCAGACCAGAAAGGAAATACCATTATGGATATGTATGCAATTACCGCAGAGCACCCGCTACTGGGCATCCTGCGCAATGTCCCGCTGGAAAAAACCATCGACTATGCCGATGCCGCTGTGCGCGGCGGCGTAGCGTTCTTTGAGGTGGCCCTCAACAGCCCCCACGCGCTGGAGCAGATCACCATGCTGCGCAAGCACTTTGGTGACCGCTGCCTGGTAGGCGGCGGCACGGCCATCACCACCGAGCGCTGCCGCACCGCAGTGGACGCCGGTGCCCAGTTCCTGCTGACCCCCGGCACCCCTGTGGACGTGCTGGAGTACTGCGCCAAGAACGATATTGCCCTACTGCCCGGCGTGCTGACCCCCACCGATGTGGCCGTCAGCCTGGAGTATGGCTTTAAGACCATGAAGCTTTTCCCTGCTGGCAGCATGCCGATGAGCTATCTGAAGGACCTGAAAGGTCCCTTCGACGATACCCACTACATGGCCATTGGCGGTGTGAACCCGCAGAATATCCGCCAGTTCTTTGACGCTGGCTACCTGAGCGTAGGTCTGGCCAGCAGCCTGATGCCCAAGGACGCCGTGGCTGCCAACGACTGGGAAACATGCGAGGCCTATGTCCGTGACCTGGTCAGCCGCATCGGCCGCAACTGATTTGCCATTACCGTAAAAGCATCCTTCATAAAAATCGCCGATCGGAACCTATGAGGCTCTGATCGGCGATTCTTTTGTAAGTATTTAGTCAAAGCTGGCGGTCACTGCTTGCGTTCAAACGCGCCGGGGATGCCCAGCAGCAGCCGATACTTGGCCACGGTGCGCCGGGTGGTGGTAATGCCCTGGGCCGTCAGCTGATCCGCCAGCTGTGCGTCAGAGAGAGGATGGACGGGATCTTCCTCCTGCAGCAGTTTATGCAGGGCGGCCAGAACCTCGCTGCGGCTGTCCGGTGCAGCGTCCCCGCTGCGGTTGCCTGCCCTCGTCAGGAAGTAGGAGAGGGGATAGACCTTGGTGGGTGTTTTGACATATTTGCCCTTGATGGCACGGCTGACGGTGGACGGGTTGACGCCCATCTGCTCGGCCAGCATATCAGCCGTCAGGGTGTGCAGGGGCTGGCCTTCGGCTAAAAAGGCAAGCTGGGTGTTCAAGATCAGCTGACCAAGCTGCTGCAGGGTGCTGCGGCGCTTCTCCACACACTGCACGATGTAGTCCGCGTGGCGGTGCTGCTCCTGCAAATAGGTGCGCAGCTCCGGCGCTGCGTCCGTGCCGGACAGGTCGTAGTAGCTGCTGTAGGGCACGCCACTGCTCCAGCGGTCCTGCACGCGCACGCCCCACTGGCCGTCTTTGCAATAGAACTCCAAATCTGGCACAATAAAACCAGCGCTCTCACCGCCGCCAAAGGCTGCCGTCGGGTACGGCTCCAGCGTGCGGATCAGTGAGACATAGTGCTGCACTTCCTCCATCGTCAGGCCGTAGGCCCGCATGATGGTGCGGTAGCGCTTGGCGGCCACATCCTCCAGATGATCGAACAGGATGCCCAGCAGCGTCGGGTCTGTCATCCCCTTGTGGAATGCCTGCAGCACCAAACTTTCCGAGGTCGTGGCCGCGCCCACACCGGCAGGCTCCATCTGGTGCAGCCAAGACAGACAGCGCTCGACCACATACAAGGGTGCAGCCAAAATCTCAGCCACCTCTTCCACGGTTTCGGGCAGCAGGCCAGTGCCGGGTTCAAGGAACTCCGCCATATGGCGAAAGACGCCGCGCTCGGCTTTCGTGGCATTGGCGGGGAGCTGACTCTCCAAAAACAGGTACAGGTCCTGGGCCGTTTTGTCCGGGGCAGCCCGCTCCGACAGGTCGCCCTCCTTATCCGGCGTCTGCACGCTGATGGGCCGCTCGACCGTGCCGTGGATCTTGTCCAGGTCGAACAGGGGATTGTCAATCTCCTCTTTTTTCAGCATCTCGTCCAGGGCGGCACCGTCCAGGGACAGGATGTTCAAGGCTTGCAGCTGCTGCTGTGATAAGATTTGCCGCTGTTGTAATTCTTGTGTCGGCATGATAATTTTTCCTTTCTTTCAGATTTCCGGTGCGTTTGCTATCAGTATACCACAACATCGAAAAAACGACAATTATCTTATAAAATCGGGCATGCCCGGTCACGGAGGAACGCAGATGAAAACAGTACTGACGATCGGCGAGACCATGGCCACCGAGATTCCCGGTTGACACCGAGGGCACTCCCACCCGGCACAAAATGCAAACCGCTCTGCAGGGCAGGGGAGAGATTTACCGCGGAGTTCGTCGTTTGCAAAAGTATATAAACAAAATATCCCTCTGCTGAATTCATCGGCAGGGGGAGTTGTTTGTAATAGGGTCACACCCAGCGGCCAAAGCGGTATTGCGGCTTGGTCGGCTCGGGTGGGACAAGTTCATTACCCAGGTAGACTTCAATGCTGTTGCGGCGCAGGCGGCGTGCGATGGGGGTTGGCAGCTTGCTGTACCCGGCTTTCAGGTTTGGCGGGCGGGTGTCGATCGAGTGGCAGTCGGTGCAAAGCAGATGCACCAGGTTCCATTCCAGCAATTTTAGCAGCCAGTGGGCCGTGCGGCCTTCCCGCACCAGACCGCTGGCGTTGATCTGCGCCAGACAGCCCTCGCTGACCCAGTTGTACAGCAGGGTGGGATCCTCGGTCACGAAAGGATAACGCTCCACATGGGCCAGAATCGGCGTATAGCCGCGCTGGCGCACAGCATACAGCGTTTCGTCAATGCCTGCGGGGTGGCAGGTGGTAGGGAATTCGATAAGAATGTAGTTTGATTTGGCAAAGGCCAGCGCGCGCAAATCAAGACTGGGCAGAGCCGTTGTAAAGTACACCTCCGCACCCAACTTGGCCGCCAGCGGCAGGCTGGTCTCTTTGGCGGCCTTGGCTACCTGTAAAAACGCGGCGCGGCGCTTTGCGGCAAAATCCTCTACCGAGATACGCTCATAATGGAAGTGTGGGGTAAATACAATGCCAGCCACACCGTCCTGAATTTCTTTGCGCAAAAGCGCCATGGAAATGTTCAGGTCCCGGGCACCATCATCGATGCCGGGCAGGATATGGCAATGCAGGTCTACCAAATTCTGGCTCATTCGTTGCTGCTATCCTGTTTTGTGTCGTAGTAACCATAAGAGTACGCGTAGGAGTAGCCGTCTTTGCGGCCGGTCTTTTTGGCATTATAGCCATTCATCACGACGCCGAGAATGTGGGCGTCAACGGCTTCGAGGTTTTTCTTGCTCAGCTGGGCACCCTGAATGGTGGTAACGCCGGGACGAACGACCAGCAGAACACCATCCGATACACGGCTCAGAACGGCGGCATCGGTCACCACCGAGACAGGCGGCGTGTCCACAATTACATAGTCATAGGTCTGCTGCAGAGCCGTAAAAATCCGCTCTACAATAGGGGTGGAGAGGAGTTCTGCCGGATTCGGCGGAATCGTACCAACGGGCAATACCGTAATGCCGCTGTCTTTCAGGCGCAGCAGTGCATCCGGGAGCTTGCTTACGTCCCGCGCCGTAATGACGCTTGTCAGACCTGCATGGTTGCGGGGAATGCGCAGATAACGGGAGATGGCGCTTTTACGCATATCGCAGTCCACAAGGACTACCCGCTTGTTGGAGGCTGCCAGCGTGATGGCCAGGTTAATGGCCACGTTGCTTTTGCCCTCCTCCGGCACCGAGGAAGTAATCAGGATGGTTTTGCAGTTACTTGTGGCGGAGAGAAACTCCAGGTTGGTACGCAGGGATTTATAGGCTTCTACAAACTGGAACGGCGCGTCTTTGCTGACAACAAACAATTCGCGGTGAGAAGTCCGGGACTTTTTGTCTTTTGCACTCATTTCTTTTTGCCCCTCTCGTATTCAGGAATGACACCCACAACGGTGAGATCCAGGTATTTCGCAACATCTTCTTCGTTATTGAGTTTGTTATCCAGCAGAACCTGCAGGAAAATCACACCAAGGCAGAGCACCAGACCGATCATACCGCCCAGGGCAGTATTCTTTGTGGTGTTGGGAGAAACTGGGGTGGCAGCAAGAGAAGCGTTGGAAATGACCTTGACAGAACCGGCTTCTACAGCCTCCAGAATCACGTCGGGGGAAACCTCGGTGATTTTGTTGCAGACCTGCTGGGCCCATTCAGGATTGTTGCTGCGGACGGTAATTTTCATAACCTGTGTGTCGTCCACGGCATCAACCGTTACGCGGTTCTTCAGTTCACTGTAATTTAGGGAAAGGCCCAAGTCATTGATAACCTGCTGCAGCACGGTATCACTTTTAATAATAATACTGTAGGTGGAAACCAGCTTGGTTGCCGAGTTGATCTGGTCGCTGGTAACATTGGAAGTGGTATCCTGGCGTGTGTTGACGATCATCAGGGCCGAGGACTCGTACTGGGGTGTCATGGCGAACTTGGAGACAGCAAAACCGGCAATGGCCGCTGCCAGGGTGCAAAGGATCAGGATTGCCAGATGCTGCCGGACTGCATTCAGGACTTCCAGCAGGTCTATGGTATCGTATTCTTCGTTTTCCACGGGTCGGGTCCTCCTCAGGTGTTATTTTGGTATCGGCGCTTCAGCTGATGACGCGCCACGAACATAAAGCCCAGCAGAATAGCGGCCACGAGGGCATATACAACCGCAAAGATGCCCAGGCTGCCAAGCATACTGCGAAGATAGGTAAGAACCAGTGCCCGGATAGAGGCGGGCTCCAGCGAAAAATTGTCCAGTCCCAGCAGGGGATACAGAACGGTGGCACCCAGTGCGCACAAAATTGCACCGGCCGTAAAGGTGAAGGTCAGGCAGCGCACACCAAGACGGGAGCTGCCTGCCAGACGCAGCATCAGCACCAGCGAAACAGCACAAAGCAGCGCCGTAACAATGACACCCGGCAGCGCCAGACGATCAACCTTGGTAATGACCGTGTACAACTGGCTTGCCAGAGGAATGGCAACGTAGTTTGCATAATCCAGACGGCAGGCATCGGCCACAATCTCAACAGCGGACGCTACATCCTCGGTTACATCCTTGCCGCGGCTGTTCAGGTCGGCTACCAGAACAGCATTGAGGTCGGTTTTGATATTCTCACGGGCATTGACAGCCGTATTGCCTGCATACAGGTCTGTCACAGCCTGTTCCATATCCGTGTTAATCTGGTCGCGGGAAAGGGTAGAGGTCATCACATCGGCATCAAAACCGGTGGATGCACCATAGCTGACATAGTTATCATACAGGTAGCTGTAGGCATAATCAGCAAAGCTGCTGCGCGTTACCTGCTTGCGCATGAATCCCTCGCTGCATATAGTGGTCAGCAGCATCAGAAAAATGGCCAGAATCGCCAACAGCAGCGTGGACAGCCAGGACAAACCCAGTGCCCAAACGACACTGCCGCGTTTCTTTTTTACATTATTTTTTTCCAAACAATCGCCCCCTTAGCTGTTTCTGTCCAGCACGGGGCCGGAGATATACCGTGCATACACAAAGAAGCGGTCCGGGGTAAAGCCCATAGCATCAAACGGGTAGCAGGTATACAGAATCAGATTTTCATCCTCGCGGGAAAAGTCGTAAGCGGACGAGTCCTGATAATCCAGGATTTTTGTCTCCGTAACCTCATAGGTGTACACACCGTAATGGGTGGTAATGGTTACAGTGGCCCCTTCTTCTGCATGCTGGAGATCATTGAAGAAAGTGTTGTTGTGGCCGGACAGCAGAATCGTTTTCCCTTCGCCGGGCAGACCGGCGCTGCTGTTTTCCATATAGGTGCCGACACCCTGGTTCAGGATTCGGTTGGTATCACCGTAATATACCGGGGCGTTCACGTTGGTGCCGGAAATCGTAATATCAGCATAGCGGTCACCCAACGTGGGGTAGGTAATGCTGCTGAAGGGAATCATCTCCGACTGGGCAGCGGCTTCCCCTGCCGCACCGCCGTCAATTACCGTACCGGCTTCAGCCAGCAGGTCCTGCGGCTGAGAAGCAGTTGTGTTGTCAAAGAACCAGCCCAGCATCATCTGGTAGGGCTGCAGCAGCACAAAGCTGAGTGCCGCCAGTAGGGCTGCCGTGACAGCCGCCAGCGCCAAAGGCACAACAACATAGGCCAGCGGACTGCTGCGAATGAAAGACCTTTTTTTACTATGTGGCAAGTTTTTAACCCCTCCTGAGCCAGGACGCAGACACCAGCCGCGCCCGGCTATCCGTAAAGTATCTATCTGAAACAGGCAAGCACACTGCCTGAAAAGAACCTACAAAACGGGCATCACCGAAGTGCTGCCCGTCCTCCGATTAAGACAAGCTCATCGGATGCTGCATTGGCTTACAGAGCCAGCGCACTCTCCTTGCGGACAGCCAGGCCGAGGATACCAACAACAGACAGAACGATGGTAGCAATAACCATAGCGCTGTTGTCACCGGTAGCCTTGATGACTGCCGAGGAAGAAGCGGTGAGCGGGTTGGAAGCAGAAGCAACCGAACCATCAGTAGCCAGCTTCCACTGGGTGGTGCCAGAGACACCGTTAGCGGAAGCAGTCGGCACAACGGCAACCTCGCTGCCGGAAGCAACGACATCGATGTTCAGGCTGATGCCGGCATCGCGGAAGATGCCGCCAACCTGGCTGAGAGCAGTGCTGACAGCAGTGCGGACATCGGCCTCGGTCTTGGCGCCGTTCAGGGCGTTCTTGGCCTGGGTCAGGGCGTTGCGCAGGGCAACGGAATTATCACGCAGGGCACGCAGCTGGGTCTCGTTCAGGCTGTTGACAACACCGTCCATGCCGTAAACACCGGCGCTGGTCAGATAGCCGTTCACTTCGGCGCGGGCAGCACTCAGGTTCTCTACGTAATCGGTAGCGAACACACCGGTAGCAAAGACGCAAGCCATGACAACGCTGACCAGCACCGCAACGAGCTTCTTGAACTTGTTCATGATTTTTGTCCTCCTTTCTTCAAAGGTGCATCGCTGCGCAGGCAGTTATGCGCTTATAAAGCACAGTTGAAAAACTCCCCTTTATAAGTATTCTCATTTTATCATAGAACCGGATGGAATGCTATATATTTTAGCCGAAAATGTCGAAAATGGTCGTTTTACCCAAAACAGCCCTATATATAGGTTGGCTTGTTTGCGTCTTGGTCATTCCAGTGGGGCACGAAAATGAAAAAGGGCTCGCACCCGACAACGGCGGGCTGGTGGGGTGAACAAACACCCCCTGCCTTGTACAAAAGCAAGACAGGGGGTGTTTGTTTTGGGCTTATTCAGGGGGGCATAGGGCAGGGGAGAGACTGCCGTTATTCAGGGGGTAAACTTGTCCAGGGGTAAAAACGTGTTGTTCTCGGCGGTGTAATTGCCGCCGCCCATCTGTGGGCGGACGAAGGGCACGCCGTCCCGCACATAGAATACATTGTCGGCAATCAGCGCGTCCGGGTTCTCCGAGGGGCTGATGGTGCCGCCTAAATCATCAAAACTGACGTTGTGGCGGAAGGTATTGTGGATGGCTTCCTGCAGGCAGAACATCACGCAGCCACCCTCGTTCTGGCGGCTGAAGTTGTACTCGTACACCGTGCCGTCGCCGGAGTCGGCATCATAAGCCATGCTGTCCTGGTTCAGGCGGGTGTCGGCGGCTTCGTTGCAGCGGAACAGTGCATCCTTGCATTTCCAGGGCCAGATGCCCGCCGCCACTTTGCCGGCGCGGTCGCCGGGGTGGGAATATACGCGGTCATTGATCTCACAGGCTACGGAATCAGCGGTGTTGTGCTCCACCAGTGGGCGCAGAGCGTACATCACGGTGATGCCATCGCCGCCGGCCAGCTTTACGTAATTGTCGCGGATGGTCACATTCTCGTGGCCGTACTTGAGGAACGGGGCTTCTTCCAGCGCCGCCCCCTGAAAGTGAGCGTGGGCGTAGGTGTAGCCCACCGCCAGGCCCCAGCGGCTGACGCGGTAGAGGTAACAGCCCTCTACCAGCACATCGGCAAAGCGGGCCGGGCCGGTGGCGGCTTCGTCGGCAGGGGACAGGGCAGTCATGTAGATGCCACCGTTGTTCATGTGCTTGTCGTAGACGTTGCCGTTCACATCGTGGATGGCGAGATCGCGCAGCGTAATGCCGCGGCATGTGCCTTTGTCCTTGGCCACCACAGCCACGCCGGTGCGCTCCATCTTGTCGGGCTGGGAGTAACTCTCGCCCAAAATGGCACCGCTGTGGTTGGTAATTTCTAAGCCCTGCACGGTCACATACGCGGCATCGTACAGCAGCACGGCCGAGGAAACATAGCCCCGGTACACATGGGTGGGGCTGTCCAACGGGCAGCCATAATCCTGGTACCAGATGCCCTGCCCGTCGGCGTCAATGCGCGGGGCAGGGCCGTCGCCGTAAGCGCCCACCACAATGGGGGCATCTTTGCTGCCGCAGCAGGTCAGGTGCAGGTATTGCCCCGCAAACACACTGCCGCAGGCCAGCCGTACTCGGTCTCCGGGCTGCAAAGTCAGGCGATTGACAGCACGCAGGCTGGCAAAAGCGGTGGCCTCGCTCAGGCCGTCGAAACTGTCGCGGCCGGTTTCAGCGTTGACGTAATAGGTCTTGCACAAGGGCATCATACGCCTCCTCTCGCAGCCGTTTTTCAATGATCTGCTCCACGTCCTCATAGGGGAAGCTGTCGCCCCAATAGCGGGTAAAGAGATCAGGATTATTGCGATAGTACGCCTGTTTCTGCTCTTCTGTGATGACAGGGCAGACAGGCAGCGCTCGAATGGCTGCCGTGGGCTGGGCAAAGTCCAGCTTAAAACGGGTCAGCTCATATTGCAGGTACATGGCCGGGGTGTACTGTCGCGGGCCGTAAAACACCGTGCCGGCGGCTTGCAGCCGGGCATTCTCGGCATTTTTGGCCTGACGGCGGGCTTCTAGCGCTTCGGGGCTGGCATCGTCGATAAGTCCCAGCTGTTTGGCCAGCTGCAATTGCACCAGTGCATTTTCCCACTCGGCAGGGGAGAGACAGACATCACGTGCGGTCATTTGACTGCACCCGTAATGCCGTTGGCAAAGCTCTTTTGCAGGCAGAGGAAGATGATGGCAGTGGGCAGCGTGCAGATCAGGACACCCAGCATCAGCATGCCGTAATCGACGCTGTAGCCGCTCTTCAGGTTGGCAACCAGCATGGGCATCGTGATAGAGGCATTGTTTTGGAAGATGATCTTCGGCCAGAGGTAGCTGTTCCAGGCATTCATGAAGGTAACCGTCATGGCCGCGCCGTAGGTGGAGCGCATGATGGGCACGAACATACGGAAGAAGATGCCGATCTCGCTCAGGCCGTCCAGACGAGCAGCCTCGATAATATCATTGGGGAAGGACCTCGACGCCTGGCGGAACAGCATGATCATGAACGGGGTCGAGATGGAGGGCAGAACAAACGCCGCCCAGCTGTTAACAAGGCCCCAGTGGGACATCATCTTGAACAGCGGGATCATGATGGCTACGAACGGCAGCATCATGGCCAGCAGCAGCACGCTCATCAGGGCGTCCTTGGCCTTGTCGTGGTAGATCTCAAAGCCGTAACCGGCGATGGAGCAGACCAGCAGCGTGATGAAGGTCATCAGGATGGCATTGCGGAAGGAGTTTGCCATGGCCAGCCCCAAATTCTGGTTGGCGATCAGCGACTTGAAGTTTTCCATCAGGTAGGTGCCGGGGATCAGTTTGCCGCGCACGACGTCAATGCTGGGGTTGGTAGCGCCGCACAACATGTAGTACAGCGGAAAGACCGACAGGAAACTGGCCAGAATCAACACGGCATGGGCCAAAATCTTTTTGCCTTTAGTCACGTTTGTCACCTACTTTCATCTGGATAGCAGACAGGACGGCCACGACCACCAGGATAAACACCGACAGCGCCGCCGCGTAGTTGAACTTGGGCGTTTCCACAAAGGAAATGTTGTAGATGTAATGCGTCAGCGTCATCGTCGCCTTGCCGGGGCCGCCAGCCGTCAGGTTGACGGACTCATCAAACAGCTGCAGCGTGCCGGAGGTGGACATAATAGCCGTCAGCAGAATGGTGGGTTTCAGCAGGGGAATGGTCAGGTGGATAAACTGCTGGATGGGGGACGCACCGTCGATGCGGGCGGCCTCGTAGATGGAGTAGTCGATGTTCTGCAGGCCAGCCAGGTAGAACACCATGTTGTAGCCGGTCCAGCGCCAGATCAGCGCAATAACGATGACCCAGCGGGCCGCCCAGGCGTTCTGGAACCAATCCACGGTTGGGATGCCTACAGTGGACAGCACCCGGTTGACCAGACCATCGTTGGCAAACAGCGATTTGAAGATCATCGAGTAGGAGACCAGCGAGGTGGCGCAGGGCAGGAAGATCATCGTGCGGTAGATGCCCTTGCCCTTGATGTCGGGGCTGTTGAGCAGCTGTGCCAGAATCAGCGCCAGGATCAGCATGATGGGCACCTGGATCACGAAGTAGAAGATCGTGTTAAACAGGCACTGCTGGAAGGTGGCGTCCTTTAAAATACGTGCATAGTTGGCAAACCCGGCCGGCTGCACGGCGCTGCCGGTACCTTTCTGGAAAGAAAGGATCAGCGCCTGCACCATGGGGTAAAAGCAAAATACAAAAATCAGGATCGAGGCCGGCAGCAGGAAAGCCCAGCCGGTGAGGTTGCGCTTCTGCTCCATGTTCAGCCCTTTTCGTTTGTTCATGGTAACTCTCCCTAATTTGCCCATGTGTTTTTTCATAAAATCAAGGGCACGGCTTGCAAAAGGGGTATCTGATGCAACCCGTGCCCTTGGCGGACGTTCAATTGTGTAAGCGGTACGCGTCAGGCGCGGCGGATGTTAGCCAGCAATGTTGAACTCAACGGTATCCTGGGCGTTCTGCATCTCGCTGTCGATGTCGGCGTTGTTCTGCACAACGTTGGTAACAGCATCGGTCAGGGCGCTGCGCACGTCAGAGTAGTAAGCGCCGCAGTCGAAAGCGGGAACCTGGCCAGCGAACTCAACGATGTCCTTGTAAACGGTCTGGCCGCCGTAGAACTCGGAAGGCTGGTTGTAAACATCGCTCTCAGCAG
>ERZ773107.1688-NODE-1688-length-18812-cov-3.440689_pt1 | contig 18812 bp, 12 predicted proteins | sample MGYA00580571_ERZ773107 | MGnify/ENA primary metagenome ERZ773107 (study PRJEB29015, sample SAMEA2737843) | human gut metagenome | biome: human gut; feature: human-associated habitat; material: faeces | place: China | collected 2012 ... | reverse complement strand
AATTGATTTTGCATTAAGTAATATGACAAATTCCCACATTCAGAAGGTAGCTGTTTTAACACAGTACAATGCCTGGTCGTTAAATGAACATTTAAGTTCATCAAAATGGTGGGACTTTGGTAGAAAACAGGGTGGTTTATATGTATTTACACCATCAATTACATCAGACAATGGTTTTTGGTATAGAGGAACAGCCGATGCAATCGCACAAAACATTGGCTTTCTTAAGAAAAGCCATGAACCATATGTAATTGTGGCATCAGCAGATGGCATTTACAAATTTAGATGTGGCTATCAGGATGATGAAAACGGGGGAAGTAAAAATCAGTCCGCGATGGAAGCTTATCCAGAGTATACATTTAAAATAATGCATACGACACAGAATCAGTATTATATTCAAAATGTTGAAACTGAGAAATATCTTGCAGTAACTTTTAAAACGGCAGGCAAAAAAGCAGAAAAAGGAAGTGTCGGAAAGTATGTTGTTTGCTGGACGAAGCAGCCGGACAAGACTTATGGGCTGTTCCAGTTACAGCGGTTAAATGGAGCATTTTCCATTCAGAATGTGAAAAGTAAGTATTTTCTGGGACAGATTACAGATACAAAAGAAAATAGCGAAGATTCTCAAGAGAGTGACTCAGCGAAAAACAGTGAAGAACTGAAAGTGGCGAATAGCGGTGAAGAAAATCAGGCAGATACTTCATCGAAAAATGCAAAACAGCAGAGCAATACTGAATTAGCATTTACTTTAGAAAAATCCAGAAGCACACAGCTAACTCACTGGCGAATTCACGCAGCACAGAAAATGAGTAACACAAAGAAACCATTTATATTTACTCAGTACGATCCAGAATGGTGTGCGACTCCGTATGGTGGCGGAGGCTGTATGGGAACGGCAGGCTGTGGAATTCTTGCGACAGTGAATGCAGTTTATGCGTTAAACGGACAGTATATGGACGTGATGGAACTTGCCAATTATGCGGTAGAAAAGAATTATCGTATTGTGGGAAGCGGAACGGATGATGGAATCTTTAAGGCAGCAGCGAAGAAATACGGACAAAAATATGGTTTTGCATGGGATGGGGCAAGTGGAAGTATTGACGTGTTGAAGAAGAAATTAAAGGCAGGCGATACCGCCATTGTCCATGTGCAGGGACATTATGTTTCCATTTCCGATTATAATAAAAAGACGAAGAAATACCTTTTATTAGATTCTAATTATCTGCCAAAACGTGCGACGTCGGCATTTGGGGACTGGATTGGAGTGAACCGGCTGTTGTCCGGGGCGTTGGAATCTCAGTATTTTTATTTCTTTAAATCAAGTGAATTATAGTCATGATTGAATAAAAATGAAGCTATTAAAAATATCAGAAGAATAACTGAGAATGCAAAGTAAAATAAGGAAATAACAATGAAAAATAAAGAAGATTTAAAAAAAGAACTCATCAAAATCGACCATAAAAGTTATGGAATGTATAAGACGCTCGGAGGCAGTTATAGCTTCGGCAATTACATTTTGTATATCGACCACGTACAGGGAGACCCGTTTGCAGCGCCTTCCCAGGTTCGCGTGACGGTAGACAGAAAGGAAGCTGGTTTCCCGGAATTTACCTGTAAAGACGATCTGACACGCACAGCACTTGCAGATGAGCTGCTGCGCACCTTCGGGGAGGAGATCTGCAAATACACCTATAAGGCGAAGGGATCCGGAAAGAGCGGGCAGATCTCCGTCACGTCCTGCGGGCAGGAAGTGTTAAAGCGGACGGCCTGTGAAGTGGGGGAGAGGGAGATTGTGGCAAGATTTTCCGTCGGCTTCCCGGCAAATGGCAGGACGATTCATGCAAGGGAGCTGGAAAAAATTTTGTTTGAATACCTTCCGGCATGTGTGGAACATGCTTTTTATTATAGAAACTTAAAGCCGGAAAGGATAAAAAACGTGATTGAACTTGCGAAAGACCAGCAGGCGGTGAGGGACTGGCTGAAGGAGCACGGCTATGTGGCATTTGTCGCAGATGGAGCGATCCTGCCGAGGGAGAGCGGCATCTCACAGAGACCGATGAAGCAGGCGGTGCGTTTTACATCCCCGGATTCCATGCGTGTGGAGCTTTCCTTGCCACATAAAGGGAAGATCACTGGAATGGGAATCCGCGAGGGGATCACACTGATTGTCGGTGGCGGTTACCATGGAAAATCGACGCTGCTAAATGCGTTAGAGCTTGGTGTTTACAACCATATTGCCGGGGATGGAAGAGAGTATGTCATCACGGATGAGACAGCAGTGAAGCTTCGCGCTGAGGATGGACGATTTATAAAGGATACGGATATTTCCCTCTTTATCAATGACCTGCCAAACGGGAAGGATACGAAACATTTTTCCACGGAGGATGCGAGCGGAAGCACATCACAGGCTGCCGGAATCGTGGAGAGCATGGAGGCAGGAAGCAGGCTGATCCTGCTTGATGAGGATACTTCTGCCACAAACTTTATGGTGCGTGACGCATTTATGCAGCAGGTGGTCAGCCCGGAAAAGGAGCCGATCACACCGTTCGTATCGCGCGCAGTGGAATTATATGAAAAAGCGGGAATGTCTACCATCTTAGTTGCCGGGAGCTCCGGTGCATTTTTCCACATCGCAGACACAGTGATCCAGATGGACTGCTATGTACCTGTGGATATCACGGAGAAAGCAAAGCAGCTCTGTGGACAATTCCCAGTATCGAAAGAGCAGCCAAAGACTTTCCGGTTTCCGGAGAGTAACCGCAGGATGGAAAAGGAGAAAAACGGCGGAACAAGAAGAAGAGATTACCGGAGCGGCGAGGTGAGAAAAGATGAGCCGGAACAGTGGAAGTTAAAGACACTTGGTGTGGACGGGTTTTTGCTTGGAAAGCAGCATGTAGATCTGCGCTATGTCGAGCAGCTTATTGACAGCGAGCAGACGGCATACCTTGGCATGCTGTTAAAATATGCGGTGGAACATCTCTCGGATGGAAAGAAAACTATTTCTGATACAGCAGAGTTTCTCTGGAAAAAGGTGGACGAAGACGGCATGGGATTTGTGGCGGACCGCGGACGGATCTCCGGAGGTTATGCACTGCCGAGAAAACAGGAAATTTATGCGTGTCTGAACCGTTACCGTGCATAGTTGAATGGAAAGCTGCGCCCATGACCGGATGTGTTGCAGTGCGAAGAACAGTGTGTACGATAACAGAAAAGTAAAATCAACGCGGAAACGGTTTACAGACCGGACTTTCGGGGATATGATGGAGATAACAGAGTAGCTGTCATTCCTGCACATACGGACATGCGGCGGGGATGCAGACCTTACACTTTATCAGGTGAAAGAGAACGGCAGACAGGGGCTGTGTTTTTTTCTCTGAAGAGATGCAGAAGCAGTAGTAGAAAAGGTATAATGGGAGAAGGGAAAATTAAGAACAGGGGAAGAGAGTATGATCACGATAAAAGAGATTGCAAAAGAAGCAGGGGTATCCATCGGAACGGTGGACCGTGTATTGCATAACCGCGGCCGCGTCAGCAGGGAAGCGCAGGAGAAGGTAAATGCGGTTGTGGAGAAAGCAGGATACAAACCGAATACCGTAGCACAGGGGCTTGCTGTACGCAAAAAAGGATTAAAGATTTGCTTTATGATTCCGGAGACTACACATAATCCGTTTTTCAAAGATGTGGAGGAGGCGGCGGTCAGGAAAGCGAAGGAGTTAGAAGCCTATGGGGTCAGGGTGGAGTTCTTAAAATTGTGGACGAAGCGTGAAACGAAGGCTGTGCAGGATAACATAAAGGGGATTGAACAGATCATAAAAGACGCGGATGGTTTTGTAACGATCGGTCTGGAAGCAAAAGAGATTCTTTGCTGCGTGGAAGCGATGGAGAAACAAAAAAAGCCGGTTGTGTTTTACAATAGCATTCTGAATGGCCAGAAGTATCTTGCTTATGTCGGCTGTGATTATGAAAAATCGGGACGTCTTGCAGCCGGTTTATGCGCGCTTACAGGCGGTAAGGATGCGAGAGTATGTATGTTCTCACAGGGGTTGAAGGAAGCAGCAAGCTCTTTTGAGCGTATTGCGGGCTTTAGGAAGGAAGCAGAAGCGTATTATCCGCAGATGAAGATCGAAGGATGCTGGCAGATCTTAGATGATCCGGCAGAAAACGATATCCAGGTGGAGAAGATGTTAGAAGAGTACCCGGATGTGAATATGGTCTATATTGCAAATCCGGCAGACTATAAGATCTGTGAAATGATCCATCGGGCTGATACGAATCATCAGCTCAAAATTGTGACAAATGATGTGGTGGAGACACTTGCGCAGATGATGGAGGACGGAGTGGTGGATGCCACGATCAGCCAGCAGCCTAAGGTGCAGGGAGCGTTATCACTTGAGATTCTGTTTCGGTATCTTGCATTCGGGGAAAAACCGAAGGAAAAGAACTGTTACACAGAACTCCATATTCACATCCTGCAAAATCTTTACCAAAATTAACACATTAAAGCACAAAAGTGTGTGCGATAACACGGGCATTCTAAAAACATAGTTAAAAAATAGACAAAGAAAAATTGTGCAAAACAACCAAAATGGAATTGAAATCACAGAAGCTATTGACATTTTTGCCAATAGCTTCTATTATATAACTTACGTGTTATCGTACACACATTGGAGAGGGTATTACATACAGAAAGAAGGACGGATTCAAAATGAGAGCAACGAAGGAATACAGACTCGGGCTCACAGAGGAAGCCAAAAAGATCGTGGATGATCTGACCCTGGAGCAGAAAGTATGGCTGATGAGCGGAAATATTGATATCACCAAGCTTTCCCAGGAAGACTTAATCGCCATGATGGGGGATATGGCAAGTGACGAGAATCATTATAATGTAGTTCCATATGCAGCAGGAGGAATTGAGGAGAAGAACATTCCACCAATGCTTTTTGCAGATGGACCAAGAGGGGTAGTGTGCGGAAATAATCAGACGACCTGTTTCCCGGTATCGATGGCAAGGGGAGCCACATTCGATACGGAGCTTGAGGAGCAGATAGGTCACTGTATCGGAAAAGAGGTACGGGCATTCGGAGGAAACCTGTTCGCAGGTGTCTGCATCAACATGCCGTACAATCCTGGATGGGGAAGAAGCCAGGAAACATACGGAGAAGAGACCACTCAGATCGGTCAGATGGGGGCTGCACTGGTAAGAGGTGTCCAGGATGAAGATATTATGGCATGCGTGAAGCATTACGCGTTCAACGACATGGAGAATGCCAGATTCAAATGCAGCGTGACCTGTGACCAGAGAACAGAGAAGGAAGTGTTCCTGCCACATTTCAAGGATTGTATTGATGCAGGAGCGGCAAGTATTATGAGTTCCTACAACCGTTACAATGGCGTACAGTGCGGGCATCACAAATACCTGTTAGATCAGGTACTGAAAAAGGAATGGGATTTTGACGGATTCGTTATGTCAGACTTCTGCTGGGGTGTCTTAGATACGGTAGAGGCAGCAAATGGCGGACAGGATATGGAGATGATGTGGACACAGTACTTCGGCGACCGTCTTGTGAAAGCAGTGCAGGATGGTTTCGTACCAGAGGAAAAGGTCAACGAAGCGGCACTTAGAATTGTCAGAACGATCCTTGCTTTTGACAGGGGACACAAAGAATATGACATGTCAGTGGTAGGATGTGAGGAACATATCGCCATTGCAAAGAAGGCGGCCGAGGAAGGAATCACCTTAATCAAGAATGAGGGAGTTCTTCCACTGAAGAAGGACAAAGTGAAAAAGGTTGCCATGATCGGCAAGCTTGCCAATAAAGAAAATATCGGAGACCACGGTTCAAGCTGGGTTCGCCCGCCATATGTGGTAACACCGGTACAGGGCATGGAACGGATCAATCCGGACAGTGAAGTGATTTTCAATGACGGATCCGATCTCGAAAGTGCTAAGAAGTTAGCGAGAGAGGCAGACGCAGTCGTATTCGTAGTCGGATATAATCACGACGATGAAGGTGAGTTCGTATCCGCAGACCAGGCGGCGAACTACACCGGAGCGATGGGTGGAGACAGAAAGACAAGCCTCGGACTCCACAAAGATGAGATTAAGCTGATTCAGGAAGTAGGACCGGAGAATCCAAAGTCCACGGTTGTCCTGATCGGTGGCAATATGATTATGATGACAGAATGGTATGACTGTGTAAATGCAGTCATGATGGCTTATTATCCGGGTATGGAAGGTGGAACTGCGATGGCGGAGATCCTGTACGGAGATGTGAATCCGTCCGGTAAGCTCCCATATGTCGTACCTTACAGGGAAGAGGATCTTCCTTATGTAGACTGGGAGGCAACCGACCAGTACTACGAGTACTATCACGGATATACAAGACTTGAGAAACATGGTATCAGACCGCTTGTTCCATATGGATATGGATTAAGTTATACAACCTTTGATTTTGCAGAACCTACGGCAACTGTCGAGGGGGATCAGCTTGTAGTACATGCAAAAGTAAAGAATACCGGCACCATTTCCGGTGACGAAGTAGTGCAGGTATATGTAGGCTTTGAGAATTCCAGTGTGGACAGACCGGTGAAACAGCTGAAAGGCTTCAAACGTGTTTCCTTACAGCCAGGTGAGGAAAAAGATGTGCAGATCGCCATTCCGCTTGAAAAACTAAAATGGTACGACCCAAGCCACAGAGAGTGGAAGCTCGAGGCGATGGAATATACCGTTTACGCAGGATCAAGCGCAGATGCAGCAGATCTTAAGACCACGAAGATTCAGCTTTAAAAAGAGGAGGAAGTTTACGATGAACGCAAACGAAAAGAAATATTTGAAATGATACAACAAACTTGGTTATGGTTCAGGTGACCTTGCAGCGAACTGTATTTATGCGCTTCTTACCAGTTTCGTCATGATTTATCTGACAGATACAGTTGGTTTGAAGGCTTCTGTAATTGGTGTGTTAATTATGGTATCGAAGTGCTTAGACGGTGTATCCGATGTCTTCTTCGGTAACTTAATGGATAAGACTCATACAAAGATGGGAAAAGCAAGACCTTGGATGTTATGGACTGAGATTGGATGCGGTATCTGCCTGGTAGCAGTATTCGCAATTCCGGCAAGCTGGGGCACTACTGCACAGTATGCATTCTTCTTTATTGCGTACACTTTATTAAATGCAGTATTCTATACAGCAAATAATATTGCATATGCATCCCTGACATCTCTGATTACCAAGAATGTCAATGAGCGTGTACAGATGGGATCTATCCGTTTCATGTTCTCACTTGCAACAAATATTATTGTAGCATCTGTGACAGTAGGACTTGTTGGAAAGTTTGGTGGCGGAGCAGTCGGCTGGAAAACAGTAGCTATCATATATGCAATCATCGCTTTGATTGTGAATACAATTTCCGTATTCTCTGTCAGAGAGCTTTCACCGGAAGAACTTTCTGAAGGAATGGAAGAGAGTGCAGCCTCTATGGATGAGAAGCCTTCTTTCGTAGAATCTTTAAAATTATTATTAATGAACAAATACTTTATCTTGATCGCTGTCTTCTATATGTTGACTTATATCCAGACAGGTATTGCAGGTGTTGGTACTTACTGGTGTACGTATGTACTTGGTGATGTCAGCATGTTGGGTGCATTTTCGGCAGCAATGATGATTCCGATGATCATTGGTCTTGCTCTTACACCAGTGCTGATCAAAAAATTCAAAGGAATGTATAAGATCAACTTATGTGGATATATTGTATCAACTGTATTCCGTGCATTATTTATTGTAGCAGGTTACGCCATGAATGTACCAATGATGTTAATCATGTCTGCAATCGCAGGATTATTTGCAAGCCCTGTAACAGGAGATATCAATGCACTGATTTCCGCAACTTCTGAGTATACGGTACGTACACAGGGGAAACATATCGAGGGAGCGATGTTCTCCTGCTCATCTTTAGGTATCAAGGTTGGTGGTGGACTGGGAACAGCCATCTGCGGTTTATTACTGGATGCCGGCGGGTATGTGGCAAATGCTCCAGAGCAGTCTGCATCTGCAATTAACATGTTAAACTTCATGTATCTGTGGATTCCAATGATCGCTGTAATTTTGGTTACAGTCATCATGTACTTCTTAAAAGTTGAGAAGGCTAACGCTGACTGGGATGCAGCTCACGGCATTAAATAAAAAGGAAAATGAACAAAAGTTATGTGAATGAAAAACATAACAGGAAAGAAGGATAACAGAGATATTTTTCAAAATAACAGGAAAGATATCTCTGTTATCTATATTAGGAAGATAACAGCGAAAGGGAAGGTAACAACAATGGTAAAGAGCAAATGGAATGCAAACTGGGAATTTATGAAAGGCGGTCCATCTATGATGGCATCCTTAATGGGAGGAGCACAGGAGAAAACATTCGTCCAGCTCCCACACGATGCGATGGTACATGAGGAGCGTACCCCGGATACCGCACACAAGACACAGACCGGATTCTGGCCGGGCGGTGGCTATACCTATAAAAAGACACTGTATGTGCCAAAGGACTGGACCGATAAGAGCGTGGTATTGGAGTTTGAAGGTGTATATGAGAAGGCAATGGTTTATGTCAATGATAACCTTGCAGCCACACAGCTGTATGGATACTCCAATTTCTATGTAGTCCTTGACAAATACTTAGAGTATGGACAGGACAATGAGATCATGGTGATCGCCAACAACGAAGCAGAGAAAAATACAAGATGGTATTCCGGAAGCGGTATCTACCGGAATGTAAATCTTTTTGTGGGAAGCAGGGTACATATTCCGGCAGACGGTGTGAAGATCACGACAACGACTGCGGATGAGGCAGCTTCCGTCATTGATATTTGCACGGAAGTAAAGAAGGTCGCAGGAACAAAAGAAAAGGTAAAAGTGGTATGCCAGATTACCTCTGAGGGAGAGAAAGTCGCAGAGGATGTTGTGGAAGTGACGATGTATCCAAATGAGGAAGAAAAAGTACATCAGAGAATCTGTATCGAAAATGCAAAACTCTGGGATACCGAGCATCCGCATCTGTATGAGTGTGAGATGAAGATTATCTCCGGTGAGGAAGAACTTGACTGCGTGAAAGAGCATTTCGGTATCCGCACGTTAGAGCTTGATGCAGAGCACGGACTCCGCCTGAATGGAAAAGAAGTAAAATTAAGAGGAACCTGTATCCATCATGATAACGGTATCATCGGAGCTGCAACCTACGAGGCAGCCGAAGAGCGCAGATGCCGTCAGATGAAAGAAGCCGGTTTCAACAGCATCCGAAGCGCCCATCATCCGATGAGCAAGGAGATGTTAGACGCCTGCGATAAATACGGTATGCTTGTCATGGATGAGCTTTCCGACATGTGGACGAAGCATAAGAATTCCAATGACTATGCAACCTATTTCTTAGAACATATGGATATTGAGATCACAAGAATGGTTGAAAAAGATTACAATCATCCATCTGTAGTCTTATATTCCGCAGGAAATGAGATCCCGGATCTCGGAAGTGCAAGAGGTGCGCAGATCAACAGACACATCTGCAATCTGTTCCATGATCTTGATGCATCCAGATTTACGACCAATGCGATCAATGGCTGGCTGGCACTTGGCGACAAGATGGGACTTATCATCAAAGAGCTGATGGCAGAGATGGCAGCACAACAGTCGGCAGCAGCTGATGAAGGACACAAAGAGGAAGGCGCGAGCGCTTTAAACAGTATGATGGCATTTATGGTTGGTGAGGCAGCGGACAAGATGGCGTGCCATCCGATCATGAGTGAGACCATTCAGGAGGCATCCGAGGCAATGGATATCATCGGATTGAACTATCTGACCGGACGTCATGAGTTAGAAAAAGAGCTTCATCCGAATAAGACGGTTCTTGGAACGGAGACTTATCCGGCAGATATCGTAAGACTGTGGGATATCGTAGAGCGGAACCATCATGTAATTGGTGACTTTACCTGGACCGGTTATGACTACCTTGGTGAGGCAGGATGTGGCGTCTTCTATTATGACGGTACCCAGAACTTCAACGGCGTTTATCCGGATCGTATCGCTTATATCGGTGATATCAACCTTATCGGTTACCGCCGTCCGATCAGCTATCTGCGTGAGATTGTATACGGACTTCGCAAGGCACCATATATCGCAGTAGAGCGGGTGGATAAATACGGTATGCCACATTCCCAGACTGCCTGGATGTTAAAAGACAATGTGGCAAGCTGGACCTGGCCGGGATATGAAGGAAAACCTGCCAATGTGGATGTATACAGCAGTGCCGATGAAGTAGAACTTTTCTTAAATGGCAAATCACTCGGAAGAAAACAGGCAGGAAAGGCAGCGGGCTTTACCGCTTCCTATGAGATGACTTACGAACCGGGCGAGCTTGTTGCAGTCAGCTACGAAAACGGTGCAGAGACAGGAAGATTCGTTCTTCAGACAGCAGAGGATGCTGTAGAGCTTCAGACCGTATGCGAAGGACAGGAATTAAAAGCAAACGGCAGTGACCTTGCGTTCGTAACAGTAAAACTGACAGACAAAAATGGTGTGGAAAATATCTTTGCACAGAAGGAAGTTACTGTTTCCGTAGAGGGATCCGGTGTTTTACAGGGATTCGGTAGTGCGGATCCGAGAGCGATCGGAAGCTACGACGATACCACCTGGAAGACCTTTGATGGTGAGGTGATGGCAGTCATCCGCTCCACAGAGGAGGCTGGTGAGATCAGAGTGACCTTTACAGCAGAGGGATGCGAATCAAAAACAGTTGTAATTACAACAAAATAAAAATATAATCATACGGCGTTATATTCTAAAAATAGTTGAGGAATAACGCAGGGAAAAAGATCCGTGCAGGATTTTGGGGGGATTTCAGCTTCTATTTCCGGCATGGATCTTTTTGCGCTCATTTTCACTCACGGGAAAATGTATCTCAGGAACGAAAGACATCTTGTCAGAAGCAGAAGTTTATTTGGATATTCTTGCATGCATCTGGTATAATAAAGACTGCCGTGCGAAGCACGTGTAAATAAAGACCATGAATTCCCTGGCAGGAAAAAAGAGGAGGAGCACAGTGAAAGATAACTGGAACCGGGAAATCAATTATATACGGATCTCTGTGACGGATCGATGCAATCTGCGCTGTGTATACTGCATGCCGGAGGAAGGCGTCACCTGCTTTTCCCATTCCGAGGTGCTCTCTTACGAAGAAATCATAAGACTCGCCAGGATATGGAGAAAGCTTGGTATCTCGCGTGTAAAATTGACGGGTGGAGAACCGCTTGTCCGGAAGAATCTGGACACACTTGTCCGGGCATTGAAAGCGGACTGTGGAATGGAGAGCGTGACACTGACGACCAATGGTGTTCTTTTAAAAGAGCAGATAAAAGGGCTGGTGGATGCCGGGCTTGATGCAGTTAATATCAGTCTGGATACTCTGGACCGGAAAAAATATGAGAAAATCACAAGAAGGGACAGACTTTCGGATACCATAGCGGGAATCCGTGAGACTCTCCGCTATCCGGAACTTACCGTGAAGCTCAACTGTGTCCCGACAGAAGCGAATGTAGACGAGGTGGCAGCGCTTGCCGGGCTTGCCAGAGAGCAAAAACTGGCGGTGCGTTTTATCGAGATGATGCCAATTGGGCTCGGACAGGGAAAAAGGGGAATACCAGAGGAGCAGATCCAGGAAATTTTAGAGAAGGCGTATGGTCCACTTACTCCGTGCAGCGAGCAGGAAGCCGGTGGAAATGGACCTGCACATTATGCACAGATAGAAGGTTTTGCAGGAAAAATCGGGTTTATCAGTGCCATTTCGCATCAGTTCTGCGGGAGCTGTAACCGGATACGGCTGACTTCGGACGGAAAGCTAAAGACTTGTCTGCAATATGGAGAAACTTTAGATGTGAGGGCACTGCTCCGGGATGAAGCGGTGACGGACATGCAGATAGAAGAGCAGCTTTTGCAGGAGATTTCCAGAAAACCGCAAGGTCATCATTTTCGGGAGAAAAAAGCATGGGAAACAGCAGAAGAGCATGTAGAGCAACATACGATGTCCAAAATAGGAGGCTGACAGAAGATGGGAAAAGTAATCGCGGTCTGCACCAGTGAGGTGCGAGGCACGCAAAAGAAAAATATACATACAGCAACATTTGTGAAAGACTGGGGAATTGAGGGCGATGCCCATGCGGGAAACTGGCACAGACAGGTGTCCCTGCTCTCATACGAGACAATTCAGGAGTTCAACAGGCAGGGGGCTGGCGTGACAGACGGAGCATTCGGGGAAAATCTTGTTGTGAGCGGATATGATTTTACGAAGATGGCAGTCGGGACGAAGTTCCGGTGCGGCGATGTGGAGCTTGAGATGACCCAGATCGGGAAAGAGTGCCATAACGGGTGCGAGATTTTTCAGAAGATGGGGAAATGCATTATGCCGACCAATGGAGTGTTTGCGAGGGTGCTTCATGGGGGAATGATTTCGGAAGGGGATGAGTTTGAAGTGGTTGGAGGAGAAAGAGATGGCGTATAGGGCAGCGATTATTACATTGAGCGACAGCGGTTTTTGCGGTGAGCGGGAAGATGTGAGCGGGAGCGTGATCGCAGAGATTGTGGAGAAAGAAGGATATGAAGTGGTCCGGCGGGAACTGATCCCGGATGAGGAGGAAATGTTGGCAGCGCTGCTTATTCAGATCTGTGATGGCGATGAAGCGGATCTGATTCTGACGACAGGTGGAACGGGATTTTCAAAGAGAGACCGGACGCCGGAGGCCACAAAGCGGGTAATCGAGCGGGAGGCACCGGGAATCTCGGAGGCAATGAGGTATTGTTCCCTGCAGATTACACCGAGAGGGATGCTCTCGCGAGGTGTATCCGGCATCCGGAAGGACGCACTGATTGTGAATCTCCCGGGGAGCCCGAAGGCAGTACGGGAGTGTCTGGAATATGCGATTGGGGCATTGGGACATGGGCTTGATATTTTGAAAGGACGTACTTATAATTGTGCTGCCAATCATAAGTGACATGAAAATTAAGAAAAACTGAAATTTGGGATATCCAATTGTGGAGAAATTCAGGCATATCAGTCTTTTCAGGTTATATAACAGAATTTCAGGAGAAACTATATGAAAAAGAAACTTGCGATGATACTAGCGACGGTGACTGCTCTTGGGCTGACAGCATGTGGTCAGGGAAGAGCAGAGGCATCTGCAGCCAATACAGATGCTAAGGCAAAGACAGAAACAGTACCACAGACTGAGTCAGTGGCAGAAACAGAGGCAGAAGCTGGCACAGATATCAGCGGTACGGTTACATTAGCAGCAGCAGCCAGCCTGGAGAAATCTTTCACAGAGGAACTGATCCCAATGTTTGAGGAACAGTATCCGGGTGTGAAAGTGCAGGGAACTTATGACAGCTCAGGAAAGTTACAGTCCCAGATCGAGGCAGGAGCAGATGTGGATGTTTTCTTTTCCGCAGCTTTAAAACAGATGGATGCATTAAAAGAGGAAGGCTATATTGCAGAGGAAGCTTCTGTTGATCTTCTGGAGAACAGGATTGTCCTCATCGTCCCGACAGGAAAAGAGGAAGGTTACGGTTCTTTTGAGGATATTGTAAATGCTGATATGGTAGCCATTGGTGATCCGGAGAGTGTTCCGGCAGGACAGTACGGCAAAGAAGCACTGGAGAATCTGAATCTCTGGGGCGAAGTGGAGAATCAATTAAGTCTTGGAACCAATGTCACAGAGGTGCTAAACTGGGTTGCAGAAGGCAGTGCGGATGCAGGTATCGTATATGCAACAGATGCAGCTTCCAGGGCAGATAAAGTTACGGTAGTGGCAGAAGCGCCGGAAGGAAGTGTATCGAAAGTTATTTATCCGGTCGCAGCATTAAAAGAAGCTCCAAACAAAGAGGCAGCAGATGCATTTATGGAATTTTTACAGACAGCAGATGCTCTTGCCGTATTTGAGACAGCAGGATTTACGATCAGCCATTAAGGAGGAGTAGGATGGATTTTTCCCCGGTTCTGATTTCGTTGAAAACATCGGCGATTTCCATTTTTATCACTTTTTTTCTTGGACTATGGGCAGCAAGATGGGTGGTGTCCATGCGCTCTGAGAGGGCAAAAGCCTGGATTGACGGAATTTTAACGATGCCGCTTGTACTTCCGCCGACCGTAGCGGGCTTTTTCCTGCTCTATATCTTTGGGACGAAACGTCCGGTTGGAATTTTCCTGGAAAAAGTATTCCAATACAAGATTGTTTTTACATGGGAGGCAACAGTGTTAGCGGCAGTGCTGATTTCCTTTCCACTCATGTACCGGTCAGCAAGAGGTGCCTTAGAACAGGTGGATACGAATCTGATCTATGCAGGACGGACGCTCGGCATGAGCGAACGCACAATTTTCTGGAAAGTGATGCTGCCACAGGCAAAGCCGGGAATTTTATCCGGCGGTGTGCTTGCTTTTACAAGAGGACTTGGAGAATTTGGCGCAACGGCAATGATCGCCGGAAATATTGCAGGAAAGACAAGAACGCTGCCACTTGCGATTTACTCGGAAGTGGCAGCAGGGGATATGAATGGAGCAGGGAAATATGTCATGATGATTGTGACTTTCTCCCTGTTGATCGTGGCAGCAATGAACCTGTGGAGTGTCAGAAAAAAGTGATCCATAATCTTTCATTGGTACTAGCGGGCATTGGCGAAAATGTGTATGGATCAGAAAGAATGCCCAATCAGGTGGATACTACATACATAGATACATGCAGATGAAATGGCAGAGGCTTCCGCCCATTACAAAAAGATGGAAGATCTCGTGGGAACCAAAGTATCTGTGCGTGGAATTAAAGATAGAAAGTTTTAAGGCATATACGATTCCGCCGATGGTATAAATAATTCCACCTGCGAGAAGCCAGCCGAAAGCAGCATGTGACAGCGTCCCCCAAAGCATGTGAATCAGTGGAAAACAGGTCCACCCCATTGCAATATATATGACAGAAGAGAACCATTTTGGGCAGGTGATCCAGCATGCTTTTAAGAGGATGCCGACTGCGGCGAGAATCCAGATAAAGGTGAGCAGTGCATAACCGGTCTTACCGCCGAGTGCGATCATGCAGATCGGGGTATAGGAACCGGCGATCAGAACAAAGATCATGATATGATCCATCTTGCGGAAGATGCGAAGTACTTTCGCGGAAACGTGGCTGATGCTGTGATAGAGTGTGCTTGCTCCATAGAGCAGAATCATGCTGACAGTAAAAATTGTCATGGCTAGAGTTTCAGTTGCATTGCCGTGTGCTTTCATTAACAGCGGAATGGCTGCCATGAGGGAGAGTATGCAGGCGATAAAGTGAGTGATGGCGCTGCCGGGTTCGCGAATTGTGATTTCCATAAAAAGATCTCCTTTCAAACGTTTTCTAGAAGTTTCGCATTTATTCAGTTCATTCATACATCATAATTAATGCATTACATAACGTAGAAATAAATAATTCTACATGTAGTAATAAAAACTACGTATAAGATAAGAGAATACTACATCTGAGACACAAATATGTCAACATACAGATAGAAAAGTTTATAGAAAATTTAGAAAAAGCCAGATGCGATTTTGAAGAATCAAATACTCCAAAATCACATCTGGGTTTTTGCACAGTTTCCTTTTTGAAAAAATCTATTCCGGTTTTGAGCAAAATGGAGTACAATGGAAACGTGTGTGGTTGTCCGGATTCTGTCCAGTTCCTGGGACAGCGGATAAAAGAGAATGATAGTTCATAACGGGGGATGAAGATTTTGGATAAGAAAAGAAATAAATACGAGATAGATATGTGCAATGGAACGATTATGGACAAGTTGATTTCCTTTGCGCTTCCATTAATGTTGTCCGGGATTCTGCAGCTGATGTTTAATGCGGTGGATATTGTGGTGGTCGGAAGGTTCAGCGGGAGCGAGTCGCTTGCTGCAGTCGGGTCTACGACGGCACTCATTAATATTTTTACCAATCTTTTTATTGGTATTTCTCTGGGCGCAAACGTTTTATCAGCCCGTTTCTATGCGGCAGGCAGGAAAAAAGAAATGTCAGAGACGGTACATACCGCGATTTTGTTTGCGTTAGTCAGTGGGATTGCGATGGCAGTTGTCGGGGTGGTTTTCTCAAAATGGGCACTAAATCTGATGGGAACGCCGGATGATGTCATCAATCTGTCCACACTTTACATGAAAATCTATTTTCTTGGCATGCCTTTTTTTATGCTTTATAACTACGGTGCGGCAATTTTACGTGCAGTGGGCGATACGAAGCGCCCACTATATTTTCTGATTTTGGCGGGAACCGTCAATGCTTTGTTAAATATGTTTTTAGTAATCGTATTCGGGCTTGGTGTGGCAGGCGTTGCGATCGCAACCGTTGTATCACAGATGATTTCGTGTGTGCTGGTTTTGGGCTGTTTAAGAAGAACAGACGCGTGCTATAAGCTGTATCCGTCGAAGCTGTCCATGAAGAAGGAATATCTGATCCAGATTTTTCAGGTCGGGGTTCCGGCAGGAATCCAGAGTACCGTTATTAACTTCTCCAATGCGCTGTTACAGTCGTCCGTGAACTCTTTCGGTTCGATTGCAATGGCAGGCTACACAGCAGCCAATAATGTGCTCGGCTTCCTGTTCGTGTCTGTCAATTCCGTGACGCAGGCGTGCATGAGCTTTACCAGCCAGAACTTTGGCGTTGGAAAGTATAAGAGAATGGATCGTGTCCTGATCGACTGCCTGATCTTAACAGTGACAGTCGGTCTGACCTTAGGATGCGGTGCTTATTTCTTCGGTACAGAGATTTTGCAGATTTATACCGAAGATCCGGAAGTCATCCGGTGTGGTATTGAAATTCTGTCTATCACGACCGTCCCGTACTTCCTCTGCGGAATTATGGATCTGTTTCCGGGAGCTTTGCGAGGAATGGGTTATTCTGTTGTCCCGATGATTTTATCTATCATCGGAACGGTAGGAATGAGAATTCTCTGGATTTTCGTTTTCTTCCCGCAGAACAGGTCACTCTTCTTCCTCTTCATCTCTTACCCGGGATCGTGGATCGCAACGATTGTGATGCAGGTCGTGTGCTTCTTCTTCGTACGCCGCCACCTGCGCAGAAGAATAGTGAGTAACCCAAGCAACTCATAGATCCATCCATTCTTCACAATCTTAAACCATAATCAGACAATGAGTTGCGCCGATTTTAAATATCAAAAGTAAGGAAAAATTATGACAAAACAAGAAGCCTTAAAAAGATACTTCGGCTACGATACCTTCCGTCCCGGTCAGGAGCATCTGATGGATGCCATCCTCTCCGGGCGGGATGCGTTAGGGATCATGCCGACCGGTGCCGGAAAATCCGTCTGCTATCAGATCCCGGCACTTTTAATGGATGGAATCACCATCGTTATTTCTCCCCTGATCTCACTTATGAAGGATCAGGTTCAGTCACTCAACCAGGCAGGCATTCACGCCGCCTACATCAACAGTTCCCTCACCGAAAACCAGATACAGAAAGCATTATCGCTCGCCGCGCGTGGGCAGTATAAAATCATTTATGTTGCACCGGAACGGTTAGAGACAACGAACTTTCTCTGGTTTGCCAGGTCGGTAAAAATATCTATGGTCGCAGTGGATGAGGCACATTGCATCTCCCAGTGGGGACAGGATTTCAGACCAAGCTACTTAAAGATTGTCCGGTTCGTGCAAAGTCTTTCCTATCGCCCGGTACTCTCAGCATTTACTGCAACGGCGACGGAGGAGGTCAAAAATGATATCATCTGTGTTCTCGGGTTAAGGCAGCCGGAGGTGTTAGTGACGGGATTTGACCGGAAGAACCTCTTTTTTGCAGTGGAACAGGTTTCACAAAAAGATGCCTATACCGTCAGGTATGTAAAAGAACATGCAGATGAGAGCGGTATCATTTATTGCGCAACAAGAAAAAATGTAGATAAAGTTTATGAAAAACTTCTGGCGCAGGGAATTTCTGTAACCCGCTATCATGCGGGACTTTCCAATGGGGAACGCAAGGAGAACCAGGATGATTTTGTCTACGACAGAACGTCTGTGATCGTGGCGACAAATGCGTTTGGAATGGGAATTGACAAGTCAAACGTGCGCTATGTGCTGCATTACAATATGCCACAGAGCATGGAAAACTATTATCAGGAGGCAGGGCGTGCCGGAAGGGACGGTGAGCCGTCCGAGTGTATGTTACTGTATTCCGCGCAGGACGTTGTGATCAACCGGATGCTGTTGGAGAGTAAGGAAGGGAATGCTGATTTTTCCTGGGAGGAGAATCAACAGATCCGGGAGCGCGATGAGAAGCGGCTTCAGATCATGAATGCCTACTGCAATACGACCGAATGCTTAAGAACCTACATTTTACGCTATTTTGGGGAAAAACAGACAGACGATTGTGGATATTGTTCCAATTGCAAGAAGGAGTTTGTGGAAAAAGATGTCACAGAGGAGGCAAAGCTGATCTTGCAGTGCGTGAGGGAATCCGGACAGCGGTACGGCATCAATGTGATCATCGGGACACTGCTTGGCAGGAAAACCGCAAAGCTCCGCGAATATGGCGTGGAACGGTTTACAAGTTATGGAAAACTTAGCAGCCATAACGAGCAGGAATTAAAGAAAATTGCTGCAGAGCTTCTGCGTCAGGAATACCTCCGACAGACCCAGGACAAATATGCGCTGATCCGGCTTACTGAGAAAGCAGTAGAACTATTTCAGGGAGATACTGTCCTTACAATCCGGCAGCCGAAAGAAGAGGAAAGC
>ERZ773107.1675-NODE-1675-length-18898-cov-9.795627_pt1 | contig 18898 bp, 14 predicted proteins | sample MGYA00580571_ERZ773107 | MGnify/ENA primary metagenome ERZ773107 (study PRJEB29015, sample SAMEA2737843) | human gut metagenome | biome: human gut; feature: human-associated habitat; material: faeces | place: China | collected 2012 ... | reverse complement strand
CCAGATACTGAAAGTCCATACCATATACCTTATAGCTCACCGCCACATAGCAGGCGAAACGCAGCAGCGGCTCCGGGACCTCCTCTGCACGGATACCTGGTTTCAGAGAATACTCCCGATCCCAGAAGTGATCATCTTCATTGCCTGTCACGATAAAATATTTCTCCTGTAGCTCCCGTTGCAGCATATCAAGTAAATGGTGGTCAATTTCACCCCACCGGCTCTGGCGGCGCAGGTTTTCGCTGAAGGCGATGGCCTTTTCCGCGTCAAGGGTCTCAGCCCGCTGCGCTTCGGTCCATGTCCGAAGCAGTTGCCACACCTCAAAGGGCGCGCCTTCGCTGCTGACCACGACCGGTGGCCAGAGGGAATCAAGCCGCGTGATTCTGCCGTCAATGGCATCCTGGATGCACTGGTCAAAGAGCGGCTGCAGTTCCTCCTGTACCTCTGGCTTCATCCAGTAACAGCGCCCGTCCGCACTATTTCGTTTTGGTAAACTCATATCAGGCCACCTCTTTCCGAACAATAAAAAATGCCCTGCGCCGCACTGCCACAAGGGCAGACGAACGCAGGACATAAAAAGGCCGCGCAAATCTAAAGCCGGTTGCAAAAATCCGACTTGTTCTGGTCTTTGAATGTATTTGTTTGCTCTGTAATCCCACAGAACATGGAAGTTTATCTCTGTGCATCTCGCGTCACCTTATCGCTTCCTTTTTTGCTCGCTGCATTTCATCCAGCAGGGCGTTGATTTGAAATTCTACCATATCATCTGCTACTTCGGGAAACAGGAAAGGCATAGTATCAGGAATAGCTTTATAACTCATCATCATTGTTAAGGACAGATTACCAAATAACCGTGGATCAATGTTGTCCATCGGAACGCCAAAAATTGTAAGTAAGTTGCGATATAAATACAACTGGTCGTTACGAAACGCTTGAAAATTTTCGTTGGAAAGGCAGCGATATACTTGCTGTTCTTCCTCTATTGATAAGACTGCAAACCCAACTTTTTCTCCATAACAACAATTTTTCAAGAAGGTTTTGACGCTTTCTCTCCAACTGAGTTTGGGGTCATTCATCAGTTCTTGTGCATAACGTAGCAATTTAGGCTGCTGATATCGAAGTGCCTGCATTACAAGTTCTTCTTTTGAAGAAAAAAAGCTGTAAAAGAAAGTTTTAGAAATTCCAACTTTTTCACAAAGAATAGCAATGCTACTATGAACAAGTCCCTGATTTACAATACTTTCAAGAACAGTTATCAGGAGAGCTTCTTTCACTTGTTCGCGTTCCTTATCTGAATAGGATTTTCGTGCCATCGTTCACTGCCACCCTTTCAATAAAATACAAAACAAGGAAATGGTATTTATATTATAAAAGGCAACCAAAAACGATGCAATAGTATATGTGAAAATTTTTTATGAACTAACTAAACCATTAACTTATTTCTGCTGTATCAGGATGGAGAAAAATTATACGAAGATTTTGTTTCAAAGCATAATTTACTGTTTGGCCTGTCCCAGATCGTAGTTTACGATTGTTATCATAGACTGCCAGCAAGAAATCTGCATGATCTACCATATAATAATTTCTCTTTTTATAATCGGATGTAGTTCCACTTTGTCCTATAACAATACATTTTGTGGCATTATGAATAATTATCTGCAATCGCTGTTTGCTCATTGCATCCCATTTCGAATCATGCCCTTCAAATGGAAGTGCAACAATTAACTCAATAAAATCCTTTGGGACGGTGTACTGCTTTCCAGGCTGGAAAGCCTTCAGAATCCCTGTGCTGATCCACCGCACGATTGCCGAGGACGAAAAGCCTGTAATCTGCTGAATATCCTTTACGGAAAGCAGGTCTGAGTAGGGAGAGAGGTGTTCGTCATAGAATGTTCTCATAGCACAGATATAGGGACTGTCTGCTTCCTGTCTGCACTCACGCCGATAGAGATAGGCAAGAATGTCCGTCAGCTTGATTTTGTGGCTACGGATCAGGTGGTTTTGCTCAATGGTGTAGGGAATCTCACCTTGTTGCTCCAAATTGTAGGCGGTCTTGGGACAGATGTGGCAGATCTCGCATAGTTCCCGTTTGGTTACATAGGCGGGATACTTTGCGGCGATGTCGGGATAATACTTAGTCAAATCCATGTGCAGCACTCACTTTCTTGTTCATCTGTCATTGGTAGGTGAGGTACTTCACTGGTGTGTAAAATGTTGACATTTGAAATGAGTTCAAATAAAATCAAGTTGTCTAATCAAAACGGTGATTTGCGTTTTCGTGAAATGGTATGGGTGTGAATACCCCCAATCTGGCGTGCAGTTCTATCCTTGTTCTATCCTCCGGTCATAATTCGGGGCAAAAACGGGAAGAACTCGGAAAACCCGGTGGGTTCAAATAAAAGCGAAAAACGGAAGCCAAAATCCGCAGTATACCGCAGCTTTTGGGCTTCCGTTGTGTACTTCCATCTTCGCTTAATTTCCACCAAAAGTCATAAGCGGGAAATGACTCGAAATCAGTTTGAGGGAAACCTCACGAGGGTTCGAATCCCTCCCGCTGCGCCAAGGATAACCTCTTTTGTCTGTTACGGCAAAAGAGGTTTTTCGTAAAGAGAGGGACTGAAAATGCTGATTGACAGTTCGATCGCACAGGCATATATCGAGAGCAGCTGCGTCGACGCTTTTCGTGCTTCATGGCTCTTTGAGCACACCTCGGTTTCGTCAGATCTTGGCAGGAATGCATTTACTCCGCCGCCTGAGGATCTTGCTCTCCGAGAGACTGTGCGCAAGCTCGAACGCCGTATCTGTGAAGCGGCTGCGCACTTTGTCCCCGTCAACCGCCCGATTTGGGACGCGCTTTTCCCCGATTGGGAGGCGGTACAGCCGACACTTGATTTGATCGTCGGTTATCCCGAGCCTTACGACGCCGTTGCGGCACACTCGCCCGACGGGCAGGCACATCTCATCTTTGACCTCATCCGTTGGTGCAATTATGCGGAGCTCGACCAGCTCGACAGCATCATTCGGAATCTGCTGACGCATGAGATTACGCATCTCTTGATTGGACACCGCTATCCGGCGGCAGATGCCGCATTGGAAAGTACAGACTATTTGACAAGATTGGATGCTTACACATTTCATGAGGGATTCGCCCATCTTCTTTCCTATCAGGCGACAGAGATCGACTGTGTGGACTGGCATACACCGCAGCTTACCGAGGTCGCAGCAGCAAGCCGTGCCAAACTGCGCCTCGCGCTTACGGAGACGGACCCAGACAGGCAAAAGCAGTTTCTCGAAGAGGCGGTCTGCGGATCGTACTATGAAAAGTTTGCCTGTATGTGCGGTATGCTGTATCTGGCAGACCGATGGGAAACGCAGGGGATCGACGGCCTGCAAAGCGCATTTGCGGACTATCACGGCTTTGCTCAAAGGGCCTTGAGCATTCGAATTTGATTGCAAAAGAGGAAGAGACGCGAATGCGTCTCTTCCTCTTTTACACCTTCTCCCGCTTCTGCCGCCAGAGGTTGATCGCCAGCATGACCGCGGCGTAGATCAGCGCGGCGGCGAGGATAATGAGCGAGAAGTCGCGCTGCATCTGGTAGCTCGTCGTCGTGAAACCCTTGACGAGTAGATGACCGGCAAGATAGCTCGCGGGAATCAGCGTCAGATAGCCGAGCGCTTTGCCCGTTTTCTTCCTGCGGCAGACGAAAAATGCAATACCCAGCGTAATAAGGAGTGCTAACGATAGCAAAGCGTAATAGCCCAACGCCAGCCTCGGCAGCGAAACGATGCCGCCGTTCATGCTGCCGCAGAGCAGTACATCGTCCTGCCCGTTGTTCTGAGAATAGCAGACTGCCGTGCAATTCGCGGCGTCGAGCGTGAAGAGCGTGCGCGCGGACTCCGCCTTGGCGAGCACGCCTTGCAGTGCGTCCGCCTCGCGCTGTGTGCGATCATTTGCGCTGTGTGTGTTCGGGGCGCCCCCGGTTTTGTCGAATGCGCCGCGCCATGTGTCGAGCGGCGTGCGCCATGCGGTGATGAAGTAGATGGTTTTGCCGCTGTTGGGGTCCTGCGTGTTCGTGACCTCTGCGCCGGAGACCGGCACAAGCAGGCTGACGGAGATGCTCTCCGCGCCGCTGAGATCAGAAAGCCCATCCGCTGCCGAGCCGTCGTCCGCGAGCGCGCTGGGCGAGCGCGAGATCGCCCACTCTGTCTCGCTGTACGGCAAATACTGCGGCGCGGTGAGGTACGCGAACCCCGCCGTCGCCAGCGTCAGCGCGAGCGTGACGGCCAGCAGCACGGCGGTCAGCTTCTTGCGTCGAAGCTGCCGCTTCAAGTCGCGCAGCGGCTGCGCGCTGACGGGCGCGGGCTTCACGTCCGCCTTCAGCGCGTCGAGCTCGGCGCGGCAGGCCGCGCACTGCGCTAAATGCCCGTCCACAAATTCCTTCGTCTGCTCGCGCAGCATGTCTTCCTCATAGAGCGGCAGAAGGTCCTGCACGATGCTGCAAGTTTTGTCCATTTCAGTCGTCCTCCAATCCCTCGCGGATCATGCGCTTGGCGCGGTGATACGTCACGCATGCCCAGTTTTCCGTCTTGCCGAAGAGCGCGCCGATGTCGCGGAAGCTCTTCTCACCGTACACGCGCCACATGAAGACCTCCTTGTACGGCTCTCTGAGCGCGTGCAGCAATTCCTGGATGCGCGCGGCCTCGCTGTGATCTTCTAACTCCTCCTCGTGGCTCTCCTCGGCGATCCGGCAGTCTTCGAGCGGGGCGAGGCACTTTTCGCGCCGCAGCTGCGAATAATACAGATTCTTCGCGATCTGGCAGAGCCAGACGCGCACGCTGCACTCGCCCCGAAAGCGGTCGAGGGCATCCATCGCACGGAAAAACGTCTCGCTCGTCAACTCCTCGGCGACGCTCTCGCTCCCGGACAGCGAGAGAAGATACCGGTACACATCGTCGAAGTACACGGCGTACACCTCTTCAAAATTCGTCAGCGCCCTCACCCCCTTTCTGTCTATAGGACGGCGGAAAACCGGTTTTCTTACAAAAAAATCCGTCCCGCGGGACGGATTTTTTCTTTCACGTTTTTACGACTCTTTTCTTGCCGCACTTCGGGCACGTGAGCTCGACCTTGCCGATGTTTTTCGGCACGCGGCAGTACGCGCCGCAGGAGCAGCGGACGTATTTGTGCGCCTTGTCGGCGCGGCGTGCCTTCGCGCCGCGGATGGCGTTCGCCTTCGGCGTCCACCAGGTCAGAAACTTCGCGTTCTCGGCCTGACGGCGCGCGAGATTGCGCGAAAAAATGCGGATGAGCACGATGAACATCAGCACCATCGACACAAAGTACAGCGCCTGCGACACGCCCTGCACACGGATGATCGAGCTCAGAATGCTCACGACCAGCTCAAGGATCACGAGCGCCCAGTTCAGCGCATCTACGCCGTTGCGGCCATACATAAAGCGGTAAAGGGCATCGCGGAATTTGTTCACAAAAAACACTCCTAAAATCTTGATGCTGCCATTCTACACGCTTTTTCGACCCCCGTAAAGGCGTTTGAACAAAAGTTTACAGAATGGAAAAGAGTAAACGCAAACCGCCCGCCCCCGTCAGTCGCCTTACAGGGGGCAAGGGGGGGCCGTGCCCCCAACAACGCCTCGCAGAGTTTCGCCGCTCCGCGGCGAAATAAATTCAAATCATTTTCCGCCGCGACCGAAGGTGAATTGCCGCAAAGCGGCAAGAGAAGCCGCCCTGGGGCGTGCGCGTGGCGGAAAATACTTCTCAGGCCGCAAGTGTGGAATTTGCCCGCCATCGGCGGGCAAATTATGCGCGCAGCAGCCTGCAAGAAATAAAAAATGCGTCCAGCTTTCGCTGGACGCATTTTTTAGGTTTTATAGTCCGTTGGTGTAACGATACAGGAACGTCACGGCCTCGGCGCGGTTGCAGGAAGCATACGGGGAGAACGTCGTGGCGCTGGTGCCGGAGGTGATACCCTTACCGACGGCCCAGCGGATGGCGTTGTAATAGCTCGCCTCGCTCGTGGCGCCCACATCCTTGAACGGGTTGGAGTAGTAGCCGCTGGGCTGACCCGCGTAGCGGTACAGGAAGGTCACGATCTGGGCACGGGTGCAGACCTGATCGGGGGAGAACGCCGTGGTGCTGGTGCCGGAGGTGATGCCCTTCTGGCTGGCCCACAGGATGGCCTTGTAGTAGCTCGAGTGCGTGACGGCGTTGACATCACGGAACGGGTTGCGGGTGGTGGTCGGCTCCGGGCTGCCGGCGGCGCGCCACAGGAACGTCACGATCTCGGCGCGGGTGCAGGACTTGTACGGGGAGAAGGTGGTGCTGGACGTGCCGTTGGTGATGTTCTTGCCGACGGCCCACTTGACGGAGTTGTAGAAGTAGTCGGTGGTCTTGACGTCGATGAAGTTCATCGTCTGGCCGATCTTGATGGCCACGGTGCCGGTGAGCTGGCGGGTGCCGGTGCCGGTCGTGCCGTAGCGGGCGTAGATGGTGAACGGGATGTAGACGGTCTCGCCGGTCTTGGCGTAGCGGCTGGCAAGGAACGCGACGTCGCTGAGCGCATTCTGGCTGGCGGTGGCGCTGTAGTAGAACTTGTCAGTCGTCTTGACGGAGCCGCCGTAGTTGTAGCCGCTGTAGTAGGTGTAGAGCGAGCCCTCGTTGACGGCGGAGACGGCGCTCTGGTCAAAGGTCACGTAGTCGATGGTGTAGTTGCTGCTGTAGCCCTTGGTGGAGTGCAGGTAGCTGAGGAAGTCGCTCTCGTCGAAGCGGACGCTGTCGCCCTGAGAGACGGTGTACTTGATGTCCTCGCGCACGAGGTTGACGACGACGCTGCCGGAGTAGCTCACGGTCGTGCCGCGGCTCGTGGAGGAGCTGGAATAGCGGGTCGCGTACAGGGTGAAGTTCAGAGTGATGGTCTTCGCGGTGGTCTTGTCGTTGGGGACGAACGTCACGCTATCGAGGTTGGTGACCTTGGTGCGGGTGTTGAACGCGCCGGAGGAATTGCTGGTGGACATGGCGGTGCCGCCATAGTACAGCGTGCCCTGCGCGGTGGTGGGCAGGGAGAAGGACACATAATCGAAGGTGACATAGGGATAGGACTTGGCCTTGCTGGCGTCGCCGCGGGCCTCAGCGACCTTGTTCATGAAGTCGTTGAAGTCGCTCTGCGCGAACTGGACGGTCTCACCGGCCACGCCGTTGTAGTTGATGTTGTAGTTCTTCTGGTAGACGCTGATGGTGCCGCAGTAGAGCCTATTGTCGGTGCCCTGCGTCACGACATACAGCGTGCACTTGCCATTGATGAAGTTGGTGTCGGTCAGGGAATAGAGATTGGCGGCGGCAGTGGTGGGATAGTATTTCTGGCTGCTGCCGTTGTTCCAGTCGACAGGCTCGGTGTTCACACCGGCAACATAGTAATACCTTGCGCCGGAGGGAACCTGAACGTAATAGCGATAGGTGTTGCCGTAAGCCGCGACCGGCTCGGGATACTGGTCGGCATAGGTGGTCGAGCTGGGCGTTACGGGAACATTAAACGTAACGCTGTAGGTCTTGGGAACGGCGGTATTGGCAACGCGGGTGGTCACGGTGGCGGTGAACTTTGCAGTGCCGATGCCGGAGAGATTTGCCTTGAAGTAGAGATAGCCGGAGCCGCCGGCGGGATAGTTGTACGAAGCAGTGCTCGTGCCGACACCGTAGGCGGTGGTGGAGGGAACCTGCGTGACGCCGCTGAGGGAATAGACGGTCTCGTAGGTGTAGGCGGTGCTGTAGGTCTTGTTGATGGCGGCCTGCGCGGCGTTGACAAGATCACTGTAGCTGTAGTTCACAGAAGTGCCGTTCTGAACAGCACTGAGGGTCGCCTCGATCAGGGCGCCGGTAACGGGGATGTTCTGCACATAGTCCTTGCCCTTATAGGTCGCCTTTGCGGTGACGGTGGTAGAGCCGCTTGCTCTGAGCGTTACCGTCGGCGCGGCGGTCGTCTGGTTCGTCACAGTTGCGATGCTAAGGTTGGCGGAAACAAAGGAGTAGGTCGGAGTGACCGGGGCAGCGGGAGAAGCGGAGGTATTCACAAAGTTCGCCGCCAAAGTCGCGGTCTGACCGATCTGCGTCAGCGTAACGCTTGCGGGGACGACAGTGAAGGTATAGGTGTCGGGAAGGCTCTTGACCGTGATGGGGTCACTCGTCTTAGCGAGCTTATCGCCCTCGCTTGCCTTGCAGTAAACAGAGTAGTCGGTCGCGGTCGTAACGTTTGCGGGGACCGTCCAGACGAGGGACTTGCCCGTGCCGATCAGAAACTCTTTACTGTCACCGATCTTGTAGAACCACGCATAGGTGGCGGCGTTGCTGAGACCGGTGGAGGTGGCGGTGAGCGTGGTCTTGCCGTCGGAGATGACCTCAGTAAGGCTTGCCGCTGCGGTCACGGTGGGGGTGGTGGCGTTGACCGTCACATCAGCCGTCAGCGCGGAATCCTTGACGCGCACGGTCAGCTTTCCGCTCGCGTAAGTGGGCTTGTTCGTCTCATTATCGATCACATAGCCGGTTGCGGCGGCAGACCACTTGTTGTCGGCGGAGGCGATGGTTTCTTTATCAAGAAGGGAGATGTTGACCGCGCCGTTCGTCACAGAATAGGTTCTGCCGTTGAAGGTGACGGTGGTGATGTCGCCCGGGAGGAGCTTGTCAGCGATGGTGAAAGGATCACTGTTAACGACTTTGGACACGGTCTTGATCGTATCTTCGCCGCCACCCTCGGCAGCAGTCATAACATACTCAACCGTAACAACGCAGGAAACCTTGACGGTATTACTGCCGGTGGTAGGCGTAAACGCGGTCAAGGTAGCTGTCTGAGGGGATGTACCGGGATTACCGGTAAAGTTCGGAACAGTCCAAGCGCAGGAAGTGATTCGTGCGCTTTTTGCGGGAACCTTATTGTCGGTGACAGTCGGCGTTCCTGCGAGCGAGAACGTTTTCTGAACGCCTCGATCAACATTGCCAGCAGCAATGCTCAGACCGGTGACAGTGACGGCAGGCTCGCTGCTTTCCTCACCGTCCGCCGCCCTTGCAGGCACGACGACGAGGCTCAGGACCAATGTCAGAGCCAATAGCAAGGAGAGAAATTTTTTCATGTGATCTTCATCCTTTCGTGTTTGTTGTTGTCGGCTCCGCGCGCACAGAGCCTTTCTCATACATGGCATTTTACCATGCCGCGGGGAATAAGGGAACAGGAAAATGGAAAATTCATAAATTCTTTATCTTCCCTCTTCGCCCAGTTTCCCTTTGCTTCCTTAATTAGACGCAAGAAACGTCTGTTTTGTTTCACGAAAACCGAAAATTTCCCAAAAATTTTTTACGCCGCGAAAAACCGCACATACACGAACACCCCCAGAGCGATCTGCGCGAGTAAGATCGCCGGAATGCCGAACTTGAAGTACCAGTGCCGCGTTTTGTGGTGAAAGACCCTCATTGCGAAAAGAGCACCCGCGCTGCCGAGCAGCAGCGCGAGTGCAAATAAGGTCTTTTCCGGTACGCGCCGCGCGCCCTGAATTTTGGCGCGGCGCTTGTCTGCGCCGTAGACGCAGAAAGTAATTAGATTGATCGCGGCGAGATAGATGACAAAATATCTCACTTTTCGAGCTTGCTGAGCTCCACAGCCGCCGCCGCGCCGAGGCGCGCGTTGTTGAACACGAGCTGGATGTTGGAATCCAGGCTGTCGCCGCCGGTCAGGTCCTTGATCTTGGCGAGCAGATACGGCGTCGTGGCCTTGCCGTGGATGCCGTCCTTCTTCGCGTCCTCGACGGCCTCGGCAATGGCCTTGTCGATGACTTCCTTGTCCATGGAGTACTCTTCGGGAATCGGGTTCGTGACGAGTAAGCCGCCGCGCAGACCCAGCTCGCGCTTGACGTGGAACGCCTTGGCCAGCTGCTCGGGCGTGTCGAGCTCGTAGTCGACGCCAAAGCCGGACTTGCGCGTGTAGAACGCAGGCAGCTCGCTCGTGCCGTAGCCGATGACGGTCACGCCGTGGGTCTCGAGATATTCGAGCGTCAGACCGAGGTCGAGGATGGACTTCGCGCCCGCGCACACGACCATGACGGAGGTGTTGGCCAGCTCTTCGAGGTCAGCGGAGATGTCGAACGTCTCCTGCGCGCCGCGGTGCACACCGCCGATGCCGCCGGTGGCGAACACGCGGATGCCCGCCATGTCGGCGATCATCATCGTGGTGGTGACGGTGCACGCGCCGTCCTTGCCCTGCGCGACGAGCACGGGCAGGTCGCGGCGGGAAGCCTTCGGGATGCCCGCGCCGGTGCGGCCGAGGTAGTCGATCTCTTCCTTGGAAAGGCCCGCCTTCAGGCGTCCGCCGATGATGGCGATGGTCGCGGGGACCGCGCCGCATTCGCGGATGATGCTCTCGACCTTGAGCGCGGTCTCCACGTTCTGCGGATAGGGCATGCCGTGGGAAATGATGGTGGATTCGAGCGCCACGACGGGCTTACCGGCGGCAAGGGCCTCGGCAACCTCGGGGGCGATATCCAGATACTTGTTCATAGTTAAAATCCTCCTGTAAAGTAATAGGTGAAAGTTTCACGTTTACCTTTTGAGGTAAGGTTGTATGATAACATACAACTTGTCAAAAGTCAATACAAAGCGGGGCTTGAATTTGCACGGGAAGTGGCATATAATACCTCTATTATCCCGTGAAAACCCACAAAAGGAAGGAAAATTATTATGGAACGAGTGAGAATTGCCGCGCTCTTCGCCGACAAAGAGCAGTACGGCGGCGCAAGCGTCACCGTATGCGGCTGGGCGAAGACCATCCGCGATATGAAGACCTTCGGATTCATCGAGCTGAACGACGGCTCGTGCTTCCGCAATTTGCAGGTCGTGATGGATGCGAATTCTCTTTCTAATTATAAGGGGATCGCCGCGCAGAACGTGGGCGCCGCGCTCATCGTGCGCGGCACCGTCGTGCTGACGCCCGAGGCCAAGCAGCCGCTCGAAGTCAAGGCAACAGAGATCGAGGTCGAGGGCGTGTCCTCCCCCGACTATCCCCTGCAGAAAAAGCGCCACAGCGTCGAATATCTGCGCACCATTCAGCATCTGCGCCCGCGCACGAACCTCTTCTCCGCGGCGTTCCGCGTGAGAAGCGCGGCAGCCTACGCCGTGCACGAGTTCTTCCAGAGCCGCGGCTTCGTCTATGTCAACACCCCCATCATCACCGGCTCTGACTGCGAGGGCGCGGGCGAGATGTTCCAGGTCACGACGCTGGATCTAGAGAACCCGCCGAGAACGCCCGACGGCAAGGTTGATTACAGCAAGGACTTTTTCGGCAAGAAGACGAGCCTGACCGTCTCCGGCCAGCTCAACGCCGAGAACTTCGCTATGGCGTTCGGCGACGTTTACACCTTCGGCCCCACGTTCCGCGCCGAGAATTCCAACACCGCGCGCCACGCCGCCGAGTTCTGGATGATCGAGCCGGAGATGGCGTTCTGCGACCTCGACGGCGACCTTGAGGTCATGGAGGCGATGGTCAAGCATATCATCCGCCGCGTGATGGAGCGCTGCCCGGACGATCTCGCGTTTTTCAACAGCTTTGTCGACAAGGGCCTTCTTGAGCGTCTCCAGCACGTCGAGAGTTCCGACTTTGGCCGTGTGACGTATACCGAGGCCGTCAAGCTCTTAAAGGAGAGCGGCCAGAAGTTCGACTACCCCGTCGAGTGGGGCATCGACCTGCAGACTGAGCATGAGCGTTACCTCACCGAGCAGATCTTCAAGCGCCCCGTGTTCGTCACGGACTATCCGCAGGAGATCAAGGCGTTCTATATGCGCCTCAACGACGACGGCAAGACCGTCGCCGCGGCGGACTGCCTCGTTCCGGGCATCGGCGAGATCATCGGCGGCAGCCAGCGCGAGGAGCGCATCGAGCTGCTCGAAAAGCGCATCCGCGAGCTCGGCATGAATCCCGAGGACTACTGGTGGTACTGCGACCTGCGCCGCTACGGCTCCTGCCGTCACGCGGGCTTCGGCCTCGGCTTCGAGCGCATGGTGATGTATTTAACGGGCATCGGCAACATCCGCGACGTGGAGCTGCATCCCCGCACCGTGGGCAACGCAGACTTTTAATTATTCAAAAAATAAGGGACACGGAAACCGTGTCCCTTGTTTTTTGAGAATTACACTCCGCTTCGTGCCTTGCCGCCCAAAGGGCGGCTTCGACACGCGCGGAGCGAGAAGAGTTTTTTGGCACGCGCATGTCGCGCCAAAAAACGATTCGAAATCATTTCGCGTCTGCGGATGCGAAAAGCTGTGACGCTTTAATTATTTGTGGTAAATAGTTACAAATGGGAACAAAAGCTCGAAAAGCGTAGTCAAAAGAAGTGAAGTCTGCTATAATGACCGCGCAGTTTTGAGAGAGGAGATTTTGACATGAAACACTTTTTTGCACTGCTGCTCAGCGTGCTGATGGTGCTGTCGCTGCTGACTGCCTGCGGCGATAAGACGACGCCGTCCGACGGCGACGATCAGACCGTCACGGACGAGAATGGCAGCGACACCGACAACAATACTGACGATACAACTGACCCCTACGACGCCGTGCGCAGCTACTGGTCGGAGGACCAGCTCACGCAGGCCTGGGGGCCGGATCAGGTGGTGGAGCACCTCTTTTTCCACCCGATCATCGCCTATCCGCAGTGGGCCTTCCACGACTGCAATGCCAGTCAGGATCAGCGCTACGGCCTCGACGACTGGATGGTGACGGTCGACGAATACAACAAAATTTTGCAGTCCGTGTACGACAAGGGCTACATTTTAGTCGCGATGGAAGACGTCTGGAGCGAGGTGACGGACGAGACCGGCACGCACATGGTGCGAAACACCCTGATGCTGCCAGAGGGCAAAAAGCCGCTCGTCATCAGCTTTGACGACGTGAACTACTACCCCTATATGCTCGACGAGGGCTTCACGAGCAAGCTCGTCGTCGGCGACGACGGCGAGATCTGGGCGCAGTGCACCGATCCGTACACAAATGAGACCTTTTTGACCAAGGAACTCGACGCGACGCCCATTCTCGACCAGTTTGTCTACGAGCACCCCGACTTTTCGCTGAACGGCGCGAAGGCCATCTTCTCGCTGACGGGCTATCAGGGGATACTCGGCTATCGCACGCAGGATGACCGCGACATCGCGGCAGATTCGCCCGACCGCCCCGCGTTCGATGCCTACCGCGCGAGCGAGATCGAAGCGGTCAAGCCCGTCATAGCGCGTTTGAAGGAGACCGGTTGGACGTTCGGCAGCCACACCTGGGGCCACATCCGCCTCGACACCAAACCGCTCCAGACCGTCATCAACGACACCGAGCGCTGGGCGGACGAGGTCGGCTCGCTCGTCGGTCCGACGCAAATTCTGTTCTACCCCCACGGCGGCCGTCCCGACGGTGACGACTGGCACCAGACCGGCGAGCGCTTCAAGTACCTGCAAAGCCAGGGCTTCCGCATCTTCGCGAGCGTCGGCACGAGTTCGTTCAGCTATGTGAAGCCCGACATTTCCGCCGTCATCTGCGACCGTCTGCATCCGGACGGCACCACGCTGCGCCACTCGCGCAGCCGCTATCTGCAATTCTATAATGCCGAGGACATCATGGATACGCAAGTCCGTCCTGATCTCGGCGTAGACTGGTGAGGAGGCGTTATTATGGCAACGTTAGAAGAACTCAAGGCGAAGGCCGTCGCCATGCTGGACATGGCGTATGTGCCGTATTCCCACTTTCCCGTGGGCGCGGCGCTCGAATGTGAGGACGGCGCGGTCTTCACCGGCTGCAACATCGAAAATTCGAGCTACGGCCTGACGAACTGCGCCGAGCGCACCGCGGCGTTTAAGGCCGTGAGCGAGGGGCACCGGCGCTTCAAGCGCATCGTCATCGCTGGGCGCAGCGACGACTACTGCTACCCCTGCGGCGCGTGCCGTCAGGTGCTCTACGAGTTCGGGCCAGACATGGAGGTCGTGTGCCTGAATAAGGACAACGAAGAAAAGCACCTGCACATCAAGGAGCTGCTCCCCTACGGCTTCGACCAGACGTGGCTTGCAATCGACGAGAAATAACGAAAAAAAGAGAGCGGCGCTGCCGCTCTCTTTTTTTGCGCTTTAGTTGCTGCCGGAGGAGGCATCGATCGTCAACGTGCCGCTGACCGTCGAAATTTCCAGCTCGCTCATCTCACCGCCCTCGAGCGCGGGCACGGTGTAGTGCGTTTCGCGGTCGCCGCAGGCGATGAGCGTGCCCTCGCGCTCGGTGAGCGCGGAGCGGAACGCGCCGCTTTTCGTTTCATAGTCGAGAGTAAAGCCGTCCTGCGCGGGAAGGGTCAGATAGATACTGCCGCTCTCCGTTTCGGCATCAAGGCGCAGCGCACGCTCGGTAGCCAAAATCAGGTTGCCGCTGACGCTTTCGAAGTCCAGCGTGCCGAGCGCGCCGGCGATATCCACCTTGCCGCTCGCGGTTTCGATCTCGGCATTTTCCGCTTCGCCTGCAAGCTCGATCGCGCCGGAGAGCGTCGAAATATCGACCCTTGCCCACGTGCCGTCCACCACGCCCACGCTGCCGTTCACCGTCTCGATCTCGACCATGGGGCAGGTTGCGCCCATCACGCGCGCGTCGCCGCCGACGGTCGAAAGCTTGATGCTGCCGGAAACGTCCGCGCCCACGATGGTGTAGGCGTCCGTTGTTTCGACTTTGATCTCCTCAAAGTGACCGGCGCTGACCAGTTCCCTCGGAAGTCCCACGTCGAGGTACTTTTCCCCGTCGTAGCTGCCGCGGTAAGCGTCGCCGAGGAAGTGGATGCGCAGCGTGTCGCCGTCGATCGCGCAGACCATCTTCTCGCTCTCGGCGAGCGGCGCGGTGGATTCCTCCTTCACGCTGATCTGCGCGCTCTGCTCGGCGGTATAGATGTTCACGCTGCCGCTGCGCCACGAGATGTCGATCTTGCGGATGTCTTCGCTCTCGCCGATGCTGAGCACCGCGCCCGGGTGGAGCTCTTCGCTCCCCTCCGCCTGCGTGCAGAAGGTGTAGGTCGCACTGCTGCCGTCCCAGAGCGCGTCGACGGCGAAAATGCCGCCGCTTTGCGGCAGTTCTGCGCGGAATGTGCCGTTATCCTGCCGCTGGGCGGTCACGGTCTCGGACGGCATGCCGGTGCTGCCCCAGGCGTCGGACGGCCAGCAGCGGAGACTGACGGAATCGGGCGAATTATCGCCGAAATCGAGCGTTACGGTATAGAAATAGGCGGCTGATACTGCAAAGGGCATTTCCAGTACAGGCGTGATGTCGCGGCAGTTTTCGTCCAGCGGGTGCGCGCCGCAGGCAATGGCGGTCATGCTCTGTAGGCCCTGGGTGTAGGTCCAGTCGTAGCTGCTGCTTTTGAGGGTGACGCTGCAAGCGTTTGCGCTTGTCACCGTCAGTGTCGGCGGGGTTTGGCGCGCGGCCTCGTCTGCGCTTTTTTCGCCGCAGGCGGCGAGGGAAAGGGCCAGCGCGAGGGGGAGCAGGAGGGAAAGGAGCTTCTTCATCGTTCGTTCCTCATTTCTTTCGGATACTTCTATAGACGTATGATAGCCGAAAAAGTTCCCGCGCACAACGGCGATCGCTGCACACAACGCGGCAATTTGTGATATCATGAATTCTAATACCGGAGGCGGTACAACTTTTTGCCGCGTTGTGTGCAACGTTTCTTCATGATACGGCGTATCATGAAAAGGCAAATCATGCATCAGTGTTCCCGCGTTTGCAGGGGGGTGTGGGCTGCCTTTTCCAACATTATCAAAATTTGGGGGAAAGAGCATGGAGACGACAACAAATTACAAACTTCCGCAGTGGGTCAAGGAGGACCCGATCAAAATGCAGGACTTCAATGCCGCGTTTGCGAGCATCGACGCGGCGCTCAAGGCGGAGACCGACGCGCGCAGCGAGGCCGACAGCACGGCGGCGGAGCGCATCACGGCATTGGCGCAGACGATCGCAAACGGTAAAATCTGCCGCATCAAATACGGCTCGTATACCGGCAACGGCAAGTACGGCGCGGCGAACGCGGTCAGCATCGAGTGCGGGTTCTACCCGCTGCTGGTGATGGTGAACAGCTCGAGCAGCAACCACTACTGGGCGGTGCGCGGGTTCGACAAGTTCTACTACAACAACAACCGCGAAAACGAAATGACGTGGGGCGATACCGGCGTGAGCTGGTACTACCCGCAGGACGACCAGTATTATTCCCCGTCGGGCAACCAGATGAACGCAATCGACACGACCTATTATTATCTGGTGCTGGGCTACAGCAACGACGGAGAGCAGGGAAACTGAATCAAGGCAAAAAACAGCCCCGAGGCGAAAGCCTCGGGGCTGAAACTCTACTTTAGGGGGAAAGATCCCTCAGAAGAGAAGTTTTTAGTTAGCGAACGACATGATCGAAGAGTAGGAACCGGCGGTGACCTTATAGGTACCAGCGCCGATCACGCTGCCCAGCTCAATGGTGACAGAGTTAGCACCATCGTAGGCAACCGTACCAGAGAAAGTGCCGACGGCGACATAGCCGTTGTCACGGAGCTGCTCGAGAGTGACGCTGTAAACATCCCCCTGCTTAGCATCGTTGTTAGCGTTCAGAGACACCGTAGCGCTCTTGTTGGCGTTGAGGGCAACGCCGATAACAGTAGCGGCGTTGGGAACATCGACGCCACTCTTGACCTTGTCGTAGGCGTAAGCCTGCAGTGCCAGAGCGTTGAGCTGACCGTTGTTCTGGATAGAAACAAAGTAGTAGTTCTGGTCGGCAGGATTGCCCATCGTGCCAACAACCTTGGTCAGGTCGGTGACCACGCTGTAATACTTGTTAGCGCTATAGTCGTGATAGAGAGAATCAGCGAAGGTGTCACGATCAGAATAGTTATTCGCCACAGTGCCAGCAGCACCCTCAACGATGTTGATCGTGATGTCGCTATAGGTGTTATAGGCGGAGGAAAGCGGGTAGTTTGCATAACCCTTCAGCTGCTCACCGTCGGTGACGATGTGACCGCTCTTGACAACGCCATCCTCAAGAGTGACAACATAGAGCGTGTTGTTCACAGGATAGCCAGTCTGACCACTGATCTTCAGGGTGTTCTGCAGAGCGTCAAAGTTAGCGAACTTGACTTCGCCGGCAACGCCGTCAACATAGCCCTTGACGACCCACGTACCGTCGGCGAGGGTGTAAGCGCCCTGCTGACCGTCGAAGTAGAACAGGCTGGTGACCTTGGAGGTCGTGGTGGGAGCGATAACGTAGACGTAATCGGCAACGTTGTCGCCGTTCAAATCAACATAGTCAACTTCGCCCTTGGCATAGTTGTCGATGTTGGTGAAGCCGGTGATGGACTTAAAGGTATAGGGGTTAGCAGTGGTGTCAGCACCAGAACGAACCAGGAACACAGTATTGGAGTTGACAACGAGAGTACCAGTCGCGCCGCCATAGACCTGAGTGTTCTTGCTCACGGCAACATCGGCGAGATTGTAGAGCTTGGCGGCAGTACCGGTGGCAACTTCAACAGCGTCAAGAGTGCCGTTGGACTTGGTAGTGAACTGGAACAGGTGACCGTTCAGGATGCCATTGGTATCAGCAACCTTGTTGGTGTTGATGTAGGTGTCAACGTAGAAATACTTGTTCTGGTCGTCGGCCTTCATGACCAGTGCGTTGATACCAGTGCTGTGGGTAACATCACCGGACTTAACAGTCTTGGTAGCGGGGGTAGCGGGGGTGGCGGGGGTGGTGTAGACATAGGTCATCTTGCTGATGTCAACCTGAGCGGTGGTGCCGTCCATGTAGGTGACGTTGGCCTTTGCCACGCCGGAACCGTCAGTGGCGTTGCCCGCCCACCAGATGGAGTTGATGACGCCGTAGCTGGTAGCAGCAGCGATCTCAACCGCACCGATCAGGTTGTTGTAGGAATCGAAGTACCAAGTGTACTTGGCGTCCTTCTGAGCGGCCTGGTCGAGGTAGAACTTGGCAGCATCATCATAAACGGTGCCCTCAACGTTGTGCTGCTGAGCGTTCCAGTAGATCACGCTCTGAGCGCCGTCAACAGAAGTGGCCTTGGAAACGATCTCGGCATACTGCTTATTGTTGTTGTACACCTTGCCGCTGACAGTGACGGAGTTGGTGGCATCGGTGTAAGCGTTGATGAGGACATACTCATCCTTGGCGTAGCCATAGTTGTTGTCGTAGTCCTTGAGCGTCAGAGCAGTGGTCTTGGGAGCGGTCTTAGAATCATAGACCTCGAGGGTGATGGTGGCAGGAGTCTTGACGTGACCCTGAGCATCATAGGTGATGTCAGCAACGTAGGTGACCTTGGCAAGGAAGGTGTCGATCATGACGATGGTATCGTCATAGACTTCGAACAGACGGCCCTGAGCACCCATCGTGGTCTTGGTGTCGGTCAGGTTGACGGTGTACTTGGTGCTGGCGGTCTGACCGTTGACAATCAGGGTGTAAGCGGTGTCGACCTTCAGGCCAGCATCGTGAGCGACATCGCACTCAGTAACAGCCTTGGTGTAGGTCAGGTCGGGCTTCTCAACGAAGGTAGTGGCCTTGTCGCCGGTGGTGTAGGTCCACTTGGTGGCGGGACGGCCCCACTTGTCGGCAGCAGCAGCGGAAGCGAGCTTGAAGTTCTTCTCGCCGAGGCTGTTGGTCTTGGTGCTGATGACCTTATCGGTCACATAGCCGAAGGCCGGGGTGTAGGTGACCTGAGCCTTCTGGATGCCCTGGAACAGGAGCTCAGCGACCAGCTCACGGGAAGCGGGAGCGTTCAGGTCGGTGGTCTTCGCCACGTTGTCCAGAACGCCGAGCTGCTGCGCGGTCTGCGCAACATGGAGCGCCCAGTCAGCGCCGGAGA
>ERZ773107.1671-NODE-1671-length-18919-cov-3.331319_pt1 | contig 18919 bp, 14 predicted proteins | sample MGYA00580571_ERZ773107 | MGnify/ENA primary metagenome ERZ773107 (study PRJEB29015, sample SAMEA2737843) | human gut metagenome | biome: human gut; feature: human-associated habitat; material: faeces | place: China | collected 2012 ... | reverse complement strand
CATAATATACTGCCACATACCAGTTTCCATATCCTGAACATATCCGTAAATATATCCTGTTGCAGTGGACAGCTTCATCATGGAAGTGTCAGACAGATCACTTCTGCACCAGATACTCTTCATCTCATATCCGTCCTCCGTCTTAACTGTATCCACGCGTTCTATACCCGGCGCGATCATTTTATTGCCCTGTCTCAGCCAGCCCACATCATAAATATTCTCATAGCTTTGTATTGAGGAATCATTATCTGCTTCTCCAAGCTTCGCACTTCCTGCACCAAACCAGTTACATACGATCGTGCTTACTGTTCCCTCTCCATCATCATATACAATTGCAGAATTTTCCACAGACACCTGTGTACCTTCCGGAAGCTCATCTATAACAGGCATACTCGCAACCTGTTCTCCTGTTTTCATATCCACCGCAATAAGATTTACCGGATCCTGATTATCTGTAAACATAACCAGATCTTTGGTCAGAGACGGGGAACATCCACCTCCCCATGCAAGACCGCCACCTGTCGTCTCATCGCCTTCTTTGCTTTCCTTGGCACCCACACTTTTATAGGAAGTTTCCCAGACTTTTTTCACACCATTATCCGCCCGGAGCAGATAACACTTCAGATTTGTCAGAATGACCGCACCCTCCTTAGATGCCGCAATACCATTCTCTGCACCCTCTCCCGGTTCCAGTTCATATACAAACACTGCATCTGACAGATCCACATCTTCTCCATTCAGGATCTTATCGATAGCTGCACGTGAAACATAGCCAAAGGTTCCCTGCTGTTTTCTGTCGGGATAAATGCGGAAGCCTCCTGTTGCAAACCAGAGATTTCCCTCATAATCAAAAACTACAGATAACAGATTCTGATCCAGTGTTTTTCCAAGTGCTGCCTCTGCTGCCGCTTTAATATCGATATCCAGAACCTTCTCAAATTCCGGAAGTACATTTCCCTCCTCATCTGTAGCCTTAAGCATAAGTACCCGATTATCGTTCGTCGGACACACAATGCGATTGCTCTCATCTACAAAAGAATATGAACTCTGTATCAGATAGCTTCCATTGTCATGCTGTTTTGGTGAAAAATAGCCCAAGGTCTGTGCCTCATCTGCATTAATATCACGGATCGCCAGGCCACCCAGAAGTGGAACCACAGAATGTCCATAGGAATCAAAAAAGACTGCCGGCGAAGCATTGGGATTAACTTTTTCATAAGAAACATTGATCTCAGAATAAATATCAACAGGCAATACCTCATCTGTTGAATCTGTATTATAGCAGTCATGATGAATATTGGAATCACTTGCTGCCATATAAGGATTCACATCCATAGCCTTCGGTGTAAGTGCCTTGACCGGAAGTTCTGATGCCTCTTCCGCATGAACAATACTAATTGTATAATCAGATGAAGCTGTTACCATAAACGCTGCCATCGCAAGAATTAAAACTCTTTTCTTCATATTATTTCCTCCTGAATCATAATAATATCCCTGTTACATTGCCTTACTGTGTTTCAGCCAGACAGAAAAACCTTCTCTTATCTTCTGCTCGTCCACAGGTTCCATAAAAAAATACTCAACCCGCAATCTGAAAGCATGAAGCGAAAAATCAAGGTCACTGCACCAAATGACACCACATCCCGGATATAAGGAGCGGAGATGTTCTGCTGCATTCAGTCCGGACACTCCGGGCAGTGCAAGAAGCACTACAGCCGGCACAGTTTTCTGTATCTGTTCAAAAAAGCTTTCCTGGTTCTGATAGAGTTCAACCAATGGAAAGATACTTCTCTCAGTACAGTAATCAATAATATATTTTGCATAATCCTGTCCTTCTTTTTCATTGACAGCCAACACAGCAATACAGTACACCAAACCCCTCCTTTTTTCTGTTAAACTCTTTCCTGTACCTGTTAAGCACATTATAAGAAAGCAGAAATTTATTTCAATGATTCTGTCACGAAAGGAATAAAAATAGCACGAATTGTAAATCAGCCACCTGTTTTTGTGATATACTGTTTCCAGAACGTACCATTACCGATACAAAATAAAAAGGAAGATTTACTATGCGAATTGCAATTGTTGATGATATTTCAGAAGAACGGACACTGCTGCGCAACAGACTGAACTCTCAGTTTTCCAGGCGCAATGTCCACGTAGATATATTTGAATATGAAAATGGAGAAACTTTCCTCACTTCAGCGAAAGAATGCCCTTTCACTGTAGTGTTTCTGGATATTTATATGAATGGATCCAACGGGATTGATACAGCAAAAGAACTTCGCAGGTCAGATACTGACTGTCTGCTAGTCTTTACAACAACTTCTACCGACCATGCATTAGAGGGATTTCAGGTCCGGGCTCTCCACTATCTTGTAAAACCCTACAGTGAAAATGATATTTCCGTACTGGCAGATGAAATCCTTTCCCGCATCCCGGATTCCGGGAAATACATAGATGTAAAGGTAAACGGCAGTAATATTCAGATTCCCTTCCAGAAAATAATCTATGCTGAACATTTTTCTCACATGATTCACATCCACACTGCCGGTGAAAGGGAACTGATCACCCGCCAGTCCTTTGATTCCTTCATAACCTCCCTGAAAATGGACTCACGTTTCTATCAATGTAACCGGGGCGTTGTGATCAATCTGGAGCATGCCGTTGATTTTGACGGATCAGGCTTTCGCCTTGATAACGGAAGCAATGTCCCGGTCAGCCGGAAACTGCTCAAAAACGCCAGACAGACATTTATGGAATTTCTGTTCCAAAGGAGGTCTTAAAATGACTGACATACTTCGCCCTGTACTTGAATTTTCCGTCATCATTCCCGGCATACTGCTGGCATATCTGCCTGTAAAAAGCTATCTGAGACAGACACCGCTTAAGCTGACAGCGTGGCTTCTTCCTCTTCTTCTGGGAATCTGTATTTTCGGAGGAGCAGTTTGCTGTGCCCTCCACTTTCCCACCAGATGGATCCTGTTTCCTCTGCTGCCTGTTATTATGCTTATTTATCATAAAACGTTAAAAATCTCTGTCTGGAAATCCGTCAGTATTTTTCTGGCAGTCTTTGCAGTTTTTGCATGTGTCAACAGTCTTTCCCGGGCAGTCAATGCACTTATAACTGCTGACCTGCATATTACAGAAAATGAGCTGTGGTTTCGTACCGGTGCCGGAATTTTCTATAACGTCATCTGCCTGCTGTTTGTTCTGGCAGCTTGGTATCCTGCCCGTCACTGTATTCAGACAATGATCGCAGACGAAAACTTTGCCCAGACCTGGTATGTATTCTGGATTCTTCCGGTAATCTTCATCGGAGTGAATCTTTTTATGATTCCTAAATACCGCGGTACTTTATATACCGGGCGAGTCCTGCAGTGTTATATTGTTTTCAGTCTTGTACTGCTCATAATCCTGCTTCTGTTTTATGTTATGTTTCTTATGATGGCAGTCAGCCTGAACAGAAATGCCAGACTTCAGCAGGAGAACCATTTTCTTTCCCTTCAACAGGAAAGATACGAGAATCTCTGCATGGCCATTGAAGAAGCAAGGCAGGCACGTCACGATATCCGCCATCATTTTGTCCGTCTGTCCGCTCTGGCAGAACAGGGTGACATAGAAAAAATTAAAGAATATCTCTCTGCTGCAACCGGCAAAATCTCTGACTATAACCTGCATTTCTGTGAAAATCAGGCTGTTGACAGTGTTTTCGGATATTATTCCACCATTGCAGAAAGAAAAAACATTCCTTTTCATGCACTGGTTTCCCTGCCTGCTGATCTTTCCATAGATGAGATTAATCTGTGCCTTGTGTTTTCCAATCTGCTGGAAAATGCCATCCAGGCAAGTGTAAAAACAGCGCCCGCCCGCAGAAAGATTAATGTGGAAGTTTATCCCCACCATAATCATCTGCTTCTGATCCATGTGGAGAACACCTTCGATGGCAAAATACAGCAAAAAAACAATATTTTCCAATCCTCCAAACGCTCCGGAAACGGCATAGGAATCGAATCTGTCCGCCACATTATCGACAAAAACGGCGGTGCCTGTGACTTTACCTATAAAGATGGTATTTTCTCTGCAAAAATAATGCTCCGGATATAATCAGTTATTGATTATACCCGGAGCATTTTGCAAAAATATTCAAATATCTCTTGAAGTATCTAAAATTATTCCATACACTCATCCAGAATTGCAGCCATCTTGTCGATGTGTTCTTTTGTGATCACAAGCGGAGGTACGATTCTCAGTACATCACTGCCTGCAGAGATCACCAACAGTCCTTTTGCCAGCGCAGCCTTTACAACTTCACCAACCGGGCGGCCCTGGATCACGATTCCCTGCATGAAGCCCATGCCTCGTCTTGTTGCAGCGCATTCATGTTTTGCAACAATTTCATCCAGTTTCTGTTCCAGATATGGAGTCATTTCCTGTACATGTTCAATGATCTTATCATTCTCATAAATGTCAAATACCTTGCTGACTGCGGCACATACAAATGGGTTTCCACCGTAAGTTGTACCATGATCACCTGGCTCCAGAGAAGCTTTGGCAGCTTTTTCGCTCAGTACAAACGCACCTACCGGCACACCACATCCAAGAGCCTTGGCACTTGTCATAATATCCGGCTGTACACCGTATGCCTGCCATGCAAAATAATGTCCGGTTCTTCCCATACCGCACTGGATCTCATCGAAGATCAGCATAATATCTTTCTCATCACAGATCTGACGCAGACCTTCCAGAAATTCCTTCTTCGCCGGATAGATACCACCCTCACCCTGAACAACCTCAGTGATAATTGCGCAGGTCTTATCTGTGATCTGAGCCTTTACGCTCTCAAGGTCATTAAAATCCGCAAACTTCACACCACCCATCAGAGGCTCAAAGGGCTCTCTGTAATGAGCAGTTCCTGTCACGGAAAGTGCTCCGATACTTCTTCCATGGAAGGAATGGTTCATGGCAATGATCTCATGATCTGCATGTCCGTCACGTACATATGCATATTTCTTAGCTGCTTTTAAAGCACCTTCGATTGCTTCTGTACCACTGTTGGTAAAGAATGCCTTGCTCATTTTACTTGCCTTTACCAGCTTCGCACCTGCTTCGATGATCGGCTCATTGTAATATAAGTTGGAAATATGCATCAGCTTATCGATCTGGTCTTTCAGTGCTTCATCATATCCCGGATAGTGATATCCCAGAGAATTTACAGCAATACCTGCTGCAAAATCCAGATACTCCTTTCCCTCGGAATCATATAAATAACATCCCTGTCCCTTTTCAAAAACAACAGGAAAACGATTATAAGTGTGAAGGATACTCTCTTCGGATTCCTTCATCTGTTCATTCATGTTCATTGTAATATTTCTCCCCGTCTTCTCTCAGAATCGCAGTACCAATACCTTTGTTTGTAAAGATCTCCAACAGTAAGCTGTGAGGAATTCTTCCGTCAAGGATATGGACTCTGTTAACGCCTTCTTCAATGGCATCAATACAGTTTTTCAGCTTCGGAATCATACCTCCGCCTACATAACCGTCATCGATCAGTTTCTGTGCTTCATCTACATGAAGTTCAGAGATCAGGCTGGACGGATCATCTTTGTCTTTATAAACGCCTTCAATATCAGAAAGGAATGCAAGCTTCTCAGCATGAACAGCCTCTGCAATGGCACATGCAGCATCATCCGCATTAATATTATAAGTAGCGAACTCATCGTCATAACCTACCGGGAAAATGATCGGCAGGAAATCTTTCTCCAGAAGATCCTCCAGAATCTTCGGCTCAACCTTTGTAACTTCACCAACAAATCCGATGTCTCCACCCTCTGTCTGTTTCTTGCGGCATTTCAGCAGACCACCGTCTTTACCACTGATACCAACAGCATTTACACCAAGAGATTCCACCATGGCAACCAGTTCCTTGTTCACCTTCGCAAGAACCATCTCTGCGATCTCCATAGTATCTTTATCTGTTACACGAAGACCATTAATAAATTTCGGCTCCATACCTACCTTGCCAACCCAGCGGCTGATTTCCTTACCACCGCCATGAACGATGATCGGTTTGAATCCGATCAGTTTCAGAAGAACAACATCTTTAATGACATTTGCCTTCAGTTCTTCATCCAGCATGGCACTTCCACCATATTTTACTACTACGATCTTACGATTAAAACGCTGTATATAAGGAAGAGCCTCAATAAGAGTCTCGGCCTTGTCCAGATATTTCTGATTTACCATTTTTCATTTCTCCTCGATTTTAAATTTTTTATGAACGATAATCCGCATTGATCTTTATGTAATCATAGGTGAGGTCGCATCCCCACGCAGTTGCGGATGCATCTCCCATCTTCATATCCGCGATGGCTGTCACTGCCTCTTCAGAGAGGATCTTAGTTGCTTCCTCTTCGCTGTAGCCTGTAGAAACTCCATTTTCAATGATCTTGATCTTTCCTGCTTTGCTCTCAAAGTAGAGATCTACCTTTTCCGGATCGAATTTTGCTCCGGAGTAACCCATCGCGCAGAGGATTCTTCCCCAGTTGGCGTCATGGCCGAAGATTGCCGCTTTCGTCAGACTCGATGTGATGACGGATTTTGCCAGTGTCACGGCCTGCTCTTTGCTCTCGGCTCCCTGAATCGTCACTTCGAACAGTGCGGTTGCGCCCTCGCCGTCGCCTGCGATGTGCATCGCCTGTGTTTTATTGACTTCAAAGAGTGCTTCTTTGAAAATCTTGTAATCCTCGTTTTCTTCCGTAATTTCCGGGTTTCCGGCAAGACCGTTTGCCAGAAGGAGAACGGTATCGTTTGTGGAAGTATCACCGTCTACGGAAACCATGTTGTAGGTGTCCGGTACGACTTCGCTCAGTGCTTTCTGCAGCATCTCTTTCGAAATATTGGCATCGGTTGCCACAAAGCTCAGCATGGTGCACATATTCGGATGGATCATGCCGGAGCCCTTGCACATGCTGCCGATCGTTACGGTTTTTCCGCCGATTTCGATCTGAACAGCAACTTCCTTCGGCTCGGTGTCGGTTGTCATGATCGCCTGTGCTGCTGTAGCTGCGGCTTCTCTTGTAGCTGCAAGCTGCGGTTTCAGCATTTCCACGCCGGCTGCGATCTTATCGATCGGAATCTGTTTTCCGATAACACCGGTCGATGCAACGAGAACGGAGTCCTCTGGAATGGAAAGTGCAGCCGATGCTGCCTCTGCGGTTTTTCTGCAGTAGCCATAGCCCTCCTCGCCGGTGCATGCATTGGCGATTCCGCTGTTGCAGACGATTGCCTGTGCGGTTGGATGGTTGTATACAATCTCCTGGTCCCATTTGACCGGAGCTGCTTTTACGATGTTTGTAGTAAAGGTTCCTGCTGCTACGCACGGTACCTCGCTGTAGACAAGTGCCATATCCTTTACGCCCTGTTTTTTAATTCCTGCTGCGCCGCCTGCTGCCTGAAAACCTTTTGCAGCAGTGATGCCTCCTTCAATCTTTTTCATTCTTTTATCCTCACTTTTCGTAAATTCCGTCTGTTGTCTGCTTCTGTCTTTTTTACGGGAACATCGGCGGCATGCACAGGCCTTCATTTTCCGGCAGGCCGAACATCAGGTTCATATTCTGTACCGCCTGTCCTGCTGCGCCTTTGACCAGGTTGTCCATCGCACCCATCATGATGATTCGTTTCGTTCTCGGATCAATCTTGAAGTTGACATCCACATAGTTGCTTCCCTCGACCCATTTCGTCTGCGGGCAGACATCCTTATCGAGAACACGTACAAACTGCTCGTTGGCATAATACTTATCATAAACGGCTTTAACCTCTTCGTAAGTCACATCTTTTTTCAGGGATGCATATGCCGTTACGAGAATGCCGCGGTTCATCGGAACAAGATGCGGGGTGAAGTTCAGGGTGATCGGGTAGCCGGCTGCATAGGAAAGCTGCTCCTCGATCTCCGGTGTGTGGCGGTGGCCGGCAACGCCGTATGCCTTGATATTTTCATTAACCTCGCAGTAGAGGTTGTCCACTTTCGCTCCTCTTCCTGCTCCGGAAGTTCCGGATTTTGCATCGATGATGATGGTGTTGCCATCAATGAGATCTTCCTTTAATAAAGGATAAATCGAAAGAGTTGAGCAGGTCGGATAGCATCCCGGGTTTGCCACGATGCGCGCTTGTTTTACTTTCTCACGGTTGATCTCGCACAGTCCGTAAACCGCCTCGTCGATATACTGCGGGGATTTATGCTCGATCTTGTACCACTCTTCATACGTTTTTACATCTTTAATACGGAAATCGGCGCTCAGGTCGATGACCTTTACTTTCGAAAGAATTTCATCATTTACCAGGGAAGCACAGAGTCCCTGCGGAGTTGCTGTAAAAATGACGTCTACTTCCTTTGCAAGCTGCTCCATGTTGTCGTCCTTGCAGACATCGTCTACTAACTGAAACATATTCTGGTAAACCGACGCATATTTCTTATCGATATAGCTTCTGGAACCATACCATTTAATCTCCACATCTTTGTGTCCCAGGAGAATACGCACCAGCTCGCCTCCTGCATATCCTGTAGAACCGATAATTCCTGCTCTGATCATACCTTTTTCTCCTTTTTTCTTTCGCCCGTTTTCTTGTCTTGCCGGACATTTTTTCTTTTCTCTTTATGATAGCTCAATTATTTTCTTTTTTCAATGAAAAATCTTTGTTTTCTGCTGTCATATACCGTCGACTGCATAAGTATACACCTCAAATGTATATTATGCAAGTTTTTTTTGAATTTCTGAAAAAAAGCTTGCATAATCCTGTCGTATGATGTATATTTTAGTCATTGACGATGCACCGCGCATATAGGTGCACGAGAAATCCAAGGAGGATCTTACATTATGAAAGAAAAAGTTGTACTTGCCTATTCCGGCGGACTTGATACTACTGCCATTATTCCGTGGCTGAAAGAGACCTTTGACTACGAAGTAATCTGCTGCTGCATCGACTGCGGCCAGGGAAACGAGCTGGTTGGCCTCGATGAGAGAGCAAAACTTTCCGGCGCTTCCAAATTATATATCGAAAACGTTATCGACGAGTTCAGTGAAGACTTCATCATGCCGTGCGTAAAAGCAGGCGCTGTTTATGAGAACAAATACCTGCTCGGTACTTCCATGGCACGTCCGGTTATCGCAAAGAAACTCGTTGAGATCGCAAGAAAAGAAGGTGCTGTTGCCATCTGCCACGGCGCTACCGGTAAAGGAAATGACCAGATCCGTTTCGAGCTCGGCATCAAAGCCCTTGCTCCGGATATCAAAGTAATCGCTCCTTGGAGAATGACCGATGTATGGACCATGCAGTCCCGTGAAGACGAGCTGGCTTACTGTAAAGCACACGGCATCGACCTTCCGTTTGATGCAAACCACAGCTACAGCCGTGATCGTAACCTGTGGCACATCAGCCATGAGGGACTTGAGCTTGAGGATCCGTCCAACGAGCCGAACTACGACGATCTTCTCGTACTGACCACTCCTCCGGAAAAAGCTCCGGACGAAGGCGAGTACGTAACCATGACCTTTGAGGCCGGCGTTCCGAAGACCTTAAACGGAAAAGAAATGAAAGTTTCTGAAATCATCACCGAGCTGAACAAGCTGGGCGGAAAACACGGCATCGGTATTGTTGATATCGTTGAGAACCGTGTTGTCGGCATGAAATCCCGCGGTGTTTATGAGACTCCTGGCGGAACCATCCTGATGGCTGCACATGAGCAGTTAGAGGAGCTGATTCTCGACCGTGAGACCCTGAAAACAAAGAAAGATCTCGGAAACCTGCTTGCTGAGGTTGTTTACGAAGGAAAATGGTACACTCCTCTGCGCGAGGCAATCCAGGCATTCGTTGATGTCACCCAGAAATATGTAACAGGCGAAGTAAAATTCAAACTGTTCAAAGGCAACATCATCAAAGCCGGCGAGTCTTCTCCGTACAGCCTGTACAATGAGTCTCTTGCTTCCTTCACCACCGGCGATCTCTACGATCACCACGATGCAGACGGATTCATCACACTGTTCGGTCTGCCGCTGAAGGTTCGTGCGATGAAAATGCAGGAGCTGGAGAAAAACAACAACAAATAAGATCTGATCCTATGGATTCCCAAAAGAAAGCGGACTCGCTCCGCTTTCTTTTTTTGCATACAAAAAGGACCCGCCCATTTCAGGCAGGTCCCTTTGTTGCCAGGCATATCAATAATTGGTCCAGTGGACCAATTTTGATTATTCGTAATATGCGTCGATTCCGTCCGCAATTCCCTGTGCCATCTTGTTTCGGTAATCCTCGGTTGCCATCAAACGGTCCTCGGAAGGATTGCTCATGAAGCCAAGCTCAATGATCGTGACCGGAATGGTACTCCAGTTGATGCCGCTCATGGAATCGGTGTAAATCACATCGCGGTTCTTCGCACCGGTGTCTTTGCAGAATGCTGCGATCATCTTCTGGGAGAGCTTCTGGCTCTTGCTGACCACATCACCGGAAAGATACGTATTTCTGCTGCTCGGTGCCATCGTGAGTGCTCCGTAAACCGACTGGTTCGAATCTCCGTTCGCGTGTACACGCACGAGAATGTCTGCTCCGTTCTGCACGGCAAGTTTTGCACGCTCGGAGTTGCTGATATTGACGTCGTGCGTCTCGCGGATCATGTAAACATCGTAGCCGCGCTCCTCAAGGATATCGCGTACCTTTAAAGATACCGCAAGGTTCAGCTCATACTCATTGATGCCGGTTGCCACACCGCATGTTCCGGAAGCAACCTTCGCCTTATAGGTCGATGATCCCGGTCCGATCGGCTCTTTCTCGCTGTTTCCTCTTCTCTGGTGTCCTGCGTCGATTGCCACGCAGATATTTTTGCTGTTCCGGCGGACACCGTTTTTATCAACGTAATAGCCGTCGATGTAGGTATCCTTATAGATGCCGCCCCAGCTTCGGAAGTAATACGTTTTTCCGTCCACTTCCTGCCAGCCGTTCTTGTAAATACCGCCCCAGCTCCGGAAGTAATACGTTGCGCCTTTGATCGTTACCCATTGGCTCTTATACATGCCGCCCCAGCTCTGCAGGTAATACCAGTTATTATCATACCACAGCCATTCACTGTGCATCATTTTGCCGTCCTGCCTCAGATAATACCAGTTCTTGTCATACAGCAGCCAGCCTTCCCCTTTTGGGGTTCCGTTGCTGTCCATGTAATACCAGTCACTGCCCTTGGCCGCCCAGGCGTTCACGCGCATGCCGCCCCAGCTTTCAAAGTAATAATCAACGCCGTCAATCGTCTGCCAGCCGGTACTCATCACACCGTCTGCGTCTACATGGTACGTTCTTTTATCATGCACAAACCACTGATTCGTTCTGAGGCTTCCGTCCTCATTCAGATAGTACCATGTTCCGCCGACTTTTTTCCAGCCCTGGAATCCGGCTCCGCCCCAGCTCTCAAAATAATAGAGCTTTCCGTTGACCATCGAAAGACCCGTGCACATGATTTCGTCTGCATTCAGATAATATCTCCGGTTCAGATGGGTGATCCACTCGCTGGCGGCCATCGTGCCGTCCTCTTTTCTGTATTTCCAGCTTCCGTCCTCCTGTTTCACCCAGCCGGCAGGAAGTTTCTCTTCCGGCTCCTGTTCGTTGTCCTCACCTGGAATCGTAACAGCCGGCGTCTCGTTTTCCGAAGTACCGCTCTGCTCCTGCACTGCCGCTTCCTCATCCGAATTCTGCTCGGAACTTTCCGTCTCATCCTGCTGCCAGGTTACGGCCGTGCCGTCATTTTCTGCTGCGCTTACCCTTGCCGGAAGCGCCCAGCCTCCTGCCGCAACGGCCGCTGCGATCAGCAGTGCTGCGATTTTCTTTTTTGCCATCTGTTTTTCCTCCTTTTATCGCGCCATCTGGTAAATCTCATATACTTCCTGTGCGCCCAGCTTGCGGATGCGGGACAGTTTTACAGTGTCCTGCTGTGTTGCATCCATGGAAAGGGCACGCAGATCCTCATCCGACGGGTTCGGGATATCAAGCTCATGCAGGGAGGTCGGCATGCCGAGCGAATGGAAGAACGCTACTGTGCGCTCAATGCCTTCCGTTGCCCGTTTGTGATCGCTTCCCTCTGTGATGCCCCAGACTTTTTCTGCAAACCGTGCAAACCGCCAGAGAACCGTCTCCTCATCGTACTGGTATTTCGCCCAGGCACCCCAGACTGCCGCCAGGGATGCGCCGTGTGCTACATCATATTTTGCACTTAACGCATGGCCGAATTTATGTACCGAAAAATCTTTGCCGCGTCCGCACTCCGTCAGTCCATTGTGTGACAGGCTTCCGCACCACATGATTTCCGCCATCGCATTGTAATCGGATGGGTTTTCCAGAACCTTCGGTCCGTTTTTGATTACGGTACGGAGGAGTCCCTCTGCAATCTCGTCCGTCATCTCGCACTGGCTCTCCGGAATGAAATAGCGCTCCATCGTGTGCATCATGATGTCGGTTACTCCGCAGGCAATCTGGTATTTCGGCAGGGTTGCTGCCAGCTCCGGATTCATGATGGCAAATTTGCAGCGGTTGAACGGCGTGTTGATGCCGGCCTTTTTGCCGATTGCCTCGTTTGTCAGAACGGCTGAATCGCTCATCTCGCTTCCGGCTGCCGGTATCGTCAGAACCGCTCCTACCGGGAGAGATTTTGTCAGCGGTACTTTTTTCGTCCAGATATCCCAGAGTGCCTCCGCCGGATTTGCAGCTCCATGCGCAACGGCTTTTGCGGTGTCAATCGAGCTTCCGCCGCCGACGGCAAGAATAAAGTCTGCCTGCATTTCCACTGCTTTTTTCACACCCTCCTCGGCAAGGGCAAGTCTCGGGTTTGGTTTTACGCCGCCAAGCTCTTCAAAGGCAAGGCCCTCTTTTGCAAGAGATGCTTCCACTCGGTCCAGAAGACCGCTCCGTTTTGCACTTCCGCCTCCGTAAACGACGAGCACCTTTGTGCCGCCCCATTTCTTTACCTCAGCGCCTGCCTGGTTTTCGGTCTCTTTTCCGAACACGACTTCCGTCGGGGTATACTGTATAAACTGATCCATCTTCTTATTTCCTCCCTGCATTTTTATTCTTCATAAATCCGTACGTTTCCCGAGCTTACACGGTAAAGATCGTCTCTCCTGTTTTCCAGAGACGGGATTTCATTTCTTGTCCGCTCCAGCACTTCCGGATCCAGCTCTGCGATGAGTACCTGCGGGGTATCATCTGCCTCCGCAAGAATTTCGCCGTCCGGCGCAATGATCATGGAATGGCCGTACGCCTCAAACCGCGCTTTCTGGCCGCACTGGTTGGCGGCGAGCACGTAGCATCCGTTTTCAATGGCGCGCGTGCGCAGCAGTGCTTCCCAGTGGCGCTCTCCCGTTGCTTTCGTAAAATCCGCCGCTATCAGAAATGCATCTGCTCCGGAGGATGCCATCAGCCGGTACTGTTCCGGAAAGCGGATATCGTAGCAGATGCTCATGCCGAACAGGCCAAGCGCCGTGTCCGCAAGAACAATTTCATTTCCCGGGCAGATCTCGTGTGATTCTTCGTAGGAGACACTGCCCGGAATATTTACATCAAACATATGTATTTTGCTGTATTCTGCAATCGTTTCTCCATCTGGTCCGAACAGAAACGACGTGTTGGACGGACGCCCCGGATGGCGCCGTACCGTCATGCTGCCGCAGTGCAGATAGACACCGTACCGTTTGGCAAGGCTGGAAAACCGGCGGCTGACGTAGCCCGGCACTGCACTTGCGTGGCCCGGCATGTCTGCTCCCGTGTATTCTGCGGTCTCCGGGAAAAGAATCAGCTTCGCTCCCTGTTCCGCCGCCTCCCGCACATACTGCTCGGCCATGCGCATATTTTCATTCATATCCGGCCCGGAATCCATCTGCACCAGACCTGCAATTATTTTTTCCATCTTTTTGTCCCCTCGTTTCACATGTTAGCTTGTGATTTTTCCGCTTATACTCTCGTTTATTATATCGTTACAGTTCACAGATACCTGCGAACTGTAACATTCGCAGCCCTCATTGAAAGTTTTGCTACGCAAAAGGAGGGCTGCTCACACCTGAATCACTTTCTTACGCAGCGAAACAGCAAGTGTTTCACTGCTGATTGAACAGTAATATTATATCTCATATTCCCCAAAACAGCTACCCAAATTCGCAATTTTCATACCTTTTGCAGCTTTTATTTTTTAATTTTTGAAAATAACAATTGACAAATCCGGAAAACAGGAGTAGCTTAGAACCATAAGCTGTCGTGTTCGATCAGATGCGGCAGAAAAAATCATGAAAGGAGAACACCACTTATGATCAATCTTATTTATGCATCCAGCGTAAAGCAGAATAAACTTCGTATGGCGATCAAACCAGGTGGCTGCCCTTCTTTCGAAATTCTTTGTAAGCATTAACTCTGCATAACAAATCTCTATGCATTCTTTATGCCTGCTATTTCGCACAGAAGGCGCGGTACGTTGATACTGCGGCTTTTTTTATTGCTATAAACAGTACGAAACCGTTCTTTCCGGCTTCGCTCCGTTTCCGGCAGGCAGATTCCGCGGTCTTCTTACCGCATCGATTCCCTTCTTTTATATACAAACGCAGCCTTCGCTTTCGTTTCCCGTTGTTCCGTTCCCACACTTACGGAGCTTTTGAAAGCCTATGTTCTGCCAGACACCCAAACGACATCAATGAGGAGGTTTTAACATTCATGAAGAAAAATCCAATCGGTAAGTACCTGCTCCAGAACTGGTACTACTACGTTTTCGCTTTTGGTTCCATGGCCTTAAGTGTCTTTCTCGATATGCTCGCGCCGCTTGTCACGCTGCACATCGTGGATGACGTGCTGGTCGGTCACAAAATGGAACTGCTCTGGAAATACCTTGCCGCCTTTCTTCTGATCGGTGCCGCAAAAGCCCTGTTTCAGTACATCAAAGAATTTTTATTCGATGTCAGCAGCGTCCGCGTCGCCAGCCAGATGAGGGGCAACCTGTTCCGCCACGTCCAGCGGCTTTCGGTGGAATACTTTGACAAAAACAATACCGGCGAACTCCTCGCCCGCGTGCGCGATGACGTCGACCGGATCTGGGATATCCTCGGCTTTGCCGGCATGCTGATCTTAGAAGGCCTGATCTGTATCATGATGGCAATGGTCAGTATGGTCAAACTGGATCTGCCGCTGACACTCGTCTCCGTGGCGATCCTTCCTTTCGTCGCAGGCATCGCAATCCGCCTCGAAAAAGAACTCGACCGTGTCTACGATGCGATCAGCGAGGAAAACGCCGTCATGAATACCGTTGCACAGGAAAATCTCGCCGGTGTCCGCACCGTCAAATCCTTTGCACGGGAACCGTATGAGATCAAAAAATTCCGGAAACACAATCAGAAATACTGCGATCTCAACATGGATCAGGCGCGCGTCCTGATGAAATACGATCCCGCCATCTCGTTTCTTACGAAGCTGATGCGCGTGCTCGTCCTTCTCGCGGGCGGCTACGGTGTCATCCACGGACGCATTACGCTCGGTGTTTTAACGGCCTTTATGGAGTACACCTCCAAGATCACCTGGCCGATCGAAAACGTCGGCTGGCTCGGCAACTGCTTCGCTTCTGCGATTGCTTCCAACAAGAAGCTGAACAAAATTCTCGCAGAGGAGCCGCAGATCGCAGAACCGGAAAATCCGGTGGAGCTTTCAAAACTTCCGGGTGACCTGGAATTCCATCACGTCGATTTCTCCCTGCATGACACACCGATTCTGCAGGATATCGACTTTACCTTAAAGCAGGGCCACACACTCGGCATCATGGGTATGACGGGTTCCGGAAAAACAACCATCGTCAATCTGCTCGAGCGTTTTTACGATGTCACCGACGGTTACATCTGTCTCGACGGCCACGACATCCGCACCCTGCCGCTGCGCACCGTGCGCGATACTTCTTCCGTCGTCATGCAGGACGTCTTCCTGTTCTCAGATACCATTTCTGAGAATGTCCGCCTCGGCAGCCGCAGCACGATGAAATCCGAGGAGGTACATAACGCTGTCTCCGCTGCATGTGCTTCCGAGTTCGTCGACCATCTTTCGGATCAGTACGAAACCGTCATCGGCGAACGCGGCATGGGACTTTCCGGCGGTCAGAAGCAGCGTCTTTCCATCGCACGCGCCCTGGCAAAACAGGCTCCGATCCTCGTACTGGATGATTCCACCTCGGCGCTCGATATGGAGACCGAATACGAAATCCAGAGCCATCTCGCCGAGAAAAAAGATGTTTCCAAGATCATCATTGCCCACCGCATTTCTTCGGTGCAGAGTGCCGATGAGATCCTGTATCTCGATCACGGACGCATCGCCGAGCGCGGCACGCATGAGAGTCTGATGGCACAGAAAGGCCTGTACTACTCCACCTGGGAGGCTCAGTACGGTGATTACCATAAAGCAAAGGCAGCCCTCGAGCAGGCACTTCCTGCCAATGCTTAATTCAATTTAATCTGTTACCCGACAACTTCTGTATTTACTTACCCGTTAAGAGAGGAACAATACGATTATGGCTATCAATTCCAGTAAAGTAGATGAAGAGCAGAAAGAGGTCTTAAAAAGCGCGACCATCCGCCGCCTCTTCTCCTACTTAAAAAATTATAAACGCCAGGTTGCCGTCGTTCTCGTGGTTCTCGCCGTTACCATCGCGATTTCCACTGTGAACCCGCTGCTCCTGGAGTACGCCATCGACGTCAATATTGCGCAGAAAGACTGGCGCGGGCTTGTTGCCCTCTGCGTATTCATGGTTGTGATCAACCTGGTTTACGCGGCCGGTGTCCGCCTGCGGATGCTTCTGATGGCGCGCATTACCAACAACATTCTTCTGGAAATCCGTGACGAGCTCTACACGCATATCCAGACCTTAAGCTTCAGCTTTTTCGATACCCGCCCGGCCGGAAAGATTCTGGCGCGCATCATCGGCGATGTCAACTCGTTAAAGGATGTGCTGAACGACGGTGTCACAAAGCTGATTCCGAACATTCTCACGATCATCGCCATTCTGGTGATCATGATGATCAAAAACATCTGGCTCTCCTTAAGTGCGATTCTCGTGCTGCCGCTGATCGCTGTCGGCATGTATTTTATTCAGATCGTCGCACACAAGAGATGGCAGACGTTCCGGAAAAAATCTTCCAATGTTACGGCGTATATCCACGAGGACTTCTCCGGTATCCGCATCATCAAGAGCTTTACCGCAGAGCAGGAATCGCAGGGCGAGTTTGACCGGCTTCTTCTTGAGCATCAGAACTCCTTCATCCATGCGGTCCGCCTAGCGGATGGTTTTTCCGCTGTGATCGAGGTGACCTGGGGCATCGGAACGTTTCTTCTGTATTTTATCGGTATTTCCGTGCTCGGCGTGGATGCCGTTCCGATCGGTACGTTCACGGCGTTTGCGATGTATCTGACGATGTTCTGGGATCCGATCCAGAACCTGGCCGGTTTTTACAACAAGCTGATCACGAACCTTTCCGCTGCGGAGCGAATCTTTGAGATCCTCGACACACCGGCGGAGGTTGCCGACAAGCCTGGCGTCACAGAACTGCCGCCGATCAAAGGAGAAGTAACGTTCGACCACGTCAGCTTTGCCTACTCCGATGATCCGGACACGCTGGTTTTAAAAGATGTCAGCTTTACAGCGGCTCCCGGTGAGACAATCGCACTCGTCGGCCCGACCGGCGCTGGAAAGACGACCATTGTCAATCTGATCAGCCGTTTCTACAACATTACCTCGGGAACGGTCCGCGTCGACGGCCACAGCCTGACAGATGTCTCCATCAACAGTCTGCGTGCGCAGATGGGCGTTATGACACAGGACAACTTTCTCTTCTCCGGCACAATCCGCGACAACATTGCGTATGGAAAGCTCGATGCCACGGAGGAAGAAATCATTGCCGCCGCAAAGGCCGTGCATGCCCATGACTTTATCATAGAGCTGCCGGACGGCTATGACACCGAGATCAGCGAGCGCGGTGCCCGTCTTTCCAACGGCCAGCGCCAGCTTCTCGCCTTTGCCAGAACGATGGTGTCCGATCCGCGGATTCTGATTCTCGACGAGGCGACGTCCAGCATCGACACACAGACAGAAATTCAGGTGCAGCAGGGAATCGAAAGCCTGTTGAAGGGCCGTACCTCGTTCATCATTGCGCACCGTCTTTCTACTATTAAAAATGCGGACCGGATTTTTGTGATCGACCACGGAAAGATTTTCGAGCAGGGAACCCACGACGAACTGATGGCAAAACAGGGCGCGTACTACCAGCTCTACCAGGCACAGTTCCGCCGGGTATCCTAAAATCAAGAAATTTTCTCAAAACTGCCTTTCTTTTTTACAGGGAAAGGCAGTTTTTTTCCCTCTTTTCTATAACTGGTTTTCCTTTCCTTGACAAATGAATCCTCCCTGCTATATGATGATAACTGATCTTTTTTCGGGGACATTTGTTCCCGTCTGCCGCTTCCCACTCCTGCGGCATTTGTCACGAAACAGTCTGATACGGAGCTTTTTCGAATGCCTCCGTGTTTTCTTTCAGAAAGGAGTATCATGACATTTTTTTCAAAAAAAACGTTACGCCTTCTCCACCTTCCTGCCCTCCTTCTTCTGACGGGCTGTGCGGGATCCTCAAAAGAGACGGCGGATTCCCAGGAGAACACGAAACTCTCCGCCGTGGCGACCATTTTTCCGCAGTATGATTTTCTGCGCGCCATCGGCGGCGATCACCTCGATCTCCACATGCTGCTTTCCCCGGGTGCGGAAAGTCACTCGTTTGAACCGACACCGGGCGATATGATTACGGTTTCCGAATGTGATCTCTTCGTCTACGTCGGCGGCGATTCCGATGCCTGGGTCGAGACAATCCTTGATTCTGTC
>ERZ773107.1663-NODE-1663-length-18979-cov-17.286250_pt1 | contig 18979 bp, 10 predicted proteins | sample MGYA00580571_ERZ773107 | MGnify/ENA primary metagenome ERZ773107 (study PRJEB29015, sample SAMEA2737843) | human gut metagenome | biome: human gut; feature: human-associated habitat; material: faeces | place: China | collected 2012 ... | reverse complement strand
GCACCCCCTATTTGCAAATAAATTTTCCCTCTCACTTGGTAGGCAACGAAAACGGGCAAAAATTAACCCTCTGACCAATATTTTTTTATTACCCCTTCACTTGTTAGAACTGAGAACGCTTTTTTGGGGGGGTGTTTTTGAAAAATTTATATTTTTTAATATTTACCTCTCTACTCATTTGGACAAAGGGTGACGAAATGCACACCCAAAATTGACGATTTAATAAAAATTATTTGGGAAAATTTTTTATACCCTCTACTTGTTTGAACCGGGAGAGCCGTTTTGTACCCCTCCGAAGAGAAAAAGTTTCCGAAAATAAAAAAATCCCTCCGATTTATCAAATCGAAGGGAAAAGTGAGTTTGAGTTTTGTATTAAATTTTAATCGGCAATTTGGCCTTCAGTCCGAATTACAGTACGCCGAATGAATTTGTATGGTAGAAATCAGTATTCAATTATGCTATAATTATTTTATATATCAAAATAGATGCGCAAAGCATAGCTTTTATTGCTTTGAAATTTTAACTTTAATAATCATCGGGAAGGGTAAATGAAAATGGCTAAAAAGAAAACTGATGAAAAATCACTGAACATAGACAATATTTTATTTAACTGCAGAAACTATTTGCGTGCCGCACGAAATTCAGGCTCGTTTTTTGAAAAAAGAGATATGATGCTTACGCTTGTATTTTTACGCTTTATCGGAGAAAAATATGAAGACGGAATTAAGGCACTCCGCCAAACCTTAATTGAAAAAGGACTTGACCCTGATGATGAAAATATAAAAGCGGCATTTTTTGATGATGCCACATTTGCAGACGGAACATATAATCTTCCCATAGAGTCAAGATGGTCAACCATAATAAACACGCCTGCGCCAAAACTTAATGTTGCTCTTGATACCGCTTTAATCAGACTTGAGGAGGAAGACCCTCAGTTGAAAGGCTGTTTTATTAACGGTACATTTACAACAAGAAATTTAGCTCCGAATGATATAAAGAAAATTGTGGATGAGGTTAATAAAATCAGTCATAAAGAGTTTGGAAAAGATAGAGACTTAATCGGCTATGTGTACGAATACTTCCTTAAAGAATTTGCCGTTAACGCCACAAAGGAAGAGGGAGAATTTTATACTCCTCACGATGTTGTTCAGCTTATTGCCACTATGATTGAACCTTATAACGGAACATTATATGACCCTTGCTGCGGTTCGGGCGGTATGTTTGTGCAGAGCGCAGCACTTGTAAAATCAAAGCAGGGCAACCTTAACAGTATCAATGTTTACGGTCAGGAAAAAGAGCCGGCAACCTATCGTCTTGCAAAAATGAATTTGGCACTCCGTGGCATAAGTCACAATCTCGGCAGCGAGGCGGATTCTTCTTTTACTCACGATTTACACGAGGGTTTGCGCTTCAATTATATTATGGCTAACCCGCCTTTTAATCTTAAAGGCTGGTATAACGACAACTTAAAAAATGACCCACGCTGGGCGGATTATGCCACACCGCCCGAAAGCAACGCAAACTATGCTTGGATTTTACATATACTTTCCCACTTGAAAGCTGACGGCGTTGCGGGTTTCCTGCTTGCAAACGGAGCTTTGAATGACAGCGACACTTTGGATATTCGCCGAAAACTTATTGAAAATGATAAGGTTGAAGCGATTGTTGTTCTTCCGAGAGAATTGTTTATTACAACAGATATAAGCGTTACCCTTTGGATTCTTAACAGAAATAAAAAAGGCGGAAATTATCACGGCAGAAATCTCCGTAACCGTGAACACGAAATTCTTTTTATGGATTTGCGTCAATGGAAAGAAAATCCGGTTAAACATGAGAATAAAAAGAAAGTTTTCCTGTCCTCAAAAGACTCCAAAGACACCGAGGATATAACAATAAACCTCACCGGTCAAATTGAAAAAGCGGCTGAAATTTATCACACTTGGCAAAGCGAAGGAACTGTCAGCGAAGAATATGCAGTGCCTGAATTGTATCGTTCTGTAAAGGTGTATGACAGTCAGTTGACGGACGAAGAACGAAAAAACAATGTTCCTACAATCGAATCAAAAGGATATACACTTACTCCTAGTAAGTATATTGAGTTTATTGACCATGATTTGGAAATCGATTATGAAAAAGAAATGGCTCGCGTTCAGACTGAAATGCAGGAAATTATGAAGCAGGAAAAAGAATCCCAGCAAATGCTGGAAGACGCATTTAGGGGGATTGGATATGGCATTGACTAAGTATAAACTCGGCGAATTGATTGATCAGTCAGACTTCCGCAATTCAGATAAATCGTTATCTGTTGATGATGTAAGAGGTATTTCAACAGGTAAAGAATTTATTGAAACAAAGGCAAATATGGACGGGGTAAGCGTTTTGTCCTATAAAATAGTTGATGAAGATGAATTTGCTTATGTGGCAGATACTTCAAGACGTGGAGAAAAAATTGCACTTGCCTATAATAGTAACGAAGGTAAAATTATAGTTTCTTCAATATATACAGTTTTTTTTGTAACAAGAAAAGATTTACTTCTGTCGGACTATCTCTTTATTTATTTTAATCGCCCGGAGTTTGACCGATATTCAAGATTTAATTCTTGGGGTTCTGCAAGAGAAACATTTTCTTGGGAAGATATGTGCGATATGGATATTGAACTCCCATCTATTGAAATTCAGCAGAAATATGTTGATGTTTATAATGCAATGCTTGCAAATCAGCAAAGCTATGAACGTGGCTTGGATGATTTGAAACTCACTTGTGATGCGTATATAGAGGAGTTAAGGAGGAAAACACCATGCGAAAAAATTGGAAATTATGTTCATCCATATAATTTGAAAAATTCTGAAGGGAAAATCACTTTGGAACAGGGCATAAATATTCAAAAGAAATTCATTGCTCCACAAAGAACTAATGATAACTTTTACGGTAGAAAAATTGTTAAAACAGGACATATCGCATATTGTACGCAATTAAACAATGAAAATGTTGCAATTGCGTTACGAACCGGTCCTGATTGTATTGTTTCAAGCGTTTATGATGTCATTGAATTAAATGAAAACAGTGGCTTATTGCCAAATTATCTAATGCTTTGGCTGACCAGGTCAGAATTCGGGCGATTTGTTTACTGGGCATCACAAGGAACATCATATGAATTTCTCACATATGAAAATCTTGCAAATTATAAGATTCCTGTTCCAAGTATAGAAGTTCAACAATCAATTACCGATATTTACGAAATATATCTAAAAAGAAAAGAAATCAACGAAAAACTCAAATCGCAAATAAAAAATATTTGCCCTATTTTGATTAAAGGGTCGTTGGAGGAAAACTAAAGGAGAAAGGAATAATGACATATCAAGACCTTAATCAATACATACTCCATTATTTAACCGAGGACAAAACCAAAAGTGCTATTATGCTCACTGCGCCTTGGGGTTCAGGAAAAAGTTTCTATATTCAAAATGAACTGAAACCGTTTCTTGAAAAAGAGGAAAACGGAAGTCACAAATGCCTTGTGGTATCTCTGTACGGTTTGAAAGAGCTTTCTGAAATAAGCAAAGCTTTGTATTTGGAAAGCCGTGCAAAATTTTTAAATAATAATTCCGAAAAAATGGAAGCCGGAAAATTGGCAACAAAAACTATATTAAAAGGTGTTACCAGCTTTTTGGGTATTGATCTTTCGCATTCAGATGAAGATATGCAGAAGCTTTTTGAGTCTATTGATCTTTCAGGGAAACTCATCATCTTAGAAGACTTGGAACGCTCCGGAATTGATATTCTTGAAGTGCTTGGGTATGTTAATAATCTTGTTGAACAGGACGGCGTAAAAGTGTTGTTGGTTGCAAACGAAGAGGAGATTAAACAATATAAACCTTTAACAACTACTACAGAAGACCAACAAAATGTCGTTGAATTGATATATAAAGCAACAGATAACAATGACAGAGAATTTACAGAAACAGCAAAAAAATATTTAGAGATAAAAGAAAAGACCATAAGTGACACTATTCAATTTGAGGAAGATTATTCAATGGCTATAAGTGATATTATTCACTTATTTGATGATGAAATCTTGAATAGATTTGCTAATGATAGCAATGTAAAAAATATATTGAATGTAATGAAATCGTGCGAAACATCTAATTTGCGCTCATTTATTTTCGCGTGCCAAAAGTCATCTGATATTTTCAAAAAGCTCGACAAAAAATATCTTTCTGATGATAATTTTGTTAAGGCTATATTTTTCGGAACGCTATTTTTTGTATTAAGGCAGAGAAACGGAAAAGACGAAAAATGGGGGCAAGAGAAATACTTTTCAGTTGAGCTTGGTAACGAGAAAGCTCCGCTATTTAAGTTCTGCTATGACTACATCACAAGACAAATAGAACGACTTGACGAGGTCGAGGATGCTTATCAATCATATTTGGAGCTTGTACTGTATGACAGTAACCGTTCAAATTGGGACAAAGACATTATTACATTACAAACTTATTATATTCAAACAGAAAGCAATGTGTTAAATGCGTTACAAAGTATTGAGGAAAGGTTAGAAAATCCTGAAGACATATCATTTTATCAATATGGAACCATTGCGGTTTATTCGATTATTATAAAGAGTTTACTTGGTTATGATATTGATAAAATCAAAAAACATCTTATTGAGAACTTAAAAGAAAAAGGTAACAAACTTCAACTTGAGCAAATTTTTACAACTATTATGGGCGACGAATGCACTGCCGAACAAAAAGAAGAATATGAATCGTTGCGCAAGGAAATGGCTAACTCATTAAAAATATGCGGTGAAATGATCCCGGAATTCGATTATCTTCCGGAACAAAGTAATCTTTTTTGCGACTCTATTATAAAAAATAAATCCAGATACCATATACAAAATTCTTTTGCAGCACAATTTGATATGAAGAGATTATCCGAAATGTTTAAAGGTTGCACAGCGGAACAAAAGCAAGATATTCGTGGGGCGTTTTTTGAAATGTATCGAGTCGGAAACATAAGAGATTTTTTGATGAATGATAAAGAATCCATCGAATTATTACTTGATTATATTAAGAGTGACCGTGACGGTGATATCGGCGACGCAATTCAGAAATTACAATACGATTGGTTTATAAAAAATCTTGAAGAGATAGTAAGAAAACTATCTTAATGAGATGATACAATGGGGGACAAATTATGTCTAAATTAAAAGAATACAACGGTCATTATTGTGAATCGGAATATGAATATGCTTTTATTCAGCTTTTGGAGTCTGAAGATTGGAATTACATTTCCGGCAAGCAGATAAACCGTGAAAATAAAAGAGATGTTCTGATTGCCGATGATTTCAAAAAATTCATTTCTGCCTCTTCCCCCGAACTTACCGAAGATGAAGTTGCTAAAATATTTGATTATATCCGTCTTGTAGGTTCGGAGAGTGATTTTGCCACTTTACATAAAGTTTACAGTTGGATGGTTGACGGTATTCAGTTTACTCTGCAAAACGGAATAGCAAAAATGATACCGCTTATTGATTTTGACAATCCGAAAAACAATATTTTCCGTGTGGTTAATCAACTTACCATAGAATATACAAATAATGGGCAGAAAGAAAATCGCAGACCTGATGTGCTGTTATATGTAAACGGTATGCCTTTATGCGTTATAGAGCTTAAAAATCCGGCGGATGCCAACGCCACTGTTTATGACGCTTGGGAACAGATTAATATTCGCTATTGGAGAGATATTCCGCATTTGTTACATTACTGCCCCTTGGCTTGTATTTCCGACGGGGTTAAAACAAGGCTCGGAACAGTACGCACCCCATACGAACACTTCTACGCTTGGAGAAGAGTTAATGACGGTGATAAGCTATCGACGCTGCCTTTTGCGGAAACAGAAACTATGATTAAGGGTGTGTATTCTCCCGAAAGATTTTTGGAAATTTTTAGGGATTACATTTATTTTCAAGACAGCATTTACGACAAGAATGAAGTTGAAATTGTATGTAGGTATCCGCAGTTTTTCGCATCAAAGCTTTTGAAGCAAAGCATTATAAATTCTGTTGTTACAAAAAGCGGTAAAGGCGGTACATATTTTGGTGCAACAGGTTGCGGAAAAACATATACTATGGCTTTTCTTGCCCGTCAGCTTGCGCTACGCTGTACCGATATTCCGCAAATAGGCTCTCCGACAATTATACTTATCGTTGACAGAGATGAACTGCAAAAGCAAGGTGCAAAGCTATTTACCAAGAGTAAAGAATTCTTAAATCTTGGTGAAGTATCTGTTGTTAAAAGCAGGGCTCAGTTAAGAGAAGAACTGGGAGCAAGACAAAGCGGCGGTTTCTATATTTGCACCATACAAAAATTTTGCGACCGAGAAGATGACAAAATCGGTCTTATCAACGACCGCCAAAATATTATATGTTTTTCCGACGAAGCCCACAGAACTCAGCTTGAACATTCTAAAAAAATTCAATTCAGTAAAGACGCCGATGAAAATATGAAAGCTATGGTGTCAAAACCATATGCAAAAGTATTGAAAGAAGCATTTCCGCAAGCTACATTCGTAGGATTTACAGGCACACCCATTGCCGAAACATATCAAACGTTCGGCGATGAAATTGATAGATATACTATGGACCAAGCAGTTGCGGACGGTCTTACGGTTCCTATAAAATATCATCCTCGTATTGCCAAAGTACTACTCGACAACAACAAAGTAAAAGAAATCGAAAACTACTATAAAAAATGTGCCGAAGACGGCGCAACAAAAGATGATATTGAAGCAAGTAAGCGTGCTATGAGTTCTATGGAAGTCATACTTGCAGAGCCTTCCCGTTTGGAAAGACTGGCAACGGATATTCATGACCATTATATTATGTCTTGCGAATGTAATCCTGACAGAGTGCAAAAAGCAATGATAGTCTGCTCCAGCAGAAAAATTGCGTATTCCTTGCTTTTGAAATTCAAAGAAAAATATCCTGAATGGTTTGAAGAAAAGAAAACTCCTGATTGGATAACCGCAACAAAACAGGAATTGAATGAATTAAAACCTATGCCGTTTATGGCTATGGTGTCCAGCGTGGGCAGTAATGACGAAGCTGAAATGTACAATTATCTCGGCGGAGTTAAAAATGATAAACGCTCGGAAGAATTAGATGCAGCTTTCAAACAGGAAAAGTCTAATTTTCATATTGTAATTGTTGTTGATATGTGGATTACGGGTTTTGATGTTCCCTCTCTTACATACTTGTACAACGATAAACCTTTGAAGAAGCATTTGCTCATTCAAACAATCAGCCGTGTAAACAGAAAATATCCGGGTAAGGATTATGGTATAATTATTGACTATATCGGTATTCGCAATAATATGCGTGAAGCTATGAAAGTTTACGGCGGTAACAATTCTGTTGCGCCTACTTCCGACGATGTAGAGCAGGCAACCTCTGTGTTCAGAGAAGAACTTGAAATATTAAAATCCCAGTTTACCGGTTATGATTTGACGCCGTTTCTAAATCCAAGCTGTGATCCGGTAGAAAGGTATAAGTTGCTTTCAAAAGCTGCGGAATATGTTTTTCTCTCAACAAAACTCCTGAATACTGAGGGTAATGGCGGCTCATATCAAGTGTCATTCAAAACATATTTCTTGAAAACCGTCAAACGAATGAGAGGAGCTTTTGACATCTGTCAACCTTCCGGAAATCTCAAAGAAGATGAGTCGGCTTTGGCTCAGTGCTTTATGGCAATCGCAGGTTTTGTCCGTAAAATGAGTGGTACAAGCGAAGTTGATACAGATACTATGAACCGAGCTGTTTCTAAAATGGTGGAAGAAGCGTTAAGATACAATCAAGTTGAAAGCGTTTTGGAAAGCGGTGAGGAAGAAGATATTTTTTCTCCTGAATATTTTGAGAAATTATCTGATGTTAAAATGCCCGCTACAAAATTAGAATTACTTATTAAAATGCTTCGAAAGCAGATTAAGGAGTTTGGCAAGGTCAATCAATTAGCGGCAAAGACATTCCAAGAAATGCTTGAAAAGACAATTGCCGTGTATCACGAAAGGCGCAAACACCTTACCGCAGAAGAAGCCGGAGAGGCGCAGAATATAGCCTCCGACGATATTATAAGAGCCGCTACCGAACAAGCATTGGATATTCTACGCCAAATGAATGAAAACCGAGAGAGCTTCCGTAAACTCGGATTAACTTTCGAGGAAAAAGCGTTCTATGATATTTTAATCAGTCTTCGAGACCGATACAACTTTGAATATGGAACTGACAAAAAAGTGGACGGCATAGTTCTAAACGAGAAGTGTAAATCTCTTGCCAAAAAAGTTAAAGAAATTATTGATACCAAATCTTCTTATGCCGACTGGCTTAACAATCAGAATGTGCGTGACCAGTTAAAACTTGATATTAAGATTTGTTTGGTTCAGAACGGTTATCCGCCACTGTATAGCACCGAAGTTTTCAATAAGGTTATGGAACAAGTGGAAAATTTTGAGGAGAACTATTAAGACGCTCTAAAAAACAGATACTTATTGTTTAAAAAGAAATAATGAACTAACACGGTATAGACTTGTTCTCTGCCGTGTTTTCTTTTAATCATTAATCAGGTCTTAGGGTGTCCCTAACGAGGTTCTGAAATTGTGCGAAAAGCGGACAAGCTACCGTTTGGATAACCAAATGGTCTGCTTGCTAAGATTATACATTTAATCGAACAAACGAAATTAAGGCACAGCCTACTGGGTTTTTCTCCGTAAGTTGTGCCTTGTTTTTAGTTGTATATTACTTGTTCATTAACAATTTCTGTTGCTCGATTGCGAATGTTATTCATCTTCCGCACCCACAATATTGGGCTATCCGATTTCAATTTTTCCGTAACATTTTCTTTTTCGGCAAGGTCTTTTACCAAACGAGAAAAAAGATTTTGAGCCTGTTCTTCGATGTCGGTAAGATATGAATCGAGCTTACCGCTTGTCAGCAAATTGTAGTAACGCACCTTATGACTTTGCTTCAAATATCGTTTATGCCTCATTGCCCAAACGCCGATATTTGTTTCTTTTTCTTCCGCCGGCAACGAAAGATTAGGCAATAAATATCGCCGACCTGCGTATAAGCGCCGCCGTTATTTTCAAAAATTGTTTTCATATCTGAACCTCCTTGATTTCAGTAAGTTCATTATACGAAAAACAAAGAAAAATTGCGAATGTGCGGATTATTGTTTGAATATGATGTTCGGCTACCGGTAAAACTGTATTTTGCCAAATCCTATATGAACATTCGCACCAAGAAACCACCGTAATTTTGGTAGAATTACGGTGGTTTTTTTGTTGATTGTTGACTGGTTGCGTTATGCTATAATGACCCTGCAAATCGAAATTTTGTAACGGTAATAATGAAAACGGAGGACTTGCAATGCGGCTGGATGGATACGGGCTATTTGTTAAAAGACGGGCTGCTTTTTTTACTTTATGGAAGAAACGATTTTGAAAAGCGCACAAGCAAAAAATACGAGTATCCACAAAAGGCCGCGGACTTTTGCGCCGGACATTGATAAATCATAAATTTATCTTTATTCCATATAAGAGCCGCCACGACTTCTGTCATTATCCAACCACCAATTTGTTTGTTTTCTTCAGGTATTTTGCCGGAATAGGGGCATCCAAGCGCCAAGTAATATTCATTGGTCTTGAACCGTTATGCGAAACATAATTTGCAGTACCAAGATAAGTGTACGGTGCCGTATTGCCGTAAACATCATTCTTAAATTCGCGCACAAACAAGAGAACCTTGCTGCCGTTTTTGCGATGATTGATATACCGCTGACCGACTTTACCTTCTGCATTAGTCGTGCTTTGACTTTGCCAATGGAACAGAGTTTCGTTGATGGAATAATCCTGATACATGGTTGTAGGCGAGTAGTCTTTATCTGATTTGTTCAATGTGATAAAGAATACATCAATTCCCTTGTCGGGCAACCATTTTACACCTTCGCGAACCGTGCTTGGCTTCATAAAATCCATGGCAACAAGTAGTTGATCGCGCGTATAGGTACAATGTAGATCCAACGGACAATCAAATCCGAGGCGCACAGGCTCATCAATAAAATCAATGCGATTGTAGTTATATTTGAGCAGTGCAATTAGCTCGGAAAGCATGACAGGACTATTCAAAAGCGCCCGGAAATTTTCGAATACTTCGCCTGCGTTCCAATCCTCAATCGCTTTTCCCCACATTGTAATATAGAACATCTGAAGCATACGCTTTTCTATATCCGAAAGTCTTGTAAGGTCAAAATGGTCGATATTTTCCAAAACACGCAGCATAAACACAATCCATCGTCTTGAATCCACCAAGGCAAAACGACTGAGTGCTTTTGACATTACCTCTTCAATCGGTTCCTCGAAATTATCAATTATATCTGCACGTGCGCACAGACGAGAAAAAGAAGCAAATTTATAGATTGAGCGAGGATCCAAACGATAGTGGTCAAGAAAGTTTTCGAGAGTAAGTTTTAGGCCGGTATCTTCTTCAAAGGTTGCTATACGTGCAACAAGGCCGGCGCTGTTCCCATAAGATGCGCGAATGTTATCAAGAATATGTCTTGCTGCCTTCTTTTCAAGCTGGATATAGCATCCCTTTGGAAGTGAAATAAACCCATCCTTGATTTCACGTGTTACGCCTCGTGTGGTGTTGGAAAGTAGAGCGGCAAACTTATCTTCAAAATTATACTTTTTATTTGCTTGCCCAATAAAATCAAGCACGGTTAAGCATTCTTTATCTTCAGATAAACGCAGACCACGGCCAAGTTGCTGTAAAAACACTGTCAAAGATTCTGTTGGACGCAAGAATAAAACCGTGTTGACCTCAGGGATGTCCACACCTTCGTTGTAGATATCAACGACGAAGATAAACCGCACTTCACCTTTTACAAGTCTATTTTTTGCCGCTTTTCTTTCTTCGTCCGGCGAATGTCCGGTTAGGAACATCGACGGAATTCCGCGGGCATTAAAGTAATTGGACATAAATTCTGCGTGTTCAACCGTTACGCAAAATCCAAGCCCCTTTACATCATCAATATCGGTAACATATTTGAGCAATGAAGAAACCACCAAGTCGGCGCGACGGTTTGCTGTCATACCGCTGAGTGTATAAACCCGCGAAAGCTCGCCTTTATCATAGCCTCCGGCTGCCCATTTTAAGTGATCCAGATCGACCGTATCCGTTACACCAAAATATTGAAACGGACACAGGAGCTTGCGGTCAATCGCTTCGGGCAAACGAATTTCGGCCGCAATACGATTATTAAAATACGGCAAAATGCTCTTCCCGTCCATACGTTCAGGCGTTGCTGTCAAACCGAGAAGAATCTGCGGATGATAATAGGATAAAAGCTTTTGATATGTAGGTGCGGCAGCATGGTGAAACTCGTCCACAATAATATAATCATAAAAATCCGATGTTGTTTTCTCGGTACAACTCTGTGAGTTGAAAGTTTGAATAGATATAAAAAGATTATCTATGCTTTCCGGTTTATAGCTGCCTACAAACATATCGCCAAAGTTCGCGTCTATCAGTACTGCGCGAAAGGTGTACATGCTTTGTTTTAGGATTTCTTCACGATGAGCCACAAACAGAAGCCGGCAAGGCTTATCCGGGTTTTGCTTTCGGAAACGTTTGTAGTCGAGCGCAGAAATTACCGTCTTTCCGGTACCTGTGGCGGCAACAACAAGGTTTCGATGATAGCCACGAACCTTGCGTTCCGCTTCCAGCTTATCAAGAATTTCTTGCTGATAAGAATAGGGCGCAATATCCATTGTATAAACTTCGGCATTATTACTGTCAAAGTATTTTTCGGCTTTTAACGCACGGGACAAACGCTCCTTTTGCTCCTCGTTGTAATATTCAAATTCATTGGAATTCCAATAGCTTTCAAAGGTAGCCTCGATTTTGTCAATGGTTTCCGGCAGGTCCTTCTTTGTAACTTTTACGTTCCATTCAAGACCGCTGGAGATGGCAGCGTTAGAAAGATTCGATGAACCCACATACGCCGTAGTAAAACCGGTATCCCGATAGAAGACATACGTTTTCGCATGAAGTCTGGTGCGTTTGGTGTCATAGCTCACCTTGATTTTTGTGTTAGGAAGTTTGCGGAGTTCTTCGATTGCCTTTACATCAGTCGCTCCCATATAAGAGGTTGTAATAATGCGGAGTTCTCCACCGTTTTTCGTAAAGGTTGTAAGCTCATCTATAATTAAGCGCAGGCCGCTCCATTTAATGAAAGATACCAGCATATCTATGCGGTTACAGGAGATAATTTCCTTCTTGAGTTCGGTAAACATCTGCGGCTCATGGATTGCTCCTGTAAATAACGAGCTTTGTGCAATAGACGTTTCGGGGCGAATAATCGCTGCTTTTTCATTGAGAGCAAGAATGCTGTTCTTTTTGTCAAAGAGCGAGAGCAACTGCTCGGCCTGTTCTGCGACTGTCATTTTACCAAGTTCGTTTTCTTTAGTTTCGTGAATAATCGTAGAAATAATTCGGTTTGCAAGCGCTACTTGTGCGTGCACATCACCGCCATTATCAGCAACATTATCAAGCCCTTTTTCTACAACTTCGGCAATGTATTTTGCCAGTATTTTGGACGCCTCGGCACGATCAATGGGCGCAGTAGTAGAGCGCTTGTCCGTAGAGGCAAGCTCCGTTTCTAATCCCTTATTGATAATTTGCTCATACAGTCCGTCGTGCAACATACGCTAAAATACCTGTCCCTGCAATCGTGTGCGACTTTTATAGACATGCGTGTATAAATTCTCCAGTAAGTTTGAACAGAATCACAAATCCGCTGTGGCACTATATCTTCCGCAAAAACGGAGGCAACGCAGTGAACGATCACGCACTTTGTCTGGTAAAGTTACAATAATAACAATTTTATCATCAAGGATATTATATCGCGCTTTGTTCTCCATGGCAACTATTTTAATTGTATAATGTAAAATTTGTGTATTCAGGGCTTGTTCCTGACAGCCGCTTTTGTGGGCAGCGGTGACGCCTACGCACCGCTTTACCGTAGCGAATATTTTAATTTATCTTGTCATTGCCTTAGCCACGGCAGCCGTGATTGCATTGGCTGCAGGGATCATCAAATCCCGCACAGCCAAGCGGGAAGAAGCCCGGGAAAACAGAGACAAGAGGAAGAACGGAAAATCGAGGATTACGACGAATAGCAAAGCAGAAAGCCACCGATGATCGGTGGCCTTCTTATGGTATACGGGGGGAGCAAATTGCTGCCTTCGTGGAATAAAACAGGGGAATTTGTGGGGAAAGGGGGCGCTTTTTGCCGGGGACGGCGAGTGACAGGATCTGCTAATTTTATAGGTTATACTGGTCCAAAAAGACCGTTGAGGACAAGCTTATGAAACTACTGGAAAAGCCAAAATTCACCACCGCCCACAGCCGTGCCGGGACCAAGCGCGCGCTGCTAGGGTGCGCCGGGCACTTGCTGGGTGGGTTTGTACTATCCGTCGGGGCGGTAGCCGGCGGGTGCAGCCCCTTTGCGGTGGCACTGGTGGCGGTGTCCGGGCGGCGGGATTTTCTCTTTTCCGCCCTGGGTGCCGGGCTGGGATATATGATCTTTGGTACCGGCACGGCTCGTGTGCGGTACTTTGCGGCGGCGCTCATCGCCTTGGTAGGCGCGCTGGCAATGGCTGCCTTTCTCCCAAGGCGAGACGCCCGGCTGCCCATGGCGCTGTCTTGTCTGGCAGTGGGGCTGACCGGGGCGGTGCTGCAACTGCGATTGGGCGGCGGCGCGGCAGATTATGCGCTGGTGCTGGGCGAGAGCATTTTGGCCGGTGGCGGCGGATATTTCTTCTTCCGCGCAGAGCATTGCAATTATCGCCGTCTGCGGTGCAAGGCTGCGCCTACCGGCGACTTGGTGTGCGTGCTCATTAGCGGCTCATTGCTGCTGATGAGCCTGTCTCGATTGACGATTTTTGGCATTGCACCGGCGCGGATTGCGGCTGTGCTGCTGATCTTGATTACCTTACGCTTTGGCTCGTCTCGACTGGGGGTCACCCTGGCCCTGTGCCTGGGGTTCGCCTTGGGTCTGGCCGGGCAAGACACCATGTTTTTGCTAGGTGCCTACGGCTTTTCCGCCCTGCTGGCGGCACTGTTTGATCGGTTTGCCTCCCTGGGCTGCGCCGGGGCGTTTGTGCTGTCTATGGGCTTTTTCTCTGTGGCGGCCAACCTGGGGCGTTTGAGTGTGTGCACCTTTGTGGAGAGTGCGGTGGCCGGCGTGCTACTGCTTTTGCTGCCTGCCGCCTGGGGCGATCGGTGCACTGCCTTTTTTGAAAACGGTGCGGATATTGCCCCGGAGGGCTCTCTGCGCCAAAGCCTGGTACTGCGGCTGCGGTTTGCTGCCTCCGCCATGGCCAGCGTCAGCGACAATGTGCGGGAGGTGCGGGAGAAGATCGACCGCATTAACGGCAAAAGGGGGTTGCCTCCGGATCCGGAAAAAAGCGATATGCGCATGGTGGCGGCGGACCAGTTTTACTCCATCTCCGACATGCTGTCCGATTTGGCCTTTGAGTTTGATCAGGCGGAGTGCTTTGACGCCAAAACAGCCGGAAAGCTGCGGCGGCTGCTGGGCGAGAGCGAAATTTATCCCAAAAATATCTCTGTGATTTTAGACAAATTTGACCGTATGCGCGTGGAGATCGCCTGTGACGATCCGGCACCGGGATTGTCCAGTCCGGTGCTCCAGGCCAGGATCAGCAAGACCTGCGGGCGCTCGTTGGAGGCAGGCCAGGTGACCCGCTACGGCAGCGAAAGTCTGTTGACCTTTAACGAAAAGCCCCTGTATTGTCTGGCTGTGGGTTACGCCCAGTACGCAGCGGAGGGACGGCTGTGCGGTGACACGGTAAAGGTGGCTCGGGACGGCCGTGGTCACCAAATTCTGATTATCAGCGACGGTATGGGTCGCGGCTCTCGGGCAGCGCTGGACGGCGCTATGGGCGCCGGGCTGCTGAGCCGTCTGCTCAGTGCAGGCTTTGGCTTTGACGCGGCGCTGAAAGTCGTCAACTCTGCGCTGCTGGTCAAGAGCAATGAGGAGAGTCTGGCTACCCTGGACTGTGCTTGTGTAGATCTGTTTACCGGTCGGTGCGCCTTTTACAAAGCCGGCGCACCCCGATCCTATGTGCTGCGCCACGGGCGGCTGACCCGGTGCGAGCTGGCCAGTATGCCGGCGGGCATTTTGCGGGGCATTACCTTTGCCAAGCGCACGGCGGTGCTGGGCGCCGGGGACACGGTGGTGCTGCTCAGTGACGGCATTACAGACGCGGACGCGGTAGGGCTGGAGGCGCTGCTTTGCCGTTTTCAATCCCAGGATCAGCAGGAGCTGGCAGATACGGTGCTGGCCTATGCCAAGGCCCACACCCCGGCGGATCGACGAGACGATATGAGCGTAATCGTGGCCCGGCTGCTGCCAAATTAAGGAGGAGCGAATACCATGTTTCTATACGGATTTGTCGGCAGTGCCCCCTGTGGCGGGCTGCTGCTGGAGAAGTTGCAGGCCTGCACTCAGCCGGGGCTGGACGGTTACGGTGCCGCCCTAATGCAAGGGGGAGAGCTGCTGTGCGCCAAAAGCAAAGAAAGCGTGGCGGCATTGGCACAGCAGCTGCCGGAGAGCGCAGCGCCCTGCGGATTGGTACACGCCCGGTTTGCTACCTGTGGCGGGCGCACCGCAGAGAATGTGCACCCCTTTGTGACCGATGATTATTGCCTGGCGATGAACGGCACGGTGGAGAACGCCGTTGCCTTGCGCAGCGCGCTGAACCTGCTGCCCTACCCGGACAGCGACGGCGCGGTGCTGGCGGCGCTTTTGCAGGCGTATGCAGACAGCGGCACCGTTGCCGCTTTGCGTCTGTGCTGCCGTGAGGCTCGGGGCAACTATGCTTTGGCCGTGCTGCGTCGGGGCGAGGAATGCCTGTTTGCCTGCGCCCACGGGGCGCCGCTGTATGCGGCGGTTGGAGGCGGCAGCGCTTGCGTTTCTTCGGATTTGGCGGCACTGGAACCGGATCAAATGAAAATCTATGTCCTGTCTGCCGGGGAGTGCGTGCAGCTGCGCCCGGGCAAGCTGCAGTTTTGGAACGCCAAGGGCAAGAAAATCAAAAAATCCCCCTGCGCGGTGACTTTGCGACGGCCGCCGGCAGCGGGCTTTGCAGACCCGGGAGAGGCGTTACAGGCGCTGCCCGGAGATTTGGAGCTGCTGCTCCATCGCTTTGTGCGTGGGGATCAACCTCGGTTGGGCAAAAGCCGCCTGCGCCCCCGTGGCGTCAGTCGGGTGCTGCTGGTAGGCTGCGGCACTTCCTATCACCTGGCGCAAGCGGCGGCTTGTAATTTTGAGTCGGTGTGCGATGTGCCTGCTTTTGCCTATTCTGCCGGTGAGTTCTGCGCCGGGGGCGTGGTGTGCGACCGAGGCGCGCTGGTGGTGGGCATTTCTGCCAGTGGCCAAACGGCAGAGGTGGCGGAGGCGCTGCAAAAGGCGGCGGCCTTCGGCGCCCGCACGGCGTCGCTGACCGGCGACCCGGACAGTCCCTTGGCCCGTGCCGGGGGCACGCTTCTGTCCCTGCCTTGCAGCCTGCCCGGCGGGTTGCCGCCGGTGACCCACTTTGTCCTGGGCTATGTGCTGCTGGCGCTGGTGGCGGTGGATTGGGGGCTGCGCCAAAAGACCATTACCCCCTTATTCGGCCGCATGGCGGTAAAGCTGTGCGCCACCCTGCCGGACAAGCTGCGGCTGATCTTAAAAAGCGGCAGCGAACTGGACGCTTTGGCGGCGTACCTAACCGGCTATGATCGGCTGCTGTTTGTGGGTCAAAACATCGACTTGGCGGCAGCGGGCGCCATGGCCGGCGTGTGGAGCCGTACTCTGGGCGTGTCGGTGGAGACGGTGCCTGCGGCGGAGCTGCGCCACACCTTGCTGCCTACGGTGGACAGTCACACGGCGCTGGTGGCGCTGATCAGCAGTCGGGAACTGACGGAAAAAACCTGTGCTGCCCTGCAACTGGCGGCCATTCGGGGCGCGGGTACGGTGGCTTGCACGGTAGAGAGCCTGGCAGGGCAGCTGTCCGGCGCACGGCAGGTATTTTTGTTTCCGGACAGCTTGCCTTTACTGGCGCCTGTGTGCCAGTGCGCTACCCTGTCTATGCTGCTTTTGCGGCTGTGTACCGCCCGGGAACAGGCCGGGCGACCGGTGGAGCACCCGCCGGTGCTGCCCCGGTATTTCGCCGGATAGGGCATGTTTAGACCCAAGGGGCGCTTTTTCGCTATTTTCCTTGCAAAGCGGCGGGCTTTTCGCTATAATAGACCCGTATGAACGCGCGTTGCGCTTTGGAGGAATAGTATGGAAAAAATTCTTGTTTTGGATTTCGGCGGTCAGTACAATCAGCTGATCGCCCGCCGTGTGCGTGATCACGGCGTGTTTGCCGAAATTCTACCTTATACCACCTCGCTGGATACCATTCGGCAGGGAAATTATAAGGGCATTATCTTTACCGGCGGTCCCAATTCCGTGTATGACCCGGCCTCGCCCCATTACACCCCGGAGGTGCTGGAGCTGGGCGTGCCGGTGCTGGGCATTTGCTACGGCTGCCAGCTGATGGCATGGATGCTGGGCGGCAAGGTAGAGACGGCGCCGGTGTCCGAGTACGGCAAGATCAAGTTGACCGTGCTGGGCGGCAGTGTGCTGCGGGATGTGCCCCAGGACTCCACCGTTTGGATGAGCCATACGGACTATATCGCCCAGCCTCCGGCGGGCTTTACCGTCACCGGTAAGACGGCGGACTGCCCCTGTGCGGCGATGGAGAATCCGGAGCGTGGCCTGTATGCAGTGCAGTTCCACCCGGAGGTGACCCATACCACTTATGGCAAGGAAATGCTTCATCATTTCCTGTTTGATGTTTGCGGTTGCTCCGGCGACTGGCAGATGGATAATTTTATCGAAAAGACCGTAGCTGCTCTGCGTGCGCAGATTGGTGACAAAAAGGTGATTCTGGGCCTGTCCGGCGGCGTAGACTCCTCCGTGGCAGCGGGCCTGCTGTCTCGCGCGGTGGGCAAGCAGCTTACCTGCGTGTTTGTGGACCAGGGCTTAATGCGCAAGGACGAGGGCGATTTTGTAGAAAAGACCTTTACTTCCTTGTTTGATATGAATTTTGTGCGGGTCAACTGCCAGGAGCGCTTTTTGCAGGCGCTGAAGGGCGTCACCGACCCGGAGCAAAAGCGCAAGATTATCGGCACCGAGTTCTTTAATGTGTTTTGGGACGAGATCCGCCACCAGGATGAGCTGGGCTACTTTGCCCAGGGCACCATTTATCCGGACTGCATTGAGTCCGGCAAGGGGGATGCGGATACCATCAAAACCCATCATAATAAGGTAAAGATGCCGGAGGATGTGCAGTTCCTGGGCTTGGTAGAGCCGCTGTGCGACCTGTTTAAGGACGAGGTGCGCAAGGTGGGTACCATGCTGGGCATTCCCAAGGAGCTGGTGTGGCGCCAGCCGTTCCCCGGCCCCGGTCTGGGCGTGCGGATCTTAGGCGAGATCACCGCGGATAAGATCCGGGTGCTGCAAGAGGCGGATTGGGTCCTGCGGGACGAGATGGCCAAGAATGGGTACGAGAAAGAGATGGCCCAGTTCTTCTGCGTGCTGCCCTGCGTCAAGACGGTGGGCGTGATGGGCGATCATCGCACCTACGATCACCTGGTGGCCATTCGTGCCGTTACCACGGATGACTTTATGACTGCCGATTGGGCGCGCATCCCCTATGATATTCTGGCCACTGTCAGCAACCGCATCACCAACGAGGTGGAGCATGTCAACCGCGTGGTCTACGACATCACTTCCAAACCGCCCGGTACGGTGGAGTGGGAATAAATCGAGTTGCTTAAAAAAGCCAGTGTTTATGCGGGTTTCAGCGATTTCG
>ERZ773107.1662-NODE-1662-length-18982-cov-3.496011_pt1 | contig 18982 bp, 4 predicted proteins | sample MGYA00580571_ERZ773107 | MGnify/ENA primary metagenome ERZ773107 (study PRJEB29015, sample SAMEA2737843) | human gut metagenome | biome: human gut; feature: human-associated habitat; material: faeces | place: China | collected 2012 ... | reverse complement strand
CCCGTTGGGGCTCTGGCGGCGCTTTGTATGTTGACAGCGGCACCCAGCGCAATGACCTGGGCTTGGAAGTCGTGGGCACCACGTTTACCGGCAACCAGGCTAAAAACTCGTCCAGTTCTGGTGCAGTCCGTATCTACGGTGTTCCTACCAGCTTTAAAGATTGTGAATTTACCAACAATACCACCGAGCAGAGCCACGGCGGCGCTATCTGGGTCAACCGCACCAATCGGTTTGACATGGATAACGTGACCTTTACGGGCAACACCGCTGGTGCTGTGCGCAATGATGGCTGGGGCGGTGCAGTCTTTATTAACGAGATCCCCTCCTCGTTTGGGGCTACTTTTACATGGAACGGTGTTACGTTTGAGGACAATACCTCCCGCAGCCACGGCGGCGCAGTGGGTATCAATACAAACGTATACCTGACCCTGAACGCGACCAACATTACGGCCAGCAATAACAAGAGCATCAGCCAGAGCGGCGGTGCGTTCTATCTGAGCCAGGGCCGTTACACCCTGACGAATGCCGTGTTTGAAAACAACATCGCTGGCAACAGCGGCGGCGCTATTTACGTATGGAACCAGTATAGCGGCAACAGCCTGACCATCAACGGCAACAGCAGCTTTACAGGCAACACAGCGGGCAGCTCAGGCGGTGCAGTTCAGTTTGAAAGCAACAACCAGTACCGTACAGGCGCAGACGGCAATCTCGAATACTACCGTGGCGAGCTGAACATCATCGGCACAGCAGATAACCCCATCGTGTTCAGCAACAACACCGCCAAAAACTACTCCGGCGGCGCTCTCTGCATCGGTGCCCATAACACCGACAAGCTGGATTATCTGGATGTTCATGATAATACCGCCCTGCGGTACGGCGGCGGTATCTATATCAATAACAGCACCACCGAGGGTACGCTGACCAACAGCAAAATTCACAACAATACTACAAGCTGGGCTGGCGGCGGCGTGGACATCCACAACTACCTCGATTTCCAAGAAACCAAAGTGAATAACGCCACAGTAATCACCCGCACGGGTAGACCCGGTGATTTTACCATTCGGGACTGTGAAATCACCGGCAACTCCACCACCGGCACGGATGGTAACAGCATCGGCGGCGGCGGTATCGGCATTACTTCCGACCTGCGCAGAAGCGAACTCTATAAAGTGGATTCCGGCACGGTCAACATTATCGATACCGTGGTGGAGGACAATACCACGACTCTGGCTGGCGGCGGTATTTACTGCGGCTATAACGGCACCAACAATATCAGCGGCGGCAGCATCTCCAACAACACCAGCGGCACCGCTGCTACCACTGCCATCGATGCAACAAACAAGTATAAATATAGCGGCGGCGCGGTAGCCGTCCGCAACAATACCACAACTATCAAAGACGGCACGCTTATTACAGGCAACACGTCAGGCGTTGATGGCGGTGCTCTGTATGTGAAAAATGCAGACAGCAGAGTGCTGCCCGCCAGCCTGACGACCGAGGACTGTACCATCGCCAACAACACAGCCAAAAAGGGCGGCATCGCGTACGTTAGTGCGGGGGCCAGCTTCGCTATGGGCGAAAAGACGTTCCCCGATAGCAACGAGGGTGTCGGCGATGTGTTTGTGGAAAAGAACGCGGGCAAAGTGACCCTGCCCGCCGCTGAACAGCTGAAAGGCAAGTATGATGCCTGGCTGATGGATGACGCGACTCCGATTGAAAAGGCCGTCACCAACGATAGCAGCGCCGAGCATTACTACACCCTGCAGGGCGCGGCCCGCGTTGTGGCCCGTCTGAAGGGCTTGCTCGGCTCCTGGACCGGCACAGAGTACACCACCCTGCAGGCCGCGCTGGATGAGGCGGCGAAGAAAACCGGCACCGCCAGCATCGACCTGCTGGCCGATGTGGGCGAGCAGGTCACGGCTACCACCGAGAATAACCCCATCACCCTGAACCTGAACGGCTACACCCTCACCGGCAAGATCACCCTGACCAACGGTCAAAACACCAACGCCTTTACCCTGACCGATGAAAAGGCCGACGATTATAAAGCAGGCAGCACCGGCGGCGTCCTTACCGGCCCGGCCAACGGCATTGAGATGAACAGCGGCACAAAATCGGCCCATAACAAGTTGATACTGACCGGCAAGACCCTGACCTTGCGTAACCTGTCCCGCGCGGTATACGGTGACAGATACATCGATGTTACGGCCAAAGATGTAACCTTTACCGGCAACACCAGCGCGTGTATCTGGCTGAATAACGACAATAATATCAAAGTAGACGGCGCAGTGTTTACGAAAAACACCGGCTATAGCATTATGCAGAATAGCAACGACTCTACCGTTGACTTGAAGAATGTCAAAATCTACGAGAACAACGGTAACCAAGGCGGGCGTGTATATCTGGGCAATAGAAATACCATTACTGTTGATGGCGGTGAATACCACGATAATGCGACCACCAGCCAGAACGGCGGTGTTATTTTTGCAAATGGTCAAGGCAACACCGTCACCATCAACAGCGGCGAGTTCTACAACAATAAGGCTGTCAACGGCGGCGCAGTGTGCATGTGGCAATTGGGTACCCTGACCATCAATGGCGGCAGCTTCCATGACAACACCGCCACCACCAACGGCGGCGCAATTGTGGCATGCAACGCGACCGGCGGCAACCACATCACTACCCTTACCATCACAGGTGGTGAGATCTATAACAACACCGCCGTTAATGGTGGCGCGGTGTACATGAGCACCGGCACCGGCCTTGGCACCTTTACCATGACCGGCGGCGAAATTTACGAAAATACCGCCGACAACGGCGGCGCTCTCTACATTGCGACCAAGGCTAAAGTCACCCTCTCTGCCGCCGAGGGCGCGGACGTGGGCGGCATCATCCGGGATAACGCCGCCAGCCAGCTGGCCAGCAACCTGTATCTGGGCGGAGCCGACAGCTCCCTGGCCGTGGGTGAAAAGACCCTGCTCCACGGCGGTACCATCGCGGGCGATGTGCTGTTTGCCCAGGGTGGTACGGTCGACCTGGCCGATACCCAAGCCCTGTACACTCAGGGCATCGAGGGTGCCGAAGATCTCGTCTGGCTGAAAAACGATGCGACCACCGGCGAAACGGTGCTCAGTGAGACTGCTCCGGCCCAGACCATCTACACCCTGGCCCCGGCGGGGGAGAACACCGGCAGTTACGCCGCCCGTATTGGCAGTGATAAGTATTTCAGCATCAACCAGGCTATCAAGGCCATGGAAGCAGCGGATGCCGAGGATGCAGAAACTAACACCACCATCCACCTGCTGCGCGACCAGACCGAGGATGTGACCATCAACAACACCAAGCACAGCCCCACCCTGAACCTGAACGGCTACACCCTCACCGGTCATATCACGGTAAACAATCTGAATAATGTGGGCCTGACCTTTACCCTGACGGATGACAACACCCAGGCCGACTACAACAAAGCCGGTAACGGCGGCACGCTGACCGCCGCCAGCGGTACTTTGGTCAACATCAAAGATCAATCCAACAAACCCGAAAACACCACCGTAAAGCTGCAGGGCGTGACCCTGACCGGCTCTACTCGCGGCGTCTATGCGGGCAGCAATGTCAACCTGGTGGCTGAGGGCAGCTCGTTCAGCGGCCATACGGTTACAACGGTCAACACCCACGGCGCGGCCATCAGCTACGGCGGCGTTGGCACGCTGGTGGTAAACAACTGCAAATTTGCCGATAACCGCGTGACGGCCAACGGCCATGCGGGTGCTATCTTCATGAACAACGCCTCTTGCAAAGCCACCATCACAAACAGCACCTTTACCAACAACCAAAGCGAATCGAATTACGGCGGTGCTATGTGGCTGGCTGGCCATGCTATTACCCTGCGCGGCAACACCTTTGCAGGCAATACGGCAGGTTCCGTTGGCGGTGCGGTCTACCTTGTGCCTTGCACAAATGTCGAAAAGGCCGCAGCCGAAACCGAAGCCTACAGCAGCTACGATGCCGTGCTGGAAAACAACACCTTTAAGAATAATAAGGCCTACAGCGGCGGCGGTGCTCTGTACATAACCCCCTCGACCATTACGGTAACTACCCTGGTAGACCGGTGCACCTTTACCAATAACAGCAGTACTACGGGCAACGGCGGCGCTGTGTATAACAACCAGGGCACCCTGACCCTGGGCACGGACAACCGGTTTGAGGAAAACAAGTCCTATAACGGCGGCAGTGGCATGTACGTGGGCGGTAACCTGTACTCCGTCCGCGATCTATCGGGCGTTGAACTTCCCGGGGACAGTTACGACACCCAGTTCATCCATAACACTTCCGGCTACGGCAACTACAACGGCGGCAATGCTGCACTGAGTGTGAGCGGCGGCGCTACCAAAAACATGCGCTATATGCTGTTTGATGGCAACGTTGCGGCCTACGGCAACACGGCCTCGGCCATTTATATCAGCACAGGTTCCGCCAGCACGGCCCAGCGCGATATGTGGATCGACCATTGCCGCTTTGTGAAAAATGTAGGAAACCGCTACACCGTGTATGTGGATACCAACTACACCAACAATAACCTGCTGAAAATCAATGATACGTTTTTTGATAACAACACCGTAAAATATGGCCGCACGGACGGCGATGCGGCATTGCTGTACATTGCCTATGGCAACAGCGTGATGATGAGTGACTGCACCATCACCAAGACCCAGGGCGAGGGCCGTATCCTGCGCTATTATGGCGGCGGTACGCTGGATAAGGACGGCAAAGCTGTCCCCGCCACCGGCACCTTTACCAACGTGACCATTACCGACAACAAAAACTGCTATTATACGCCCGTTAGCCTGACAAACGCAAACAGAGCAGACAGTGATGAGTGGAAAAAGCTCAGCATCCAGGCCCAAAGCATCTGGACGGGCTGCACCATTACGGGCAACGCGGCAAGCATTACCAGCCGCCGGGATGCCGCCGGTGGCTTTGAAGTTTATAAGCAGAACGTTACGCTGGACAGCTGTACCATCAGCGACAACAGCGGCCCCAACGGCGGTGTGTATGTCAGCAGCCCCCTTACAAACTATGGCTTTGGCGACCCGCAAGAGGGTGTGGTTACCTTTACTAACTGCGACATTACCGGCAACCACGGCACAGTGGCCCTCGGTGCCGGCGGCATGGGCATCAGCTACTACCAATCGGTACGGGGCATTGTCAACCTGAAGGACTGCACCATCAAAGATAACACCGGCAACTACGGCGGCGGTATCCGCGTGGGCGGCAATGATAATGATGAATGGGCTACTTCCGGCCTGGGTACGCTGAACGCAACCAACTGCACCATCAGCGGCAACACGGCAACCGTCAAGGGCGGCGGTATTTTCGCATCGGCCTATGATACCGAGGACGGTAATAGCCGCCTGCACCTGACCAACTGCACCATCACCAACAACACGGCCAACTATGGCAGCGGCATCTACGCGGCCCGCCAGATCAAGCCGGAAAAACGCAGCAAAGATTACCAATACCGTGATTACTACATGGGCCATGCCGCCGATACACAGACCATGATCGTGACCGGCGGTACCATTGCGGATAATATTGCCCAGAAGTACGGCGGCGGCATCAGCACCGATGTTGTGGAAAAAAACACGAACTATAACACCCTCATCGTCAAGGTTGAGGGCGGCACGGTGGAAAACAACCGCGCCCAGCTGGGCCAGGATGTGTATGCCTACAAGACCCAGGCCGATACCGTGCTGCACCTGCCCAGGGCATCGGCCATCCACGACAATGGCCGCTGGCTGAACGAGAACACCAGCGAGACCCTGAAAGATGAACCCATCGACTACGACCCCATCCAGCGCACTTACCCCCTGACCCTGAGCGTGCCCAAGGTGGAAACCGGGGTCGCGCAGATCGTAAAGGATGGCGAGGTCGTTGGCAGCCCCTACGACAGCCTGCAGGAGGCTATGGATGCCGCCCGCGCCATGCTGGCGGAGGATCCCAACCAAAAGCTGACTGTCCAGCTGCTGGCCAATACCAACTCCAGCACCCAGATCAGCCAGGACACCAACGTCACGCTGGATCTGGCGGGTCATACCATTACGGGCATCGGCGGCAAACCCGCCCTGACCGTTGAGAGCGACGTCAATATCATCAACAGCAAACCCGCCGAGGGCGGCACCATCAGCGGCACCGCTACCGACGGCGGCGCACTGCTGCTGCGCAACAATGCCAACGTCACTATGACCGATACCACCATCACCAACAGCCGTGCGGCGTACCGCGGCGGTGCGGTCTGCGTGGACAGCGGCAGCAGCTTCACCCTTGGCCAGGGCAGCACCATCACCGGCTGCCAGGCGGGCCGCGGCGGCGCGGTATATGTTATCGACGGCAGCTTTACCCAGACCAATGACGCGGTCATCACCAACTGCAGTGTCTTTGAGAATGCAGCGTTCAGAGCCTGCGGCTACGGCGGTGCAGTCTACGTTGCCAAGGGCAGCTACACGCTGCAAAGCGGTTCTGTCACCAACAACAGCGCAACCCAGAACGGTATCATCTACATTGCCAACAACAGCGGCGCTGAGTTTACCATGACCAAGGGCGAGATCAGCGGCAATACCTGCAAAAATGGCACGATCTACCAGGCGGGCGGCACCATGACCCTGGCCGGCGGCAGCATCACCGGCAACACCTGTACCGAAAACGGCGGCGGCGTGTACCAGAACGGCGGCAGCAGCCTGCTGCTTGGCAACACCAATGCCTCGCAGGGTGTAGTCATCAGTGGCAATAAGGCCGTCAATGGCGCCGGCTGGTACATAAACGGCGGCAACTGCTTGATGCGCGGCGGTAACATTACCGGCAACAAAGCCACCAAACGCGGCGGCGGTGTGTGCCAAAGCAACGGTACCCTGACGGTAAACGGCGGCGACATCACCACCAACAATGCCCCCGAGGGCGGCGGCTTGTGCCACAACAACGGCAACTTCAACTTCCAGGGCGGCGCACTGTACGGTAACATTTCCACCACCGATGGCACCGGCAACGATATTTACAGCCTTGGTAAGAACGGCAAGATCGACCTGATCGCCGCCGCTGCCATGGAAAATGATAAGTACAACGTCTGGCGCGATGACTACTACCCCTATACCTTTACCAAAAACTATCATAACACTGCGAAAAAGATAGCCGCCGAGGGCAGCGAGGAAGGCGGCAAATACCTGACTTCCACCGTGCCCAACGTGAACAACGTAAAGCTGACGGCCGACTACTACGAGAACAGCAGCATCGAGATCGAAAGCAACGATATGTATATTTATCGGATGTCGATCACGAAGCAGGACACCGGCGACGGCGAAAAAGACTATTACGATGCCGAGGACGGCGTAATTACCGCTGCCGAAGTGATGAGCGGGAAAAAAACAGCCGACAATGTGCAGAGCGTGGTACCCACCGGCAAAACCTACCCGCTGAACTACGACAAGGATGCCCCTGTTGAAACCGATAAAACCCTGGAAGTTACGTACACGGACGGCCACACGGAAATAGTCCGCCCCGAGACCCCGGTACAGTGGACCGCCGGCAGTGATGCGACCAAGGATAACGCCCTGATCCGCAGTTTCAGCACCGCAAACTACATTGTCTCGCTGGATACCAAGAGCGCGGGGATGGGTGACAAACTGTTGAACGCTACCGAGCGCCTGTGGATGCGCATCAAGGTCCCCTGCGAAAGCGGTGAGATCAGCTTGTCGGGCAATGGCACGGTGTTCAAGAGTTCTTACACCTATTACGACCCCGAGTCGCACTGCCAGATTTTGGAGGGCTACCAGGACCATGTGATCGAGAAGAAAGACCTCGGCGCCATGAACATGACGATGCAGTTCTCTATCAAGGTAGGCGGCATGCACAATGGCGCAACGGTACAACCGACCATTGAAGCATGGTTCGATAACAGCAGCTATCAATCGTATCGGACCAAAACCAACCCGTATGATGACCGTGTTGTGCTGGATGCCAACACCATGCGCGTCTCCGCCAAGGCAGCCTATAACCTGTCTGTGGGAAACAACCCGAGCCTGCGCCATATCGGCTACTTTGATATGGACACCAAGACCGAGATCACCGAGCAGCAGTATAACGAGAAGAGGGAGAATAACCCCAAGAGTAACGTTGTTTACGGCATGATGGTCGGCTACGGTATGTCCCTGCAGCTGCGCAACCAGGATACCAGCAAGGGCCTGCGCGGCATCGAGGTACCCAGCAGGGATATTACCTTTGATGTAAACATGCAGGGCGGCTTGAAGTTCAACGGCAAAACAGTATACTATGCCGACGGCGGCCAGCCGGTTGCCATCAACCCGCTGCTGTGGGCCTACAAACCCAACGAAAGCGGCAGCTACACCGGTTATGATACCAGCAATAATACCGCCGGTATCAACATGAACTGGAGCGATGAGGACGACGACGACCGCAGCACCCACTACGACAGCAAAATCGCCATGAATGTGGATGAGAACCACAGCGGCGGCACATGGACTGCCTTGAACCCCAGTGAAGATTCCGCCTTTACCCGTGGCGATGGCACCGAGGTCAAGCAGACCCAGCTGACCTTTAAGGTGAGCGGCTACACCATGCGGCCCATCAGCAAGAGCAACGACCAGGCGTATTCGTTCAGCACCGGCTACCTGCAGGTGCTCATCCCGCTGGAACTGGATAAGTACGACTTTGCCAAAAACAGCGGTTATGAGGGCTTCCTGCAGACGGATATGCACATGGCAGGCGGCAACATGACCATGGACACCACCGAGGATCTGAACGGTGTGGAGGCCAAACTGACCGATAAAGTCAACGGCTACTTCAACTATACCGACGAAGGCAAACTGCGTGACTACGCCAAGAACGAATCCACCTACAATGATAACTATGATAACAGCTCTACCCTGGGTATGAACATCAGCCGCGGCTGGGGCGGAAACGCCAGCTACATTACCAAAACAAACTACTGGCTGGGCAGCGATGGCAAAACCGTGCTGAACGATGACCAGAACAAGCAGCTGGGCACCAACGTGACCGGCATAGCCAGTAAGGTGTACATGACCGGCAACCTGGACTTTGGCAGTGAGGTAGTCACCCCGGCCAATAACACGGATAAGTTCATCTATGATGCGCAGGTCGACCAGCAGGCAGAGTATTACTACCTGACCGCCTACGATGTGCTGATGAAGTTTGACCCCAGCGCCATGCGCCCCGCAACCTACATGGTGGATGATGTGGAGAAGCCCGTCTACAAGATGAGCCAGAAAGAAGTTGCGGCCAACTTGAAAGACGTTACCCACATCAGCCTGTCGGACAATGGCTACAGCGAATGGGATACCACCAAGCAGCTGACGCAAAACTATGAACTGACGATTCTGTACGCAGCCAAAGCAAAAGATACGCCCGTCCTGGAGGATGGAAGCGAGGGCAATGGCTGGCAGTACGACCGTTGGGCGCGCGCAGACGGTGCCGGGCTGGATGACAGCCAGCCGCTTTGGTACGGAGAAGAAAATACCCGTGACAACGGCGGCACCGCCGATATGGACAAGTACAGCTTCAACGACATGGAAATGACCGTTGGCAGTGACGGGGCAACAAAAGAAATCAAGGGCCTTGTCTACTACGACACCCTGACCGAACTGGAAAAAGCCGGCCACACCTGTGTGGCAGTGCTGTACCAGATCCGCAACTGCTGCGTGCGTACCGGCCGCTCGGTCGAGATCGGCCATATGATGGAAGTTACCAAGGACGTCAGCAAGATCGGCCGCAGCTATGCCCTGACCATGGATGTGCGCGGCTGGACCACCTACCGGCCCTTCTACCGCAGCGCAACGGCCACTGGCAGCAATCCCGGCTGGACCCGCCTGATGGATAACGGCACGGTGCTGACCAAGCGCAGCGAACTGCTGTACCAGGGCCTGATCGAGGGCAAGGGTGAGCAGGCTAACGCGCCGGTAAGCCATCCCCTGACCAGCGCAAAGAACAACACCATCCACTGGGATATTGGCACACCGACCATAAGCCGCATCACCAACAACTACCAAAAGACCCAGTACAGCAACGGTTACGAGGTGGGCGGCAGCCACAGCGGTTACCTTTCCGGCAACACGGTGTTGCTTGCTACCCAGAACGCCACGGTCGAGATCAAAACGACCGATGTAGCCGAGGGCAATATCCGCCAGACCGACTACCAGCTGGACGAAGGCCAGCGCACCGTTACCGTGCAGGTCACCCCCAGGGTCACGATGCAGAGCAACGCAAAGGCAAACCTGGAAGTGTTTGACGGCATGACCCAGACTGACCTTACCCTGGATGTGAAGCTGCCCCAGGACCTGACCTTGCAGGAAGGCACCCTGACCTTTGATTACAGCAACAGCAGCTATAACCGCGGCGACCTGACCTGGGTGGCTAAATACCAGTATTGGGACGGCAAGACCTGGCAGGAATTTAACTTTGAAACAAATTATGAGAAAGACTATGTGCAGCAACCGACCCGCCTGCACCTGACCACAACGATCACGGATGTCAAGAAGGTTTTGCCGGTACTGTCCTTTAAGGCAGGCATCGGCTACCCGGCTGACCCGGGTCGGGATATTACGGGCGAGAGCGATAAAGACGGTGCCTGGTACAAGAACCTGCGCATCGATGCAGAGATCCACACCACCTACGAGGAAGAGGACGTCAACGCCTCTCTGGGCCGCACGGATTATACCGAGATCAAGGTTTTGCGGAACAGCAAGACCGTAGTCAACAAAACAGCAGCCAGCAATCTGGTCGAAATCGGCGATGTTCTTGCGTACGACCTGACCTATATAAACGAAGGCGGCGCGAACAGTGATCTGGAACTGTGCGATCTGCTGCCGTACAACACGGAGAAAGCGAAGACCTTCCACGGTGCGTATGGCTTGAAATCCGTTACCGTTACCGTCCAGAATGCAGATGGCTCTGCCATTAACTTGGGTACGGATGACATTACGGTGAAGTACGCCGGTACGGATTCCGTTGCCTACACTAACAAAGGCGTGCTGGACCGTGCGGCTACGATGAAGAATGCCGAAAGCGGAACGTCGCTTACTACCAAAACCACCCAAGGCAACAGCGTCACCTTTACCCCGGATACCATGCCCATCCATAAGGCAACGGGTACGAGCGAGCTGGGCAGCCTGTATCTCCAACTGAAAGGGTTGCCCAACGCGACTGTTAAAGTCCATGTGAAACTTGCTGTGACCCAGACCAAGGATAGCGTAAATGCCCTGTTGACGGACAGCGACGACAAAACGGTACAGCAAAGCAATGATACCTACAATAACATCTACTTTGCCCGTGCCGGCGGCGAGAGCAACGCACTGCTCACCAGCCCCACGGCATCCATCAAGGTGCGCAGCCGTTCCATCAGCGGTTTGGTCTGGATGGACCAGAACTATGACGGTATTTACACCACCAAACTGGACGACACCGGCAAAAAGAACGTTGGCTCGGACAAGACACTGGCAGGCATTACCGTAACACTGGTGCAGACGGAGCCGAATACGCAAGCCGAAGACCCCGTTTACACCGATGGCAACGATAACAGCTACTATGCCGTTACGGATACGCTGGGCAACAAGGTACAGCCCGTTACCACCAAAAGTGATGGCCGCTACACCTTTGAAAACCTGAAGCAGGGCAACTATCGCGTCCTGTTTAAGGACAGTGAAAAGGGCTACATGATGGAGGATGACAGCAAACCGGTCCTGCCCTTTGGCAAGTTAAGCGTGACAAAGCGCGATGCCATGGGCGATACCTCCAACAAGGCGGCACCGCAGTACGGCACCGAAGATGCCAACACCCTTCAAGCCGCCATGAGTAGGGAAATCACCCTGGGCGATGCTGTGCTGACCGGACGCGACGACAAGACCAACATCAACGCAGGCTTCTATTATACAGAGCTGCGCCTGGCCAAGGTCTGGCAGAACATTCCCGATGCAGAAAAAGCCGCCGAGGCTAAGGTCAACTTTACGCTGGCCGCCACCCAGGGCAAGAATGAACTGGAAGAAGCTGTGTATACCCTGAGCAATACCGCGGTCAGCAAACCGGCCAAGGCAGACGAGAACGCCGAAAACCTTGCACTGTTTGGCACTTTTGTGGGTGACAAAGTGGATGTTACCGACGATTCCGCCGACGAGCGCACCGTGCGCTGGCAGACTACGCAGGGCCTGCCCCTGCAGGCGGAGAACGCCTACGGCCCCATCACCTACACCCTCAGACAGGATACCGTCCGGGCCGATGGTGACACCTGGATCGGCAATGTCAGCTTCGTGCAGCAGAAGGTTACCGAAAAGGTCAGCAGCGGTGCCGAAAGCGATAATTCCGTGATCGCAACCCGCCTGGTGGCTGTAAACACCGCCCGCATCTACGAGATTCTGATCCATAAGCGCAGCGATGTGGAAAACAAGGAACTGGAACAGGCCGAGTTTACTGCAACCCTGCAGCCCGCCAGCCCGCTGGAAAAACTGCTGGGCGGCAAGGTGGAGATCAAGTCGCAGCAGACCATCCAGCGCACGGGTGAGAATGAAGAAACCGAGGAGATCCGCTACCGCCTGACCGACCTTACGGCGGGCACCTACACCCTGGCGGAGACCAAGGCACCCCTTGGCTACGCCAAGGACCCGGTAAAGTACAAACTTACCATCACCGACCGCGATGAGAACGGCAACACCCTGCCCACCATCACGCTGGAAGATGACAAGGGGATTCTGCTGTACACCGCCGTTATGACCCTAGACCAAAAAACGGGCGATTACAGCGTTGATGTGACCGCGGATGCCAACCGTAACACAAGCACCGCCAGCGCCGTTATGACCGCAGGCAGCTGCCTGGAGACGATGCCCAAGACCGAACAAGAGCAATCGAATTTGCCCATCAGGACCCAGATCAGCATGGAAATTACCGATTCTTATCTCTTCAGCCTGCCCTTCACCGGCGGCAGCGGCATGAACCGCAGCCTGCTGCAGGGCGTGGCCGTTATGGCATTGGCCGCCGCTGCCTTTGCAGTGACCGCCATCCTCCGCAAAAAGAAGAACCACAGCTGATCCTACACACAAACAGCAAGGAGAGCAAAATTCGATGAAAAGACGAAAATGGATGCTTCTGCTGCAGACGGCGGCGGTGCTGGCCCTGGCAACAGGGCTGGCTGCCCCCGTGCAGGCGGCAGAAGTGGATACCACGCGGGGGACCTCGCTGACGATCGCCTTTGCCGAGGATGACGCCGCCGATGTGCAGAAAAGCATCGTGGCGGACCTGTCCCGCGGCGGGGTGCGGCAGTTCGATGCGGAACTGTACCGCGTAGGCAGCTACACAGCGGACGGCTCCCTGATCACCGAGCCGGACTTTGCCGAGCTGGACCTGGAAAACGTGGTGGCCGAAGCCCTGGCAGCTTACGAAAAACAGCAGCAGGAAGCCGAAGCCAACCCCACGCCGACCCCGGCGGCCACGGAAACCCCGGCGGAACCGACCCCGCAGCCCACCCCGGACAACGGGCACATCCCCGGTTCTGTCTGGCAGGGCGTGTGGGACGAAAAAGCCGCACAGGCGGTCAAGCTGATCCAGCAAAACCGCCTGGAACCTGCCACAACGGTGCAGATAAATTACGAGACCTGCACCGATACCACCGCCCGCTATACCGGCACGGCCGGCAACCTTGTGTGCGGCATGTATCTGGTACGGCTGCCCGCCCTCAACGGTGCGGCCTACCGTTACAGCGCCAAGGACTATCTGGTCAGTGTGCCCTACAATGCCTCGCTGGATCTAAGCATGCCCCAGACCCAGCCGGATGTCTGGGAGTACGAAGTGACATCCTACCCCAAACTGGATCGCCACAGCTACCCCAGCCCGGATCCCACCCCGACACCGCGCCCGACCCTGGAGCCGGACGAGGAGAATACCCCCGCCACCCCCGGCATCGGGCCGTGGCATCTGCCTAAAACCGGCGACAGCAGCCAGCCGCTCCTTTGGCTGGTGCTGATGCTGGCGGCAGGCGCAGGTTTAATTCTGGTTCTGGTCAAAAAACATAAAGAAAACGGAGGACAAAAGAAATGAAAACAGTAAAGCGGCTCCTGACCGCGGCCCTGGCGGTAGTGTTCACCTTTATGTGCGCACTGCCTGCCATGGCCGTTGACCTGGTCAACCAGGAAACGTACACCCTGACCATTGATAATCCCGAAGCTGGGCATACCTATGAAGCCTACCAGATTTTTAAGGGTACATTCAGTACAGCAGAAGGTAAGGCCGCAACGGAAAGCTACCTGTCTGATATTGATTGGGGCACGGGTGTTATCACCGCTGGCGAGGGCTATACCGCAATGATTGATGCCCTTAAAAAAGCAACACCCACCCTGTACGATAACGGTGAAACCCTGGTTGAAGGCGTAAACGATGCCACCAAGGTGGCCGTTGCCCTGCACAACAATAACAATGCGGCCACGGCGGACATCTTCAATGAAATCATCGGTGCCCACCTGGCGGACCAATTTGTGACGGCAAAGGATGTCGAGGGAAAGATGGTCTTTGCAGATTTGACCCCCGGTTACTACCTGGTCAAAGACAAAGACAACTCACTGAGCGAAAAAGAAAATGAATCCTACACCAAGTACCTCGTCAAGCTGGTCGATTCGACCACTATCGAAGTCAAGAGCCAGAGCATGAGCCTGGATAAGGTCATCGTGGAAGATGGCAAAGAAGTCGATGCTAACAACGCCGCTATGGGTGAAACCGTAAGCTATAAGCTGACTTCTAAAACCTCTGCTATGGATGGCTACGAGGACTACACCTACATTATCCATGATGAACTGGATGGCGGCCTGACCTTTGATGGTGTGGAACGCATGACTGTTACGGTTGGCGATGAGGACTACAAGGAACACTGCAAAGTGACTTACTCCACCAATGGCACCAGTTACAGCGCAGACAACACTGCCAACCCTGGTCAGAAGCTGTACATCAAGATCGAACTGAAAGACCTTGTGCAAAATAGAAAGAGCAACAAAGACGTTGTTGTGACCTATACCGCTACTGTCAACGAAAAGGCTTCCATCGGTAATACCCCTAACACCAACACCGCTTATCTGGAATACTCCAACAACCCCAACCAGAGCCAGAAAAACGATGTCCCTACGTCCAAGACTCTGAAAGAGCACGTAAGCACCTATGTGGCCGGTTTCCAAATCAGCAAAAAGAGCCCCAAGGGTGATGACCTGCCGGGTGCACAGTTCATGATTACTGGCAACGATATGCAGAAGCTGAACGTCTTGGGATACTCTTTCACCAATGAGGGCGAGGGCGAGAAGAAATACTACCATACGAACGATAGCTACACGACCGTGGCCTCTACGGAAGATGCCGTGGCAGAGTACGCCGCACAGGGCGGCACCAATGTCCAGACCGGTGAAAAAATCGTTGGTATGACTGGCGATGGCGAGAACGATACAGCGAAAGGCATCCTGCGTTTTGACGGCCTGAAAGATGGCACCTACACCATCAAGGAAGTTCTGGCCCCCACCGGTTACAAAAAGCTGGACGAGGACATTACGCTGGTCGTCAAATGGTCAGCAACTGCTGATGAAAACGGCAATCATTGGTCGTATGTGGTATCCAGCGGCGAGGGTGACACTGACACAATCAGCATTGATAAAGACGGTGTCCTGCACTTCAACATCGTCAACCGGCATGGTCTGACCCTGCCGTTTACCGGCGGTGAGGGCGCTAACCTGCTGGCTGGCCTGGGTCTGGCCCTGATGGCTGCCGCTGTGGCCGCGATCCTGTACATCAAGCGCCGCCAGAACCACGAATGAAATACCGCGTCCTAGAAGTTCTGTTCGGTCTTGTTTTCCTCGTGGGGCTGTACCTGTTTGCCCACGACACTGTGGCCGACCAGCTCAACAATCTGCGGCAGGACCGCACGTTAAGCGACTATCAGGAGGCTGTCAGCGAGGCTTCGCCCGAAACCTACGAAGCCGAGATGCAGGCCGCCTTGGCCCACAACGCCGCCATTACAGAGAATACCTTCGCCGGGGACCTCTTCGCCGGCGAGGGTGTTCAGGCGGACGACGAATACAATGCTCTGTTGAATCTGAATGGCGACGGCGTCATGGGGATGATCTCCATCCCCAAGATCAACCAGACCATCCCCATCTATCACGGCACCGACGACAGCGTACTGCAGGTGGGCGCCGGGCACCTGCCCGGTACGGCCCTGCCGGTGGGCGGCGAAAACACCCACTGCGTGCTGGCAGCCCACCGTGGTCTGCCCTCGGCGCGGCTGTTCAGCGACATCGACCAGCTGGAAGAAGGGGACATGATCTACCTGCACATCCTGGGCGAGGTCCACGCCTACCGGGTCGAGAACATCCTGCCCATGGTCCCCAAGGATGATTTCGAGACCCTGAACAAAGCCCTGCGCATCCTGCACGGGCAGGATTGGCTCTCCCTGATGACCTGCACGCCCTACGGCATCAACACCCACCGCCTGATCGTACAGGCCAAGCGGGTGGCCTATAACGGCGAGGACGACGCCCCCGCCCAGCCCGTCCAGGCGGTCATCCACTATACGGCGCGGTCGTTCCGGCGTGCCTACACGCTGTATATCGGGGCCGCTGTCATCATCCTGCTGGTGGTGGTCCTAATTCTCCGCAGGCGTAAAAAACGTCATTCGCCTAAACAGTAAACAAACAATAAACAGAACACCCCCGCATCCGCAAAAAGTCCTTTAACTGGTACAAAAACGTCATTGTCACCAACGGTGCCGAACTGTAACCGCCATTCCCTGACATTCATATAAGCATGATTCCAAAGCAGCGTCACCCCGCCTTGTTACCGGCGGGGTGGCGCTGTTTTTGTGTCTGTATAAAATCCCCGCAGCCTGCCCACCCTTATAGTGATATTCTGTAAGGGGGGCAACCACATGCAAGAGATGTTTTGTTTCCAGTGCCAGCAGACGGCGCACAATACCGGGTGCGATGGTAAGGCCGGGGTGTGCGGCAAAAAGGCTGATACCGCCAACTATCAGGATGAAGTCATCGGCGCGCTGATCGGCCTTGCGCAGGCGGTGCAGGCGGGGACAGCCACCGACCGCACCGACGAGCTGATGCTGAAAGGGCTGTTTACCACCATCACCAACGTGAACTTCAATAACGAGACGATCCTGCAAATCAAAAACGATATAGAGAAAGAGAAAGCTGCCGTCAGCACCACCCACTTTGCGGATTATGATATGGCCGAGCTTTGGCGGGCAGGGGAGGACGTGCGGTCGCTGAAATCGCTGATCTTGTTCGGCCTCAAGGGCATGGCAGCCTATGCCTACCACGCCCGCGCCCTGGGCAAGACCGACCCCGCTGTGAACCGCTATTTCTACGAGGCACTGGCCGTCCTGGGCGAGGAAAAATCACCGGATGACCTGCTAAAACTGGTGCTGAAAACCGGCGAGGTCAACCTGGCCTGCATGGCCCTGTTGGACGCCGCCAACACCGAAGCCTACGGCGATCCGGTGCCCGTCACCGTGCCGCTGACGATTGAAAAAGGACCGTTCATCGTGGTAAGCGGCCACGACCTGCACGATTTAAAGCTGCTGCTGGAGCAGACCGAGGGCAAGGGCATCAACATCTACACCCACAGCGAGATGCTGCCTGCCCACGGTTACCCGGAGCTGAAAAAGTACCCCCACTTAAAGGGCAACTTTGGCACCGGATGGCAGAACCAGCAGACCGAGTTCCACAATATCCCGGCGCCCATTCTGTTTACCACCAACTGCCTGATGCCGGTGCGGCAAAGCTACTGCGACCGGGTGTTCACCACCTCGGTGGTCTCCTACCCGGAGATCCCCCACATCGGCGCGGACAAGGATTTTACGCCGGTCATTGAAAAGGCGCTGGAGTGCGGCGGCTACCCGGATGACCATCCCATGACCGGCATGAACGGCGGCCACACCGTCACCACCGGCTTTGCCCGCAACGCCGTGCTGGCCCATGCGGGGGAGATCGTGCAGCTGGTGAAAAGCGGCAAAATTCGCCACATTTTCCTCATCGGCGGGTGCGACGGCGCGGCTCCCAGCCGCAGTTATTACACTGACTTTGCCCGCATGACCCCCGCAGATACGCTGATTTTGACCTTGGCCTGCGGTAAATACCGGCTGAACGATATGGACCTGGGCAGCATCGGGGGCATCCCGCGCATCTTGGATTGCGGCCAGTGCAACGATGCCTACAGCGCGATCCGCATTGCCATGGCCCTGGCCGAGGCCTTCGGCTGCGGGGTCAACGACCTGCCGCTGACGCTGGTGCTCTCCTGGTACGAGCAGAAAGCCGTCTGCATCCTGTTGACGCTGCTCTATCTGGGTCTGCAGCACATCTATTTAGGTCCCACCATCCCGGCGTTTGTCTCACCAAATGTATTACAATTTCTGGTGGAAAACTACCACCTGACCCCCACCAGCGACCCCAAAACCGACCTGAAGGCCATTTTACACGAATAAAACCATCCAACGGCAGCACAATAAACAAACGTGCTGCCGTATTTTTGTAAATTTCTGCAAATATTTTTGCATTATTTACCTACTAACATATTGACATAGTAGGTAAATAGGTGTATGATACAGCCAATGAATCCGAACAGGAAGCACGAACAAAGACGAAAGGAGAAATGTGCCATGTATACCATCCATGTCATCGCCGCCGTCCGCATGTGTTGTCGAATGTTTTGCTCCCAGGCATATCCGTATGGCCGGGCACATTCGTCTTGCTTGTGCTTTGTCGATGTTTAAAGTGTAACTGTACAACATCGTTTGCTGTGCGCCTGGGAGCCTGTAAAAGCCCCCGGGCTTTTGTTTTACCTGTTCGGGTACGTTGAACCGCCGAAACGAAACACAAGAACATAGGGCAATACCGCATAATTCTAAGTGCCGATACGGCGAGCGAGGTGCGGC
>ERZ773107.1660-NODE-1660-length-19005-cov-4.803272_pt1 | contig 19005 bp, 10 predicted proteins | sample MGYA00580571_ERZ773107 | MGnify/ENA primary metagenome ERZ773107 (study PRJEB29015, sample SAMEA2737843) | human gut metagenome | biome: human gut; feature: human-associated habitat; material: faeces | place: China | collected 2012 ... | reverse complement strand
GGGGTGTCCAATTCCACCGGCAGCAGCGCCAATTATAGATTCCCGTAACGGACAGTCCTTCAAAATGAGGAGTCGCCAACGTGAATTGCAAAAAATTCCGAGACGAAAGATCGCGTTGATAAAGAAATTCCACGCCATCTCCCAACCGTAATCCCACGGCGTTTTTCTCTTGAGCCAAAACCGTCTCGAAAGCGAACAAACTGCAAACAAAAACCAATAAAATCTTTTTCATAAAACAATTATACGTATAACGATTTACATGGAATTATCACCGGCCACTCAATCGTCATCATCCTCGTCATCGTCGTAATCATCGTCATGATATCTCCCGTATTTCCGCTTCCCATATTTCGGGTGTTTCTTATACCCGTGCTTGTGCGGATGATACTTCCCATGTCGTTTGCAATAGGAGTCGTAATGCTCGTGCCAGTAATCGCTATGACAATGCACCCGATCATAGAACGGAGCACAATACGACGACTCGGGACCGATTCCCAGTTCGATCAGAATCCGCCCCCAGCCCTCACTCTTATAACGTCTGTAATAATCACAGATATCGCGCATGCTTCGTCCCGAGGTTCGGGCGATCTCCAGCGCAAGGCCCACATGCCCCCAATCTCTGCCGCAACGCCGGTAATAATTATTGAGCAATTCTGCCGAAATATCGTATTCCACGCAGAGGCGCCGACAGAAATCCGACAAATCGACCGAAGCATACCGATTGGCATTTCCGATAAAGACGGAAAGCCTGTTTTGTGCGGACAAAGAGCAAGCGAATACCGCAAAAAATAGCAGCAAACCGATTTTTTTCATAGGTAAATCGTTCTATTAAAACAGATGATATAATACGAACAGCTGCCAAGCGAATTTTTCATTTGCCTGTCGGCATGCCTATGCAAACGAATCTATTTCAGCAAAGTGCCGTCTTCCCGGATTTTGAGAATCACCTCCCTGCCATCTTCCGCTTCCAGCTCGATTCGATAATAATTCCCATCTGGTGTTTCTACCATTCCCGGCTCATCGTCGGCTTCATAACCGACATAATTATCGTTAATTGCCTGCTGGATCGCAGTTTTAACGGCTTCCGGAAGAGTATCCGGACTGATCTCCCAGGATGTGGAAAGCCAATTTCCGTTGTTGTCAAAAAGCACCTTCTTGGCAACTCCGTCGTGGATGATATCCACCTCAAACTGTCCGTGTTCCCGGTCCGTTTCTACGATTTCGGATGCCGCATATTTCTCCTGCAGAAAATTTTTCACCCCTTCGGGAAGTTCAACCGGCAGGTAATCCTCGGAATCATCCTCCGAATCTTCCACCGCCTTGATCAGAATTCCCTCCGCGTTGTAATAAAGATCCATTTCCCGCGAGCCCTGCTCCACCTCCAAAACATAGACCGGTTCCATGCTTTCACGTTCTATCATATCCACATCATCCGGCCTCCACGATCTATATTCGCTGTTCTGGAAGGCGTTTTTGACGGCTTCGGGCAAAGCCGCATAAGGCAGGTCCGTTTCGGTCATCAGCCAAACGGCATCGAAAGTAAACCAGGCCTCGGATTCATAATTCTGGTCCTGGAAATCCGCAATGTAATAATTACCCCGGGTTTTCCATTTCGGACTGGCTTCAGGATATTTTTGAGAAAACGCAGACTGCAATTTTTCGGGAACTTTCAAGTTGTCATCATCGTCATCACAACTTTGCATAGCCGCTCCGCATACTCCTAAAGCGAGCATCAGAAAATACATTTTCAGTTTCATAACAAAAATAATTTGAAGTTAGGTAAGACAAAGATATGAAACCCGAACCACATAAACAAATATCTGAAATTCACCTTCACATCGCTGAAAATCGGGCATCGGTCGAAAAATATTATCCGGATCGCATCATCCGATTCAAATCATACAACTTGTAATTATTCGCCTTTCAAAATTTTTCCACATTTGGATTTCTCGCCGGAAATCGCCATATTTATTATTTTGTCGTCAATACCAGTTCTCGTAGAAATATTCTAAAAAAAGATAGGATGGCTTTAGCCATCCTATCCCAGTGAGCAATCTCGTAATTTTGAACTTTCTATTTTAATGTTTTAACACATTATAGTAAGAGATTTTCACTCGAAATTATTTGTCGGTTGACAAATGCCTTCCACACATTGAAGCGTTACTGGTCTGACCGTTATTAGCGTTTCAACCGCATCTTCTTGTCCTTACCTTACACTTAATGGCGGAGCGGCGCGAATATTACAGATTATAGCATTCGCCTCATTTCCAGAGAAGATTCGGCACGGGACGTTCGGGCATTGCGCACGTCATCCGGAATGATCGTCCGGGAATATACGCTGGTTTCGGCCGGCTCGGTTCGGGTGGTCATCGTCAGGGTGTTCCCGCCATTCGTCAACTCGAAATCGTAGCCGTTGCCCCAGCTCTCGCCGTCGTCGTACACTCCGGTCAGCCGGGATCCGTCGATCGAATAACGCCCGGTGTATTTGGTGTAGTTCGACGTTTCGACCTTCTGATAAAGTCCGAACGTCGCTGCCGAAGTGAATTCGACGTATACCTCGAATCCTTCGGGAGCACTCTCCGACCAGGAAGTGAGGCGCCATTCGCCTACGATTTCCGACTGAATGTTGGGGGCATCGTCGTCATCCGAACAGCTTGCGGCGAAAATGCCGAGCAGGGAGAAAACGAGCAGATGATAAAGATGTTTTTTCATTGCAAGCACTGTTTTTATAACCAACCTCCGTTTGCTGCGCCGGCCGAACGGGCGATGACGGCGAATTCCTTGGTGATGACCATGCCGCCCATCACGACACCCGTTCCGGGTTTCGTACCGCCGGCTATCGCCGAAACCTTGATTTTGGCCGATCCGGGTTTCGTGCATTTGATCATCAGTTTTCCATTATACATTTTGGGAGCCGCCTTGATGCCAAGCTTTTCCATGTCCTTGGCCGACATCTGGATATCGGTGTAGGTAAGGTCTTCGGCACCCTGCCCGAAATGCTGCGTCAGCGGAATGAGCTGCACCTCGCCCAATGCGACCTGCAGACAGGGCGTCCCTTCGATCTGCATGAGCAACTGATAAGCGTCCGTAATGCCGGTGCCCATTTTGCCGCGGTAAATCGACACGTCGGCGATCGTGGCCTTCGAGCCTTCGCCCAGCCGGGAGTCGATTTCATTGACCGAGGTGAGCAGCATGGTCTTGAATTCGTCGAGCGAGTATCTCTTCCCTTTCTCCAGGGCATAGGAGAGGCCGAGTGCGGCTACGCCCGAGACGTGCGGGCAGGCCATCGAGGTTCCCTGCATGTAGCCGTAATCCGCTCCGTTGCTCGTTTCGGAGCAGAGTGTCGAGAGTACGCCGGCCTTCTCGCCGCCGCTCAGACCGCTCGTTTCGCCGCCGGGAGCCGCGATATTACAGCCGGAACCGTAGTTGGTATAATTGGCCGGCAGGTAGTCGGGCGAGAACGAGGTGACGGAGATATAATCACGATAGCCTGCCGGATAGCCGGACATGGCTGTCGATTCGTTGCCGGCGGAAAAAATGATCAGTCCGCCGTCGAGGGCCTCGCAGTTCTTCTGGGCGGCGAAGTACTGAAGCGCCTCGTAATCCATCGGCGATTGTTTGATGAACATGTTGTCCGACGTGTATATTCCCGCCTTGATGCCCCACGAGCACTGGAGGATGGAGGCACCGTGATCCGCGGCGTATTTTACGGCACGGCTCGACACGAGGGCGTCACCCGTCAGGTCTCCCGAGAAGATCTGACACGACATGAGACGCACACCGTCTCCCTTGCCCGTACCTCCGGCCACGCCGCAGACGCCGATGCCGTTGTTATTGACGGCGGCTACCGTGCCCGCAACGTGCGTTCCGTGTCCCGAATCGCCCTTCTGCCCCCATGAAATGGGACCGTCGGTGACGAAGTTCCATCCGTGTATATCCTGCTTCCCGTACTCGGGCGAAGGGTTCGGATTGATCCACATGTTGGCCGCCAGATCCGGATGAGTGTATTTCACCCCTTCGTCCACGATGGCGACGATGACTTCGGGATTACCTGCCGTGAGCTTCCATGCGTCGGCCACATTGATGTCGGCTCCGGCCACCGATGTAGTGGCAACGGCCTGGTCGGCATTGTTGATGTAATGCCACTGCCAGAAAAGATTCGGGTCGTTGAAATCCGCTGTAACCAAAGCGCGGGTCTGGCCGTTCGCCGTTGCTTGAAACGGATAGGTTTTGCAGTCGGAAGCCCGGTAGAGACGGGTGCGGAACTGTACTTTCGAGATTTCGGCGACACCTGCGAGTCTCTCGGCCGCCTTGTCGAGATCCTCTTCCGATGCGAACCCGAGCACATACCATCTGTGAAGCCCTGCCGCACGGGTGCGGGCCTCGTGTTCGCCGGCTTCGGGGAAGACGCGCTCCAGCGAGGTGACGTGCAGGTCGTTCAGGATGTCATCGACGGATTCGATGCCCGAACGGGTCAGCGCCGAACGGGTCTTGGCCGCATTCAACGCATTCTGTTCGAGACTGGGAATGGCTTCTTCGCCAAATTTTACGATGAGCGAACCGGCCACGGCGTCGTCCGACGTATTGCAGATTTTGCCCGAAGTCTCGATTTCGGGAGCGGAATCCCCGCGGTTCGGTATTTCCTGCATGGGATCCGTCGAGCAGGCGGCCAGCAGCAGGGAGGCGAAAATCAGGAGTTTCGTTTTGTTATGCATATATCATGCTGATTTTTGAGTCCGGCAGGTTGTTTTTGGCTTGGAAAAAAGGGAGAGGCCGACACTTGCCGGACGACCGGCCTCTCCCGATCCGATATTACTTGAGCGTGATTTCGGCAGCGGCCGTTTTCCGGAAGCGGAGTTCCGATCCCGAACCGTTCGCACGCTGCACAGCGTCGCTGAATCCGACCGTAGCCCTTACGACTTTCGCTTCAGGAGCCGATGCGGGCAGGAATCCTTTCGCATAGTCGGTCGGTACGGTTTTGACGGAACCGCGTTCTGCGGAAACGGAGAATTCGAGCCGTTCGACGTAATTCCGCGGCTGCCGGAGTCCTGCGGCCATTCGGCGCAATTCTGCAATCCGCTCTGCGGCCAGTTCGGGAATGCCGCCCATATCCTTGGCGGGATCGACGAGCAACATATCCGTAAGGATCGAATAGGGGGTCGTCGTACTCAACGTATACAGATAACGGAACGTGGCCCCCTGCTCGACATAGTTCGGGGTGGGCACGAAATAGATGTAACCGTCGGCCACGGCGCCTCCGATGAACGGATAATTGACCGCATAGAGGGCTTCGGGGTTCTCCTCCGAGACGCAGCCGGCGAGGATGTCCTCTCCGTTGATGACACCGATCGGCGTTTGCGAAAGAAGCGGGGAGATAGCGCCGGTTATGCCTGCGAGCGGAGCAGTGGAGGGAACGTAGACCGCCGGAATCCGACCGCCTTCGTCAAACTCGACCCCGGGGAGTCCCGTGATGGTCAGCAGATCGGCCGAACTGTCGTCCGCCGGATCGTCTTCGATGGTCACCGTGCCGATCTTCCGGCGCATCGGCTTCTCATCCATGACGTTGACGGCATAATAGTTCCATTCGGTCGAAATCAGGTACTCCTTCGAGGGCTGCTCTTTCTGCGGCAGGAAGTCCGAGTAGAGGAACTCGCTCTCCAATCCCGGGTTGTATTTGCCGGTGGTCTTGATGGATGCCGTGAAGAGTTTGCTGGCATATCCGTTGTAAGCCAGTCCGGCGAACGTGTACTCCGTGTCGCCGTTCAGCCCCGTGAGCATGACGCTGTAATGTCCGCCGTTGATGGCGTCGAGCTGCTCTTTGGTGAAATCCTTGCCCTCCTCTTTGAGGAAAGCCGTCATGTCCAATCCTTGGATGTCTTTTGTCTTGAAGACTCCGTGTTTGACAGATTCAATCCCCTCGCCATAGGCCCAGAATTTCGCCGCATTGTCCGTCGTAATGCCTTGTCCCGCGAATTCGTTCGTGGCTTCGAGCCCGATGTTGAGAATGACGGAAACCTTATCCTCGTCGCCCTTGGCGATATATCCGAACGAAATGGAAGCGTAGCCCTGCATTTTCAGATTCTGCGACGCCGTTTCGCCGCCCTCCGGATTCGCCTCTTCGTCCGAACCGTAGATGCAGCCTACAAGCGTGTACTTGCCGGTACCGCCTTCCAGATCCTGAACGGAAATCGTCCCCGAAGCAGTGATCGTCTTGATGAGTTCCGCGGCGATCTTGCGGTCGGCAATCTCCTGTGCCTTGAGGCTCGCCTCGCCGTCGCTCAAATTGCCCGTGAAGATCGCATAGCGGAACTCTCGGGTGTCCTCGGAGAGGGTGGCGCCGATTTCGACGACACCGTCTGCGGGTTCGCTTTTGGTGAGGGCCACCGAGTAGTCGTAGACCCTGGCTCCGGGAAGCATGATCCGCTGCAGGCCGTTTGCGTTGGCATAGAAGAATTTTCCGGCATATTCACCTTCGCTCGGTTCGAGCACGATACCCTGCGCCGGGAAGGTAATCACGCCGTTCTTGAGCGTGCCATATTGTCCGGCCGATTCGTCCATGGCGAAATTTTCCGGTGTTTGCGATGCGATGTACCACTCGCCCATATCGGCAAAGAGGGTCAGACCGGTCGATTGGTAGGGATAATAGACCTTGTTCGGATCCGAGGCATCGACATAGGTCCAGACGTTGCGGTTCTCGTGGTTTACCTGTCCTCCGGCGAAGATGTTCATCAGCTCCGGAGTGTAGGCTTTCATGCGGTAATAGCCCTTCTTGTCCGAACGCTCGTAGATTTCGAGTTCGATTTCGGGGTTCGGATTAGCATTGGGGTTGTTTATCGACGCGAAGTTGCCCAGAATGTCGTCGCGGTAGCGGCCTTTGGTCTCACCGGTCTTTTCGTCGGTGACCAATTCCCATTTGGCCAGCACGAGCGATATCGAAAGGTTCACCTTATCGGCACCGTAGATCGAAGCGTAGCGCGGATCTTCGATGTTGATATCGCAGGTGTAGGTCGTGCCCATTTGGGCCTTGGGGAAACTGATCGTAAAGGTCGTCTCGTCCTCTCCGGCATCGAATGCGATCGGCTCGACGACGAAAATATCCTCGACGTTGGACTTCACGACGACCGGAACGACGATCGGATCCACGGTGTTGCGCCGTTTGACCGTATAGGTCACTTCGGTCTGGGTTCCCGGTTCGAACTCCAGATCGGTCCGGGTAGCCTGCTTCTTCGGGAAGTAGACACCGTAGCAATCGGGATTCTCCGCGGTTCCCTGCGTATAGTTCACGTCGTCCTCGCAGCCGGCAAGGACAAGAAGTGCCAGCAGGAACGGTAATATATGCTTGAATGTCTTCACGGTAATTTGCTTTTAGATTTGACAGCTTGATCGCAGATGGTCATCACCCGTTCCACGGCTTGACCGTTTGCGAAGGATCGGGATTGTTCTGCGTGGCGATGACGGGGTTGTTCTGCGTCTCACCGCGCGAGATCACGAAGTTCCAGTAGGGTGCACGGCCTTCCGTATTCAGCCGGTACGAGGCAGGAGAGTTGGTTCCCACATAGCCCCGTCGGGTGGACATGTCGAGCCGCTTCATGTCGAACATGACGATGCCTTCGCCCCAGAACTCGATGCGCTTCTGAAGCATCAGCTCGTTGGTGAAATTTTCAACCGACGACGACATGTTCGTACAGTCGTAACCTCCGCCCACAATGCGGTAATTGTTCATGAACTCATTGAGCAGCCGAATTCCTTCGCCAAGATTTTCATGCGCCTTGGCCTCGGCCTCGATGAAGTACATCTCCTCGACGCGCATGTAGGGATGGTCTGCGGCTCCGCCGACCTTGAAATCCTCATAAGCGCCCTGCGCCGGACGGAACTTGATGTTCGCGTAATCGGGCAGTTCATTGAAGTATTCCTTGCCCTCTTTGCGGCAGCTTTTGTAGTCGTAGGACTCCTTCTCCGGGTCTTTGCGGTCGGGATCGAGCCACGAATGGCGGCGGAAGTCGCGCAGGTCGATACTGTTGTAGAGGTTGCTGTTGATGCAGCGGCAGGCGTCGTTTCCGTAGGCGCTCCACGCATTCTCCGTACTCATGTGCGCCGTGAAGCAGAACAGGTTGGCAACGCTCTCGCTCGGAAGCGCAAGGCCCCAGATCCAGGCATTGTTCGACATGGCGCTGTTGAAGCCGTTCGAGGGGTCTTCCCACTGCTCCTGCGTCAGGGGTGTACAGCCGCTGGCGTTAATGGCCAAGCGGGCGTACTCGGCAGCGGAAACATAGGCTTCGGCGTCGTTCTTGGCCGTACCGCGCTCAAGCCAGGCCCGGGCTTTCAGTCCGTAGACCAGCGCCGGACTGATCGTATACTTGTCGGGAGCCGTAAAGCCGCTCAACAGTTCTTCGGCCTTGTCCAGGTCGGGGAAGATCACTTGATCGTAGATGTCGTCGACCTTGGCACGGGGGTTGTTCTTGGCCTCGGCCTCGGTAGTCTCGGGCAGTACGATGGGCACGCCCAGCCCGAGAACCCCGGGCGCTTCGGTGTAATTGTTCTCCTTGAACTCGTACAGACGCACCAGATCGAGGTAGAACATGGCCCGATAGGCGTAGGCGAAGCCCAGATAGGACTTCTGCGTGGCGTCGAGCGTCGCGAAATCCGAGGCGTCGATCTGTTTGATGACGTTGTTGGCCGCCATGATCCACGCATAGTAGTTGTCCCACGTGAGTGCACCCACGGCATAGTCGGCGCCGAGCGCTTCGTTGGTTCCCCACTGTGCGAACCAGTCGTAACCGATATTGCCGCCGATGGCGACGTCGCCCGTCATGGATTCCGTGGCGATATGGATGGCCGGCAGGGCAAAATCCCAAGCTTGGCCATCCTTTGCATAGCCTGCGGAACCGGCCTGTACGAGCGAGGCCGGAATGCCTTCTATCAGCGTTTCGAGGGTGACCTGATCCTCGGTGGCTATTTCATAGGGGTCGGCTTCTTTGATGCAGCTGCTTGCCAGCAAAGCTGCCGCCAGCGTCGCGAGCGTTATGTTTGTCGCTTTTTTCATATGCATGTCGTTTGTCGTAAAGTGTTTGAGGCCGATTAGAATTGGATGTTGATGCCGCCCGAAATCGTTCTTACAGGCGAATAGGTGGCCTGGCTCGTCGCTCCCGAATAAGAGTAGCGGGGATCGAATCCCTGACGTTTGGACCAGTACCAGACATTCTCGCAGGCAAGGTAGACGCGCACCTTCTCGATTCCGACCTTCTTGGTGAAATTCGACGGCAGCGTGTAGCCGAAGTTGATGTTCTGCAGGTTCAGGTAGCTGGCGTCCATAAGGAAGCGATCAGACATACCGTTTTGATCCTTATCTTCATACTGCAAACGCGGGATGTTCGACGACGTATTGTCCGCCGACCATGCGTCGAGCATGTCTTTGTGCCAGTTCATACCCGTCGTCTTGTTGGCCGGCGAGTACATGGCCGCCGCATAGCCCGAGTCGTAGGCCAGACCGCCGATCTGGTAGGTGAAGGCCACGCTCAAGTCGAAGCCCCGGAAATTGACGCTCGTGCCGAAACCGCCGTAGAGATCGGGAATCGGGTCGCCGCAGAGATAGTCCGATGCCTTGGCATATTCAGTCGTCGTGACGCGCTTGCCCGTCGGGTTACCCTTGTCGTCGGTTTCGTCCATGTACCACATCGAAAGGCCCTCGTCCGAAACCCCGGCATATTTTCTCATGTAGAAAGTGTACATCGGCAGTCCTTCTCCGAAGAAAGTGGAGCCGCTCACGTAACCGGAGTAGCCATCGACCTGCTTGGTCCGCCGTTCAGAAGGCAGCATGGTGATCTTGTTGCGCAGGTGCGTCATGTTGAGATTGATGTCCCACTGGATATGCTCCCGCCGGATCGGCGTAAAGTTCAGCTCGATTTCGACGCCGCTGTTGCGCATGTCGCCCACGTTGGCGTAGTAGGACGAATAGCCCAGCGACGGAGCTACCGGGAACGACAGCAGCATGTCGGTCGTCTTGCGGAGGAAATATTCGACGCCTCCGGAAACCGTACCGCGCAGGAAGCTGAACTCCACACCGGCGTTGAAGTTGGAGTTGGTCTCCCAGGTGATGTTCTCGGATCCTTTGGCGTTGAAGACGGTCGAGACCTTTCCGTTGGCGTTTTCGATCGTGTAGGTGTTCGTGTAGCGGAAGTTACCGATGTTGTCGTTACCCTGCGAGCCGATCGAGGCCTTCAGCTTGAGATTGTCGAGCCATTCATAGGTGCTCTCCATGAAATTTTCCTTCGAAATGATCCATGCGCCGCCCAGCGACCAGAAGTTACCCCAGCGATGGTCGGGGTGGAAACGCGAAGAAGCGTCGCGGCGATAGGAGGCCGAGGCGAAATATTTGCCTGCGTAATCGTACATGACGCGGGCGAAATAGCCCTCGTTGTTGTACTCCCTCCGGTAGGAGCCGGCTCCCTGTTTGTCGATGATCGCCCCGGCAAGCTCGTCGTTGTCCTGCGTCAGCATGTTGCTTTTGGAAGCCGACAACAAGTAAATGCGGTTCTGGTAGGACTCGTGACCCAGCATCACGTTGAGGTTGTGGTGCCCGATCTGCTTGGTGTAGTTGAGAATCTGCTGCAGGTTGAGGTCGAAATTCCGCTGATGGCCTTTCGAGACCATGCCTTTTTCGCTGGCGAACTGTCCGAACCAGGGATTCGTAACCGAGGTGGAGCGGGTTTCGTCGAGCGAAACGCCGGCGTTGAACGTGAACTTGAAATCCTTGAGGAAGGTGACGTCGATATATCCCGTACCGTTGAAAGCATTGCCTTCGGCTTCCTGTTTGTTGAGACGCGAATCCGAGAGGGCGTTGCTGTTGGGGAAGAGCGAACGCTCCATACCGGCATTGTCGCCGTTGCCGTAGTCGTAGAGCTTGATGCCGTCCTCGTTGTACATGACATTACCCTCGCCGTCGCGGATGTAGAGCGGATAGATCGGACCGACGGCCGTCGTATAAGCGAAAACGTTGCCCGACGAGTTACCGGCGCCGCTGTCGTCGATCTGGTTGTAGCGGAAATGCGTGTAGTTGGCATTGGCGCCGAACTTGAGCCACTTCTTGGCCTGATAGTCCACGCGCAGACGGGCCGTATAACGGTCCATGTCCGAGTTGTAGGCGATACCTTCGTTGTTCAGATAGCCGAACGATCCGTAGATCGAGGCGTTTCCGGTCTGCCCGGAGATCGAAGCGTTGTACTCCTGACGCAGGGACGAGCGGAAGGCGGCATCGGTCCAGTCGTCGGGACGGACGTAGTACTCCTTGCCCTCATAGACGAGACGGCGGCCGAGAGTCGCAGCGGGATTGACCTTGCCGTTGATGCCGATGAACTCCTGCCCGGAAGGAACCGTATAGACCATATAGCCCAGACCTCCGTCATTCGCATTGGCCGTCAAATTCGTATTGGCACGCAGATGGGCCTCGCCGACACTCATTCCCGAATTGACATAGTAGTTTTTCAGCGCACTGTAATGCAGTTCGTAGAATTGTGCCGGGTTGGTGATGTACGCATAATCCTGGACGGCGCGCGAATTGACGCCCCACTTGGCGTCGATTGTCACGTGAGCCTCCTGCGACTTGGCCTTTTTGGTGGTGATCATCACCACGCCGTTGGCGCCGCGGGCGCCGTACAGCGAGTTCGAGGCGGCGTCCTTCAGCACGGTCATCGACTCGATGTCGCTCGGATTGAGGTTGTTCAGGTCACCCGAGTAGGGCATGCCGTCCACGATCCAGAGCGGATCGTTGCCGGCGTTGAGCGAGCTGAAGCCGCGGATGCGGATTTTCGGACTCTCTCCCGGCTGTCCCGAGGTGTTGGTCAGCTGCACGCCCGCGACCTTTCCGGCCAGAGCCTGCGCTACGTTCGACTGCTGCGACTTGGCGATGTCGTCCGATTTGATGACGGTCGCCGAACCGGTGAAAGCCTCCTTTTTTGCCGTACCGAACGCTACGACGATCACGTCGTCGATAGCCTGTGTGTCCTCTTTCAGCACGACGTCGATCCGGGTTTGCGTCCCCACCTTGATCGTGTGGGACTGATAACCCATGAACGACACGACCAGCACATTGTCCGGTGCGGCTTTGATCGAAAAACTGCCGTCCGCACCGGAGGTCGTACCCTTTGTAGTGCCTTCGACCAGAATGGTGGCGCCGACGATGCCGGCCCCCGCATGATCTTTGACCGAACCCGTAATTTCCCGTTCCTGCGCATGGGCGGACAAGAACAGGCCGAGAACAGCCATCAATGATAGAAAGATTTTTTTGGTCATAAATGCGCCATTTTAACGCTGGTAAAAAAATTGATTATAGAAAATTTGCCGTCTTCGTGTTCCGGCCCGGAGCCGAAACATATCCCCTCCCCTTCCGGAAGCCCGGAGGGAGGGGGGGGGAGGCTGTCATCCGCCTGTCCGGTCACCGAACCGGCCGGATCGCAGCCTATTTGTAGAAATCGTCTGCAAGGTCGTTCGGCTTCGAGCCCGAATACTTGGCAGCCTTGCCCCGGAATTCGATGATCAAGGTGTTTCCGGTTCCGGTCGGATCAGGGTTCCATGTACTGAATACTCCCCAATCGACCATCGAGAATTTGAAGATCCACTCCTTGTTCTCCTGCTTGACGGTCACTGCCGCCTTCTCGGGACACCGCATGCAGTACTTATCCTTGTCGGAATATCCGTACCCGTTATATGAGGACAGATACATATACTGGAACCTGAGGTTCCATTTGCAATTCGTGCCTTCCGCATGCAGGTCGATCTCTCCTTCATGGTCGAGGTAGCTGTCCGGCAGGAAAAACATCGGAGTAGTATTATCCGCATCGATACTCTCGGTGAAAGCATTCCGGAAATAGAAGCAATATCCCGATACCTTCTCGCCGGTATAACTATCCCGATAAGCCGGGTCGTGCCGCACCTCCATCGCCGTAACGGGCCAATACAGCATGTCCTTGTTATCCTTGTCCAGGAATTTGATATAGGGCTCGAACGGTTTGACGGGCTTCAATGTTTCTTCATCCATTGCGTCGGCCGTCGCAGCCGTCGGCACACCGTAGTATTCGGCTTCGACCCCGATGCCGTTTTTCAGCGTCAGATTTACCCGCAGATAAATCTCCTTGCCGCCAGCGGGATTGGGATGGGTCTCGATCGTACCGGTCAGTCCCGCATCCTCGCCGTAGTAGGTCTGATAGGTCTTGTGGTCGTAGAGCCGGAACCAGTAATCGGAGGTCTGCGCCGCAACGTCGATCACGCCGTCGAACTTGGCCGCCAGCACCCGCACATACGCAGCCCAATGACCTTTGGCGAGATCGGCCGGGGCTGCGGCCGTTTCGGCATCGCCCAAAGCGAATACGTAGCTGCCGACCTGCGGCTCCTGCGAGAAGAGCGCGGCGATCGGGGCCTCGGCTGCGGCCGCAGCCTCGCCTCCGGCTGCCGGCTCCGTCACCTTGATCGTATTGGTGGCCGCATAGCCTCCGGCGAACGTGCCTTCGTAGGCGGCACGCAGGCGCTTCCCGTCTTTCGAAGCGTCAAGCGCGACGATGAGCCCCTCGATCGTGCCGAATTTATCCGTCAGGTACTTCGCCGTCAGCGTTCCGGTCGTCCCGGCGCCCGTTGCGAATTCACCGCAGCGAATCTGCACCTTCGCGGGATCAGCTGTCGCAAGGTCGATTTCCTCCGTTCCGAACAGCTCCTCGGCAAGCAGAATCTCCACGCCCGCAGCCCCCTCCTCGGGAGCGGTCAGGCCCTCTTGCTCGTAGAGGCAGAAGCGGCGGTTGCCTTCGCGGACATTGCGCCACTCGACGACGCTTCCGACGGCGGCGATCCGATTGTCGATCTCGTATTGGTTCGTCAGTTCGACGTCACGCTCTTCCGTACAGGTATTCTGGTAACGGGCGATCAGCGTCTTGCCGCTCTTCAATTCGACATAGGTATAGAGATTGAGCCGGGTTTCCGTCACCAGATCGGCGGAGAGTTCTACGCTCGCGACGTCGTTCATCGTCGTCTTTTTCACCGAAATATCCTTGTATTCGATTTCGAACGGATCGGAGGCCGTGTTCACGGTGCCCTTGGGGCTCTCCACCATCACGCGCAGATAATCGTCGGCCTGTTTCATCTGCTCGGCATTGATCAGCCCCTCGGTCGGCGAGAGATAAAAGGTGTGGCTGCCGTCTTCTTCAGCGACATAGATTGCCGACTTGATGCCGACGAGATCGCCTCCGTCGTACTGGATTTGATCGGTCAGAGTTACAGGAGGCTTCTTCCCGGGGTCGGGATCGTCGTTGGGATCGTCGTCATCGCATGCACCCAGCATGGCTGCCGATGCGAGCAACGCGCACGCCAGCGCGCGCAGTCTGTAATGGGTCGAGTTTTTCATAACGATTGTTTTTAATAGCGCGGGGTTCGGGAAAACCCCGCGCTATCCGGTTTTTCTGTTGTCATTCGGTCATTCCGGCCTTGCGGAACATGATGCCCGGCAGTTCTTCGGCCAGACGGCTCATCGGAACCGACGGAGCCGGCAGGCGGCGAAGCAGTCTGGGCGGTTCGAGATGATCCTTTTCGGCCGCAGCACGCCCCGTTTGGCTTACGACAGGGCCTTCCCACGTTCCGCGCACATGATGCTTGCGCACGCAGATGCCGTCGACCTCGAACCGGTACCAGTTCTCCTTGCCTTCGCCCTCGACCTTGGTGATCGTAACCTGACCGTCGTAGAGCAGGGCGTGTCCGTCCATGTATTCGAAGATCTTGTTGTCATCTCCCCACATCGAATAAGTCTGGTGCATCCACCGGCTGCCATGCAGACCGCCGTCCAGCATAATGCCGCGCATCATGACGCCGGGTTTGATGTATGCCGGCCAGCGCTGTTCGGTCACCTCGTAGGTTCCCGGAGTGATTTCGTTCTCCTTGCCCGGCTCGGTGGTAAGTTCCACACGGACGATGTCACCGCCCGGCTCGCGATCCACGAAGTCTTCGAGATGGTCTCCTACCCATTCGATACCGATATTGATGAATTGCAGACCGCATCCGTAGGAACTGATCGGTTTGTAGCCGATGCCTTGGATATAGACCTGATCCGAAGTATAGTAATGCGCCTTTTTGATCTTCGACAGATCCATGTCGTAGTCACGCTCGAGCGTCGAGGTGCCGTCGTCATCGGACTTGTCGTCGGATGCGTCGGTGATCGGAATGACTCCGGTGTACGAGCCCTTGAGCGTAAAGCCGTCCTTCGAGGTGAGGTTGAACTCGATTTTGTATACCGGCTCTTCTTTGCCGTCTTCACCTTGGGTCGTACCGGCATCCTCGATCTTTATGATGCCCTCCTTTCCGTAGGAAAATTGTCCGAAAGAGGTTCCGTCGTCCAACTGGACATAAGTGCCGAGCGGGAATACCAGCCCCTCCATCGGAATTTCCACGGCGGGCATCCACGACCCCCATTGGAACGAGGTGTTGACCAGATATTCGTGGGGCTTGATCACGGCTTCCTTCGGATTGCCGAACAGGTCGTTGAATACGACGAGCGCAGCGGCGAGACCGCCCTGCCCCTCCTCCGTGTCGTAGGTTTCGTCGCAAATGTTGATCTGCATCATGCCGGTACCTGCTTCGAGCATGTTGCCGTAATAGGTCGCGGTGGCGCTGAATCCGACCACTTCCACGTCGCGTCCGATCTGCGGCAGGTAGAAGCCGCCGTCCTCCGGCTGATCGACGATCTGGAGCTGTCCCTCGTAGACGATGCTCTTTTCGGAACCGTCCGTATCGACGAAACGAAGCGAAACGCTCCAGACGTCACCCTCGCGGGAGACTTTCAACGGCTCTCCCGAAACCAGCGACAACTGGGTCTTATTGCCTTCGGCGTCGATATACTGAACACCGGTATATTGGGACGTGAACGTGTGATCCTCGTTGAGCTGGCTGGCCATATATTCACCCTCGGGAAGCGTGTAGGCATCTTCGCCCGGAACCGCATAGAGGTCGGCCACGAAAAGGTAACCCGCCTCTTTGAGCGTCACCCGCCCTTTGGATACGGTATGCTCGGCATCCGTGAAGGCCATATAATAGTTGTGCGACTCCACGCCCTTGACCGGGCCGAGGTACCACGACAGCGGAACTTTATCCAGCAACACCTTGTCTGCGTCATCTCCCTCCTCCGAAGCGTCGGAATTCTTGCACAGTCCGTAATAGGCGACCGTCAGCGTTTTTCCGCCGGTTTCGATTTCGGCGGAAATACGAGCGACGCGGGCCGAGAGGAACTCGACCGAGAGATCCGCTTTCGAGGCTTCTCCGACGTTCGAGGAGTTCACGTCGATCTCCCCATAAACGATTCCGTTGCCGGCAGCCGCAAGATCGACGGCTCCGGAAGGTTGTTTGACGGTAATCTTCACGGCATCGTCGGCGATCAGCATGCCATCCACATCCACAAGCCCTGCCGTCGGCGAAAGATAGATCGTATAGACAGAGGCTGCTTCCGAAGCATCTGCCTTTTCGCCGTTTCCGGGTGTCTCGACCGAGTAGACGGCGGATTTGATTTCCCGTACGACACCGTTGCAGATCAGGGCATTCCCGCTTTCTGGCATGTCGGGGTTGCCGGATGAAGTGGAATCGTCGTCCGAACATGAATTCAGTACGGACGCTCCTGCCATGCAAAGCATGGCCAGAAAGGATAGGTACAACTTTTTCATAGGATGAGATTTAATGAACCGGCTTCCCGGTTTGGCTTTCGGATGTGATAAGCATAATGAAATGCCATACTTAAAACAGTCGATACAATCTACAAAATGAAACCCTGAACGGATTCCAGAAAAATTACTTATCGAGTTTTCGGATGGAGCGAAATAATTCTTTTCTAAGATTGGCTTTTTCATTGAGGCTCAGACCGTAGTTTGAGCCCTCCTGCAAAAGCAGTTCGTCAATTTTTTCGAGAATTTCTTCATCATCGGATTCCCATAAAGAATTTAACTGCTCAAAAAGCTGATTTTGTAAGGTTAAAAAACAATCCATAACTATGTCTCCTTTGAAAACTTAAAAAATTAAAAAAAGAAAAGATAAGCTATAAAAGATAAAAAGCTGATTGAAATTAAAAGAGAAAATTAAAGGTATCCGGCTTTGGAAAGTTCGTATTTTACGGCATCACCAAATACACCGGATAAAAAAGAATCTGGAAAATGAGAACTATCAGGAGGGGGAAGAAAACAAGAATGAGTTTTTTCTAAAATGAGTTCCTGTTTTGTGTTCGTTAAATAGGCTTTATACTGTTCTGATTTTGCCATAGAAACAGGTTCTTTTAAATTAGGCAGAAACAAGGTATTACATTCAGAAAAAACAGGAAAGACAGCAGAAAGATTTGGACCAAAATCGAGAACCAGAGTCTGATAGGGATTTTCTTCCATAGCAAAAAGAGCGAAGAGCGCTTCACAGTCGGCGGAAGTAAGATTCCAGATATCCTGCGGAACATAGACAGGAGGGAGATAATGAAGCGATCCATTTTTTTGAATTAGTGAAGCAAGAAATGCAAAAGGATTTTCTTTTTTGTGGCGCAGCAGATAAAAAAGGTCGCCGATGGTGTAAGTGGTGTTATTAGAAAGAAAATAAGACAGACCGGAACAGGATTCAAAGCTGATAAAAAGAGTTGGATTTTTTTCGGAAAGAAACTGGGAAGCTGCAAGTGCAAATGCAGTTTTTCCACAGCGTGCAACCGGAGAATAGATGCCGATGAGCGTCAGGTTTTGAGTGTCAGAATTTGTTGAATGTTCCATTGTTAAGAAAATCTGATTGGAACAAAGTTTCATTAAGTCCTGAAAAAGCTGACTGCATGGTTGATACTTAAAAAGACAGGGCAGATTTTTCTTATAAGAGAGATTTTCTTCAGAAAGTAGAATCAAAGTTTCAGAAAATAGAGAAATAAGCTGTGGTGTCAGCATGGCTTCTGTGGTAAGAAGCATGGAAATTGAATGGTCAGAATGAAACGTAAGAAGTTTTTCGAGAGAAGTAAAGGGGAGAAACTCTAAAGAAAGAGTGCAGTTTTGTTGAAAGCCAGAACAGAGACGACAGATAAAATCTTCGTTAGAATCGTAAAGTGCAATGATTTTTTTGGTCATAAACAAAATCCTCCAATTAAGAGCAGGGTGGCAAGAAAAATGGGAACTGTAAAATGAAAATGTTCAGGACGATTTCCGGATTTCATATAGGGATGAATTTGTTTTTTGGAAAAAATATCGGAGACATAAGAAAAGAAATAAGAAATTCGTTCTAAGAAATAGGCAGAGCTTAAAAACAGCAGGCAGGAAATCAATGCGCCGATGAAGAATGAAAAAGCAATCAAGGGTGCCCGCCAGGAACAGATACAGGCTGCTTATGAAATGTGGCAAAAAGCACAGGCAGGAGTTACCATTGCCGAAAAATCATACAAGAGGGTGAAGAACCTTTATGAACAAGGAGTAATGCCCGCACAAAAACTGGACGAAGTTACTGCACAGCGTGACGCCGCCATTGCCACTGAGAAAGCTGCGAAAGCACAATATACAATGGCTAAGAACGGAGCCGAACGTGAGGACAAAATGGCTGCGGAAGCACTGGTTAACCGGGCAAAAGGAGCTGTTGCCGAAGTTGAATCTTATATTAAGGAGACATATCTGATCGCTCCTGCTTCGGGAGAAGTATCGGAGATATTTCCCAAAGTAGGCGAACTGGTAGGTACAGGCGCACCGATTATGAATATTGCCGAACTCAACGATATGTGGGTAACGTTCAACGTACGTGAAGACTTGCTCAAAAACCTGACTATGGGAACAGAATTTGAAGCTGTTGTACCTGCACTTGACAATAAAGCCATCAAACTGAAAGTATATTATCTGAAAGATTTAGGTACTTACGCTGCTTGGAAGGCAACCAAAACAACCGGCCAGTTCGACCTGAAAACATTCGAAGTGAAAGCTTCTCCGATAGAGAAAGTGGAAAACCTCCGTCCGGGTATGTCTGTCATCATTGACAAGTAATCATGAG
>ERZ773107.1658-NODE-1658-length-19038-cov-3.682347_pt1 | contig 19038 bp, 15 predicted proteins | sample MGYA00580571_ERZ773107 | MGnify/ENA primary metagenome ERZ773107 (study PRJEB29015, sample SAMEA2737843) | human gut metagenome | biome: human gut; feature: human-associated habitat; material: faeces | place: China | collected 2012 ... | reverse complement strand
AAGAGCAATTAACCTACGCTCATTTCCAATAAATTACACTCTTTTCGTAACTTCGGAGTGCAAAGATACGAAAAAATCGGAATGCTGTTAATCTTTTCGCTCCGAAAGCGGCGGTCGTAAGTATAAATGCGTATTTTCCCGAAAACCAAGCCTGCGCAGCGTGGTTTTCAGGAGGTTTTTGCTACTTTTGCAACTGTTTTGGACGTTTTCGTTGAGCGAGGGCAGAGCCGGGTTTGCCCGGATTATGCCGAGCGGAGAAAACGAAGGATGAAATCCAACTAAAAACAATTCGATGATTGACTTTCTGAAACTGCCTTCACCGTGCTACGTCCTCGACGAGGAGCTGCTGGACCGGAACCTGGCGACTGTCGACCGTGTGCGCCGGGAATCGGGCGCCGAAATTATCGTCGCCCTGAAGGCCTGCGCCATGTGGAGCATTTTTCCCGAGCTGGCGAAGCATTCCGACGGTGCGACTGCAAGTTCCGCCGCCGAGGCGCGTCTCGTTTTCGAGGAGTTCGGGCGTCCCGCCCACACCTACGCCCCGGTCTACACGGACTCCAATATCGACGAAATCCTCAATTGCAGCGATCATATCACGTTCAATTCGCTGTCGCAGTTCCGCCGCTTCGGCCAGAAAGCCCTTATCAACGGCATTTCCTGCGGCCTGCGGATCAACCCGCAGTATTCGCCCGTCGAGACGGACCTCTACAACCCCTGCGTCCCCGGCTCGCGGCTGGGCGTCACGGCCGAACAGCTGGCGGCGCACGGCGGACTTCCGGCGGGTGTCGAGGGGCTGCATTTCCACGTCCTCTGCGAATCGCGCCCGGAGCATCTGCAAAAGGCGCTGGAGGCCGTCGAGACGCATTTTGGAGCGTATCTCGACCGGATCAAATGGCTCAACATGGGCGGCGGCCACCTGATGACCGCCTCGTGGTATGACTGCGACCGCCTGATCGCTCTGCTGAAGGCGTTCAGGTCCCGCCATCCGAACCTGCGGCTGATTCTCGAACCCGGCAGCGCCTTCACGTGGCGCACGGGCTTTCTGGTTTCGACCGTCGAGGACATCGTGGAGAACGGCGGCGTGTCGTTCGCCTGCCACATGCCCGACTGCCTCGAAATGCCCTACAAACCCGCCGTCATCGGAGCGCATGAACCTGCCGACGGCGAAAAGCGCTGGCGCATGGGCGGCACGAGCTGCCTTGCGGGCGACTACTGCGGCGACTGGGCTTTCGACCGCGAGCTGAAGGTGGGGGAGCGCGTCGTCTTCGAGGACATGATCCACTACACGATGGTCAAGACCACGATGTTCAACGGCGTACACCATCCGTCCATCGTCATCGCGCGCCGCGACGGCCGCACTGACGTCATCCGCGAATTCGGCTACGAGGACTTCCGGAACCGCATGTCATAGACAATATTGAATTCAGATATACGAAACCTCTTCATGGAAAATTTCACACCTACCCCCTACACGTTGGAATGCGTCGCCACGGGCCGCGAATTCGAAGACGCCGGCTGGATGCTTGCTGACCCGCAGTGCAAGGAGCCTTCGCTCGTGCGCACCAAATACGCCCGCAAACAGATCGACGTGAAACCCGCCGACTGGGGCCTGTACCGTTTCTCGGACTGGATGCCTGTGCGGCGTATCCTCAAAGGTTCGTCGGCTCCCGTGACCTATAAGAGCAAGGGCCTCGCCGCGCACCTCGGGCTGGAAAACCTCTGGATCACCTTCAACGGCTGGTATCCGGCCATCGGGGCCACGATGTCGACCTGCTCGTTCAAGGAGACCGAGGCCTATTCGGTCTGCGGCCGCGCCGCTGCCGACGAACGGCGCGTGCTGGTGGTGGCTTCGGCCGGAAACACCGCCCGGGCCTTCGCCAAGGTCTGCTCGGACAATAACATCAGGCTGCTGCTCTCGGTTCCCTACGACAATATCGGCGCGCTGTGGTTCGACCAGCCGCTGAACCCCTGCGTGAAACTCATTTCGTGCGAGAAGGGCGGCGACTATTTCGACGCCATCCATTTGAGCGACATCGCGCTGAAAAGCCCCGGCTTCTACGCCGAGGGCGGCGCCAAGAACGTCGCGCGCCGCGACGGCATGGCCTGCACGGTCCTTTCGGCCGTGACGACCATCGGCCGCATTCCCGACTACTATTTCCAGGCCGTGGGCAGCGGCACGGGCGCCATTGCCGCCTGGGAGGCCAACATGCGTCTGGTGGAGGACGGCCGCTTCGGGCGGAATACGATGAAGCTGATGGTGGCGCAGAACGCCCCGTTCGTCCCGATGTACGACGCCTGGCAGGCGGCATCGCGCAAGCTGCTGCCTTACGACGACGACAAGGCGCGCCGCGACGCGGAGATCATCGACGCCAAGGTGCTTTCGAACCGCCGTCCGCCTTACAGCGTCACGGGCGGTCTTTTCGATGCGCTGAAAGCCACCGGCGGCGAGGTTTTCGTGGCCACGAACGCCATGGCGCGCAAGGCCCGCAAGCTGTTCCACGAACTCGAAGGCGTCGACATCTATTCGGCGGCGGGCGTTGCGCTGGCGTCGCTCGTCAATGCCGTGAACGCGGGTAAAATCGAGAAGGACGCCACCGTCATGCTCAATGTCACGGGCGGCGGCGAGGAGCACTTCAAGGAGGGTAAGGAGCTGTGGTATCTCAAGCCGAGCCACGTCTTCCCGCTCGAACCCGACGAGGCGGATGTGGTGGAGAAAGTCGAAGCGCTGTTCAACTGAATGACAGCGGGTTGACTGATTGCTTCTGTGCGATTTACACAAACGGGCCTGTATAGCCCGTTTTTTTTGTTACCTTTGCGCGTCCGAACCGGGGATCAGCAGCCGGACCCGGTTGGGACGTTTTTTTACTTTTAACCCAAATTTCAAACAAATGGAAAACATCCAAACAAAGCAGTACCCCTGCTTCAAGCGTTGGAGTCGCAAAAACTGGTCGGTTTTTGCCAGTCTCCACCGTTATGTGACTATCGGGGTCCTCTCTGTCGGGATGTCGATCCTGCTGCTTGCGACGCAAGGTGCGTCTGCGCAGACTGCCGACACGACCGCTGTCCTCAAGACATTGCGGATACGGGAAGTCGGCGTCACCGGGAGTCAGACGGCTCCCGCGCGCAACGCCCAGTCGCACACCCCGCTTTTCGACCGGAAAGCCCAGGCCCCGGCGCCTGTCCAGACTCTGGAAGCCGCCCTGCGCCTTGCTCCTTCGGTCGATGTCCGCGAACGCGGAGGCAAGGGAACGCAGGCCGACATCTTCATCCGGGGAGGCTCTTTCGACCAGACCATGGTCCTTCTCAACGGCATTGATTTCACCGATGCCCGCACCGGGCATCAGTCCCACGCGCTGCCCGTCGACCTCGACTGCATTTCGGCCGTCGAACTGATCGACGGCGTTCCGGGCGTCGGAGCCTACGCCGGTGCGGTGAACATCCGCACCGCGCCGCTGCGGCCCACCTACCTGCGTCTCGAAGCCTCGGGCGGCCAGTACGGCTATGGCTACGGGAATCTTTCGGGCGCGGTGAGTGCGGGACGCTTCTCGGTGCTCGGCGCGGCTTCGTACCGCCGCAGCGACGGCTACCGGCACAATACCGATTTCTCCAACTACAACGCATTCGTACGGGCGACCTACGACGGCGGGCGGGCCGGGTTCTTCGACTTGCAGGCCGGGTGGCAGGACCGCGATTTCGGCTCCAACGGTTTCTATGCGGCCTACAATCCCGACCAGTGGGAGCATACCGCCACGGCCCTGGGGTCGCTGCGGTGGCTGAAAACCGCAGGCCGCTTTTCGCTGGGGGCCGCCGCGAGCTACCGCAAGAACTTCGACCGCTACGACTGGACGCGCGGCACAGCGATGAACCGCCACAACACGGACAATGTCGGAGCGAAGCTCTGGGCCGACTGCGACTGGGCGGCGGGCGTTACCACCGTGGGCGGAGACTATGCTTTCAACCACATTTACAGCACCAATCTGGGTGACAAGCTTTCGGTTCCCGAAGGCCATTACACCCATGCCAAGGCGCGCCACACGGGCAACCTGTGGCTGCGGCACGCCAAGCGGTGGCGGCATTTCGACGCGGCGGCTTCGGCGGGCGTGAGCCTCACGCCCTACGGCACTTCGGCCCTGTGGAGCCTTTCGGCGGGCTATGCCCCCGCGGCCGGGCTGCGCCTCGAAGCCGTGGCAGTCGATGCGCCTGCCGACCTTCACGGACCTCTACTACACCTCCCCGGCGCAGATCAACAACCTCGATCTTACGCCGGAACACGCAGTCACATACCGACTTGGCGTGGATTACCTCAAGCGGAGCTGGAACCTTTCGGCGCAAGCCTATTACCGCTCCGGGCGCGACATCATCGACTGGGTCTGGCGCGAGGACATGGGCAGCAAGTGGCATTCCGAACAGACGAGCAGCCTCGATACCTTCGGGATCGAACTCGCGGGCGGCTATACGGTTTCGGAAGGCTTCCTGCGCCGCGTGACGCTCTCGTACGGCTACATCACGACCGACCGGAACGCGGACGTCATCGCCAAAAGCGCGATGGATTTCATGCGTCACAAGGCGGCATTGGCCGTGGAGGTGCATTTCCTGCGGCGGATGTCGCTTGCGCTGACCGGCTCGGTCTACGACCGCAACGGCAGCTATACGCATTACCCCGAACCGGGCAACGCCTCCCTTAACGAAGAACGCGACTACAAGCCCTATTTCCTGCTCGACGGACGTCTCCAGTGGGAGAAGGGCATCTGCCGCCTCTACGTCGACGCCACGAACATCACCGACACGCGCTACTGCGACATCGGCGGAATCCGCCTGCCGGGTTTCTGGTGTACGGGCGGGGTGACGCTGACCATCGGCAAATAACCCTCCGAAGTCGGGGCGCATCCGCTTGCGAAGCGTTTCCGGATTTCGTCCGGCTGCAATCCTGGCCCGGTGCATTTGTGCACCGGGCCTTTCTGTTTTTGCAAAAAGCCGCCTGTTTTGTTACGGTTTTTTCGGATTTCTCCCGATTATTATTTATCTTTGAAGTATAAGAATTTAAATGCGACGATCCTATGTCCCAAAGAATCATTGAATGCGTTCCCAATTTCAGCGAGGGACGCGATAAGGCCGTGATCCGGCAAATCACCGCGGCCATCGAGGCCTCCGGGGGCGTCAAACTGCTCGACGTGGACCCCGGCGAGGCGACCAACCGCACGGTCGTGACCTTCGTCGGCGAACCCGAAGCGGTCGTCGAGGCCGCTTTTGCCGGGGTGAAGCGGGCGGCCGAACTGATCGATATGCGCCGCCACAAGGGGGCGCATCCCCGCATGGGGGCCACCGACGTGCTGCCGCTGATACCGATTGCGGGCGTCACGCTTGCGGAGTGCGCCGAACTGGCGCGCGCGCTGGCCCGGCGTATCGCCGACGAACTGCGCATTCCGACCTATTGCTACGAGGCCGCGGCCTTTGCGCCCGAACGGAAAAACCTCGCCGTGTGCCGCGCCGGGGAGTACGAGGCCCTGCCCGAGAAACTGGCGCACACGGCATCCGCGCCCGATTTCGGGGCGCGTCCCTTCGACGAGGGGGTTGCCCGCACGGGAGCCACGACCGTCGGGGCGCGCGACTTCCTGATCGCCGTGAATTTCAACCTGAACACCACCTCCACGCGCCGCGCCAACGCCATCGCCTTCGACGTGCGCGAAAAGGGGCGTCCCGTCCGCGAGGGCAACCCCATCACGGGCAGGGTGGTGAAGGATGCCGCGGGAAATCCCGTGATGCAGCCCGGAACGCTTCCGGCCACGAAGGCCATCGGCTGGTTCATCGAGGAGTACGGCATCGCGCAGGTCTCGATGAACATCACCGACATCTCCAGGACGCCGCTCCACGCGGCTTTCGACGAGGTGTGCCGCAAGGCCGACGCCCGCGGCGTGCGCGTCACGGGGACCGAAATCGTGGGGCTGGTTCCGAAACGGGCTTTGGTCGAAGCCGGCAAATACTTCCTCCGCAAGCAGCGTCGCTCGACGGGCGTCGCCGAGGAGGAGATCGTCCGCATTGCCGTCAAGTCGATGGGATTGGACGACCTGAAGCCGTTCGATCCTGCCGAGAAGGTGATCGAGTACCTGCTTGAAGCGGAGGTTCCGAAGAAGCGGCTTATCGACATGACCTGCAAGGCGTTCGCCGAAGAGACGGCGAGCGAATCTCCCGCTCCGGGCGGCGGCTCGATCGCGGCCTACATGGGTGCGCTGGGCGCGGCCCTCGGGACGATGGTCGCCAACCTCTCGTCGCACAAGGCGGGGTGGGACGACCGCTGGGAGGAGTTTTCCGACTGGGCCGAACGGGGGCAGGCCGTTCTCGCGGAGCTTCTGCACCTCGTGGACGAGGACACGGCGGCGTTCAACCGCATCATGGCGGTTTTCGCCATGCCCAAGTCGACCGACGAGGAGAAGGCGGCGCGCAGCGCCGCGTTGCAGGAGGCGACGCTCTATGCCACGGAGGTTCCTCTGCGGACGATGAAGGCCGCCTCGCGGGTTTTTGAAATCGTGCGCGCCATGGCCTCGGAGGGCAACCCCAATTCGGTCTCCGACGCCGGCGTGGGTGCGCTGGCGGCCCGCAGCGCGGTGCTGGGGGCGTGCCTCAATGTGAAGATCAACGCCGCGGGGCTGAAGGACCGTGCCGTGGCCGATGCGCTGACCGCCGAGGCCGAGGCGCTGGCCGCCGAAGCCGTGCGTCTCGAAGCGGAGGTCTTGCAGATCGTCGAATCTAAAATCGGATAATATGACACGCGAAGAGTTTCAGAACGACATTCGCGCGGGTATTCCCGACCGGCTGCCCGCCGCGAAACCCTATGACAAACGGATCAACCATGCGCCCAAACGCAAGGACATCCTTTCGGACGAGGAGAAAACGCTGGCTCTGAAAAACGCCCTGCGCTATTTTCCGGTCAGGCACCACGCCGTGCTGGCGAAGGAGTTCGCCGAGGAGCTGCGCCGCTACGGCCGTATCTATATGTACCGCCTGCGTCCCGACTACGAGATGCACGCGCGTCCGATCGGCGAATATCCCGCCCGCTGCCGGCAGGCGGCGGCCATCATGCTGATGATTCAGAACAACCTCGACCCGCGGGTCGCCCAGCATCCCCACGAGCTGATCACCTACGGCGGCAACGGCGCCGTGTTCCAGAACTGGGCGCAGTACCGCCTTGCGATGCAGTATCTTTCGGAAATGACTGAAAATCAAACCTTGGTCATGTATTCCGGGCATCCGCTGGGGCTGTTCCCGTCGCATCCCGACGCCCCGCGCGTGGTGGTTACGAACGGCATGGTGATTCCCAACTACTCGAAACCCGACGACTGGGAGCGGCTCAACGCCCTCGGGGTGTCGCAGTACGGGCAGATGACCGCCGGGTCGTACATGTATATCGGGCCGCAGGGCATCGTCCACGGCACGACGATCACGGTGATGAACGCCGCGCGCAAACGCTTCACGGCCGGCCGCACCGATACGCGCGGGATGCTGTTCGTCTCGTCGGGTCTCGGCGGCATGTCGGGAGCGCAGCCCAAGGCGGGCAATATTTCGGGCGTGGTGTCGGTCGTCGCCGAGATCAACCCCAAGGCGGCGCAGAAACGCCACGAGCAGGGATGGGTCGACGAGCTGCATGAAGCGCTGGATGGGCTGATCCCGCGTATCCGCCAGGCTGTCAAGGCGAAAGAGGTCGTGTCGATGGCCTATGTGGGCAACGTCGTGGACCTCTGGGAGCGGCTGGCCGCGGAGGAGATTCCGGTCGACCTGGGTTCGGACCAGACCTCGCTGCACAACCCCTGGGCGGGCGGTTACTATCCCGTGGGGTTGAGCTACGAGGCGTCGAACAAGATGATGGCCGAGGAGCCGGGCCGCTTTAGAGAGTGTGTGCAGGAGTCGCTGCGGCGGCAGGTCGATGCCATCAACAAATTGACCGACAGGGGAATGTATTTCTTCGACTACGGCAATGCCTTCCTGCTGGAAGCCTCGCGCGCCGGGGCCGCGGTGACGGGCGAGGGCGGACGCTTCCGCTATCCCTCCTACGTGCAGGACATTATGGGACCCATGTTCTTCGACTACGGCTTCGGGCCGTTCCGCTGGGTCTGCACCTCGGGGAAGCCCGAAGACCTCGAAACGACCGACTCTCTGGCCGCCGAAGTGCTGGAGGAGATCCGGAAGACGGCTCCCGACGACATCCGGGGGCAGCTGGACGACAATATCCACTGGATTCGCGAGGCCGGGCGCAACCGGCTGGTCGTCGGGTCGCAGGCGCGCATTCTCTATGCCGACTGCGAAGGGCGCGTGAAGATCGCCGAGGCGTTCAACCGGGCCATCGCCGAGGGCCGCATCACGGCTCCCGTGGTGCTGGGGCGCGACCATCACGACGTTTCGGGAACCGATTCGCCCTACCGCGAGACCTCGAACATCTACGACGGTTCGTGCCTGACGGCCGACATGGCCGTGCAGAACGTCATCGGCGATGCGTTCCGCGGCGCGACGTGGGTTTCGATCCACAACGGCGGCGGCGTGGGCTGGGGCGAGGTGATCAACGGCGGCTTCGGCATGGTGATCGACGGTTCGGAGGATGCCGGCCGCCGCATCCGCGAAATGCTGCTGTGGGACGTCAACAACGGCATCGCCCGCCGCAGCTGGGCGCGTAACGAAGGGGCCGTCGAAGCCATCCGCCGCGAAATGGACCGCACGCCCGGACTGCGTGTGACCCTGCCTGTTTTTGCCGACGAGGAACTTGTCCGCGAGGCGCTGAACGAACAGGGCGGCGCTTCGGATAAATTATGAATTTCGAATTATGAATTTTGAATTGTCATCCATGGAACATCACCATATCACCGCGGAGCACCTTTCGGTCGGGCGCGTCCGCGAAATCCTCGAACGGCGGCTGCCGCTCGCGTTGAGCGACGACGCCCGGGCGCGCATCGTCCGCTGCCGCGAGTACCTCGACCGCAAGATGGAGAACCCCGAGCGGCCGATCTACGGCATCACGACCGGTTTCGGGTCGCTGTGCGACATTTCGGTGGGCCGCGACGAGCTGTCGCGCCTGCAACAGAACCTCGTGATGTCGCACGCCTGCGGAACCGGGGAGCGCGTGCCCTCGGAGATCGTGCGGCTGATTCTGCTGCTCAAGATACAGTCGCTCGCCTACGGCCATTCGGGCGTGCAGCTGGCGACGGTGGAGCGTCTCGTGGAGTTTTTCAACCGCGGCATCCTGCCCGTCGTCTATCAGCAGGGTTCGCTGGGCGCTTCGGGCGACCTCGCGCCGCTGGCACATATGAGCCTGCCGCTGCTGGGGCTGGGCGAGGTGGAGTATAAGGGCGAGGTGCGTCCCTCGGCCGAAGTGCTTGCCGAACTGGGGCTGGAGCCGATCCGGTTGCAGTCGAAAGAGGGCCTTGCGCTGCTGAACGGCACGCAGTTTATGAGCGCCTACGGCGTCTGGTCGCTGATCCACGCCCGGCGGCTGAGCGAGTGGGCCGACCGCATCGGGGCGTTGTCGTTAGACGCCTTCGACGGTCGTATCGAGCCTTTCTGCGACGAGGTGCACCTGATCCGCGCCCACCGGGGGCAGCTCGCCACGGCCCGGAATGTCCGCGGGCTGCTCGAAGGCAGCGAACTGATCGCCCGCCCCAAGCACCACGTGCAGGACCCCTATTCGTTCCGCTGCATGCCGCAGGTTCACGGAGCCTCGAAGGACACGATCGACTATGTGGAGAGCGTGCTGACCACGGAAATCAACTCCACGACGGACAATCCGACGGTCTTCCCCGAGGAGGACATGGTCGTCTCGGCGGGCAATTTCCACGGACAGCCGATCGCTCTGGCGATGGATTTCCTGGCGATCGCCCTGGCCGAGCTGGGCAACATCTCCGAGCGTCGCACCTACAAACTGATCTCCGGGGCGCGCGAACTGCCCAAATTCCTCGTGGCGAACCCCGGGCTGAACAGCGGCTTTATGATTCCGCAGTATACCGCGGCGTCGATCGTGAGCCAGTCCAAGGGGCTGTGCATGCCCGCGTCGGTCGATTCGATCCCCTCGTCGCAGGGGCAGGAGGACCATGTGAGCATGGGTTCCAACGCTGCCACGAAGCTCTGGCGCGTGGTCTGCAACACCGAACGGGTGCTGGCCATCGAGCTGTTCAACGCCGCGCAGGCCATCGAGTTCCGCCGCCCGGCGCACACGTCGCCCGAGTTGGAGCGAATGCTGGCCGACTATCGCAAAGAGGTTCCCTTCATCGACAACGACGAGGTGATGTATCCCCATATCGAAGCCTCCGTCCGATTCCTCCGCGGCCTATGAGACTGCTGGTGAAGAACATCGCCCGCATCGTCGGCATCGAATCGACGGGCCGTCTGCGCTGCTGCGGCGCCGACATGAACAAGCTGGGCACGCTCGACGACGCGTGGCTGCTGGCTGAAGACGGCCGTTTCGCGGCGTTCGGACGCATGGACTCTCTGGGCGACATCGCCGCCGACGAGGTCGTCGACGCGGCAGGAGGCATGCTCTTTCCGTCGTTCTGCGACTCGCACACCCACCTGGTCTACGCCGGGAGCCGCGAGCGGGAGTTTCTGGACAAGATCAACGGTTTGTCGTACGAGGAGATCGCCCGGCGGGGCGGGGGCATTCTCAACTCCGCCGACCGGCTGCACGAGACTCCGGAGGACGAACTCTATGCGCAGGCGATGGAGCGCGTGCGCGAGATCGCGGCGATGGGTACGGGGTGCGTGGAGATCAAGAGCGGCTACGGCCTTTCGACCGGGGACGAGCTGAAGATGCTGCGCGTCATCCGCCGCATCCGCGAAAGCGTGCCGCTGGAGGTGCGGGCCACGTTCCTCGGGGCGCATGCCGTGGCGCGTGCCTACCGGGGACGGCAGGGGGAGTATGTCGATCTGGTGTGCAACGAAATGCTGCCCGCCGTGGCGGCCGAAGGGCTGGCCGATTTCGTCGACGTCTTCTGCGACGAAGGTTTTTTCACGGTCGAAGAGACGGCCCGTATTCTCAAGGCCGCGCGCAAACTGGGGCTGCGGGCGAAAATCCATGCCAACGAACTGGCCGTCTCGGGCGGCGTGCAGGTGGGCGTGGCCTGCGACGCCCTGTCGGTGGACCACCTCGAACGCATGGGACGGGAGGAGATCGAAGCGTTGCGCGGCGCGGCGACCATGCCGACGCTGCTGCCGGGCGCGGCGTTCTTCCTCGGGATGAGCTATCCTCCGGCGCGCGCGATGATCGACGCCGGGCTGGGCGTGGCGCTGGCTTCGGACTACAACCCCGGGTCGTCGCCCTCGGGCAACATGCGCATGGTCTGTTCGCTGGCCTCGATCCGCATGAAGATGACCCCCGCCGAGGCGATCAACGCCGCGACGCTCAACGGCGCCTATGCCATGGGGTTGAGCCGCGACTACGGAAGCGTCACTTTAGGTAAGGCCGCCAACTTTTTCATAACCAAACCGATGCCGTCGGTCGAATTTTTCTCCTATGCCTACCAGACGCCGCTGATCCGGCAGGTGTTCCTGCGCGGGCGCAAGATGTGCGGTTTATAGGCAGGGGCTGGCCGATACGCTTCGGAACGGGGCGTCCGCCCTTGTCATAACCCGGCTTTCAGGGGTGCGGGCGAGGCGAAACGGTCCGGACCCGAATCGGCGTTTGGGATCTTCTCCGGAATCCTGCTTTTTGCCCGGGCGGCGCAGTTTTTGATTGGAGATATTTATGAAAACCGTTATTCTGATAATTTGCCTCGCCCTGTGCGGGACCGTAAATGGACAAAATATGAAACCTTTGACACCGGAGGAGAAGCGGGTGATCGTGGACAAGGGGACCGAGGCCCCCTTCACGGGCCGCTATTACAAACACAAGGAGGACGGAACCTACGTCTGCCGGCAGTGCGGCGCGCCGTTGTACCGTTCGTCGGACAAGTTCGACGCGGGGTGCGGCTGGCCGAGTTTCGACGACGAGATTCCCGGAGCCGTGAAACGGACCGTCGATGCCGACGGGCGGCGCACGGAGATCACCTGCGCCCGGTGCGGCGGCCATCTGGGCCATGTTTTCACGGGCGAGGGTTTTACGCCCCGGAACACGCGCCACTGTGTCAACTCCGTGTCGCTGGAGTTCGTGCCCGCGGCGAAAAAGGAGCGGACCGAGACGGCGATCTTCGCCGGAGGCTGTTTCTGGGGCGTGGAGCATCTGCTTTCGAAGGAGCCGGGGGTGCTCGATGTCGTGTCGGGATACATCGGCGGACATACGGAGAATCCCACTTACGAGGAGGTGTGCAGCCACCGCACGGGACATGCCGAGGCGGTGCGGGTGACGTTCGATCCGGCGAAAGTCTCCTACGAAAAGCTGGCGCGGCTCTTTTTCGAGATTCACGACCCCACGCAGGTCGGGCGACAGGGTCCCGACATCGGCGACCAGTACCGTTCGGAGGTCTTCTATACGACACCGGCCCAGCGCGCGACGGCTGAAAAACTGATCGCCGAGCTGCGTGCGAAAGGGTACGACGTCGCCACGCGCGTCACGGCGGCCACGACTTTCTGGCCGGCGGAAGAGTATCACCAGGACTATTACGACCGCAAAGGCGCGCAGCCCTATTGCCACGCCTACACCAAGCGGTTCTGATCGCTGTAAGGGGCCGGGTAGAGGGGCGGGGTCCGCCGTTTCAGTCCCGATGCTTTTCTGTCCGGCCCGGTGCTTTCTGTCCGGTCCGATGCTTTTCTGTCCGGACCGGTGCTCTCTGTCCGGCCCGGTGCTTTCTGTTCGGCCCGGTGCTTTCTGCCCGGTTCCGCACTTTGGCCCGGGCCTTTGGTTGGGTCCGGGCCAAAGCGCTATTTCAACAGGTTGTCCTCCTCGTCCTTGTATTCCGATTTTTTGAAAAACATTCCGCCGAGGCCTTTCAGCGCCTTGACGGCCCGCACGCGGAAACTGTCCAGCAGCGTGCCGTCCTTCGAGACGGTGCCGTAGCCCGTCACGGCGCGCGCCCGGCGGCTGCGGACGAAGGCGATGCGGCCGTACGGCTTGAGTCCGAGGGCCAGCGATCCATCCTCGCCGCGGATGATGTCGGTGCGGATGCCCACCTTGCGGGCCAGCTCGGTATCGTAGGCGAAAACCAGTCCGCGGACGCTCAATTCGGGGCGTTGGAACGACTGGAGCCACAGGTGCGTGTCGCGGGCCAGTTCGTAGAGCCAAAGTCCGGCGGCGGAGTGGGCTGCGTCGGGAATGTAGCTCCACAGCGAACTGGCCGCCACGACGCCCCGGCGTTCCAGCGCGTCGACCATCGTTTCGACGTAGCGCGGCGGGTATATGGTGTCGGCGTCGATGTTGATGTGGTATTTTCCCCGGGCGCGGTTCAGTCCGCAGAGGCGTGCATGGCCGCATCCGGGCGTCGTTTCGCGCTGCCACGGCAGACCGAGGGTTTCGAAAATCTCCGCCGTGCGGTCCTTCGACAGGTTGTCCGTGGCGATGATCTCCATCGGGTAGCGGCATCGCTGTTCGGCGAGCGACCAGAGACAGGCCGTCAGCCGTTTTTCCTCGTTGCAGGCGATGACCGACACGGTCGCCAGCGGCCGGTCCGACTGTCGTTCGGCGAGTTTCGCGCGCACTTCGGCGACGGTCTCCGCGGGGACTTCGGCGAAGGGCTTTTCATAGACGGGGAGGTATTTCGAGTACCATTTCATGCGATCGGGGTTTATACGGCAAAGGTAGCATTAAATTCCGCACGGGCAAGCGATTCGGCGCTGATTGCCGGGCCTGCGGCGGGAAAGCGGCTGTCGTCGATTGCGGGGCGGAGGTAGGCCCGGCGGCAGTCGGCCGGGCGGCAGGGAGTTCGGGACGGTCCCGGCGGCGGATTCCGGAACCCCGGCCGGGAAACGGGGAAAACCGCTTTGCGGCGGCGCTTTTCACTCCGGGGCTGTGCGGAATGGCGATATATTTCTTATTTTTGCGGCTCCAAACGAGTTTTTTATGTTGCGTGTCAAAGGCATTCTCTGGGCGGCTCTCTCCTCGTCGACATTCGGACCGGCCCCGCTGTTCACCCTGCTGTTGCTGGGCGTGGGTTATTCGTCGTTCGAGGTCCTGACCTACCGCTGGGGTGTGGCGTCGTTGTGTCTGGGAGCCTACGGCCTGCTGGCGGGGTGCGATTTCCGCCTCGGGAGGCGCGAACTGGGCACGGTGTTCCTGCTGAGCCTGTTCCGCGCTGCGACGTCGCTGAGCCTGGTGATCGCCTATCAGAACATCGCCAGCGGGGTGGCCTCGACGATTCACTTCATGTATCCGCTGGTCGTGGCCGTCGTGATGATGTGTTTCTTCCGCGAACGCGGTTCGGTGTGGACCTTCGCGGCGATCGGCATGTCGATCGTCGGCGCGGTGCTGCTGTCGCTGGGCAACGTCGATTTCTCGCACGGCGACACGACGCTGGGGATCGTTTCGGCGACCGTCTCGGTCGTCGCCTACGGCGGTTACATCGTGGGCGTGCGCCGGAGCCGCGCGGTGGAGATCGACTCCACGGTGCTGACCTGCTGCGTGATGGCCTTCGGTGCGCTGTTTTTCATCGCCGGGGGCCTGCTGACGGGCGGCGTGCGTCTTGAGACCGACCCGCATACGTGGCTCTATATCCTCGGTGTGGCCATTCCGGCGACGGCCGTCTCGAACATGGCGCTGGTGCAGGCCGTCAAGAGCATCGGGCCGACGCTGACCTCGATTTTCGGGGCCATGGAGCCGCTGACCGCCGTGGTGATCGGCGTCTGGGTTTTTGCCGAGCCTTTCACGGCGAAGGGCGCCGCGGGCATCCTGCTGATCGTGGCGGCGGTGTCGGTCGTGGTCCTGCGCAGCCGGAAAGGGTAGCCGGGGCGGCCGGCGTGCGGCGATACGAAAAATCCCGGAGTTTGCGCTCCGGGATTTTTCGTGTTCTTAAAGTGTGAAGACCATCGCGATGGGGTAGTGGTCCGAAATGTAGGGCGCTCCGTAGTTGCCGTCGAGCGTGGCGAATAGCTGGCATTTGAGTTTGCCGCGGTAGTAGAGGTGGTCGATGACGATGGTGTCGGGAGCCGAGCCGAACCCGTTGAAAGTCCCCTTGTGGTCGGTCGTCGCGGCCTTGGCGCGGGCCGAGACCATATATTTGGTCAGGGGTTTGAAGATCGGGCTGTCGACCGGGGTGTTGAAGTCGCCGCCGACGATGGCCGGGGCTTTCTTGCCGGCGATCTCGTGGATCTTTTCGATGAGCAGCTTCACGCCCTCTTCGCGCGCCGCCTTGCCCTTGTGGTCGAGGTGGGTGTTGAAATAGAAGAACTCCTTGCCCGACTTCCGGTCCTTGAGTTCGACCCACGTCACCGTGCGGTTGCAGGCCCCGTCCCAGCCGCGCGACACCTTGTCGGGCGTTTCGCTGAGCCAGAACGTGCCGCTGTCGAGCAGCTCGAAACGGTCGCGCAGGTAGTAGACGGCCATGAACTCGCCCTTCTCGGCGCCGTCGTCGCGGCCCACGCCCACGCGGGCGTACTGCGGGCACTCGGCGTCGATGTAGTGCAGCTGGTCGATAAGTCCTTCCTGCACGCCGAACACGTCGGGAGCCTCCCGGCGGATCATCTCCGGAGTGGCGTGACGACGTTTCATCCAGACGTTGTCGCCGTCCTTGCCGTGGCTGGTGCGTAGGTTGTAGGAGATCAGTTTGATCGGTTCGGCGCCGTCGGCGGCGAATGCCGGCATTGAAAAAGAGGCTGCTAACAGCAGCAGAAGTGCTATTTTCTTCATTTGGGTTACAGGTGTGATTAACTTGTGCAAAGGTAGCAATATTTTTCGGAAAGCCAACCGTTTTTCAGGCCGTCAGAACCCTTTTCAGGCGGTCGAGACCCTCGGCCAGCAGTTTGCGCGGGCAGGCGATGTTCAGGCGGATGAAGCCTTCGCCCGCGGCGCCGTACATGGACCCGGAGTTGACGTGCAGGCGGCCTTCGTCCAGCAGCCGTCGGGTGAGCGTGTCGGACGACAGCCCCGCGGCCCGGCAGTCGGCCCAGACGAGGTAGGTTCCTTCCAGCGGAAGCACCGGGAACTGCGGAAGATGCCGCGCGAAGTAGTCCCGCAGGAAAAGGTAGTTTTCCCACAGGTAGCCGTTGAGCGCGTCGAGCCACTCGGCGCCGTCCGTGTAGGCCGCCGTCAGAGCCTCGATGGCGAAGGGGCTGATCATGCCCGTCTCGTTGATTTCGAGCGACCGGGCGATCCGTTCCCGGAGGCCGGCGTCGGCGGCGAAGATGTTGGCCACCTGCACTCCCGCGAGGTTGAATGCCTTGCTGGGCGAGGCGCAGGTGACCGAGCGGCGCGCGAACTCCTCCGAAAGCGAGGCGAAGGGGGTGTAGCGGAATCCCGGCATCACCAGCTCGCAGTGGATTTCGTCGGCCACGACCAGTATGTCGCGGCGCAGGCAGATGTCGCCGATGCGGCGCAGCTCTTCGGGCGTCCAGACCCGCCCCGCGGGGTTGTGCGGGTTGCAGAGCAGCATCAGTTTCACGGCAGGGTCGGCGGCCCGGCGTTCCAGCGCGTCGAAATCGACCGTATAGCGGTTGTCGCCGTAAGTCAGTTCGCACTCCGCGGCGGAGCACCCGCTGTTGTCGATGGCGATGAAGAAGTGGTTGTAGACGGGCGTCAGCACCAGCACCCGGTCTCCGGGGCGGGTCAGCGCCCGGAGAATGGCCGAGAGCGCCGGGATCACGCCCGTCACGGGAAGTATCCAGTCCGCTCCGGGCGCCCAGCCGTGCCGCCGGGCAAACCAGGACGTGACCGCCCCGTAGTAGCTCTCCGGGACCGTGGCGTAGCCGTAGACGCCGTGCTCCACCCGGCGGCGGAGCGCCTCGACGACGCACGGGGCCGTGCGGAAATCCATGTCGGCGACCCACATCGGGAGGATGTCGGCCGCAGGTTCCTCGTCCCACTTCACCGAGTTGGTTCCCCGGCGCGGGATCAGTTGATCGAAATCGTATTTTGCCATATCGGGATGCACTTTATTTACAAATATACGAAAAAGTCGGACCGCTGCAAAACCGGACTGCCGTGCGATTCGGTGGGACCTGCCGACCTTCGGAAAGTGTCGTTACGACACCAAATATACGAAAAAGTCGGACCGCTGCAAAACCTCCGGCTATTTGCTCATCCGGTATGCCGACGGGGTCATGCCCGTGTGGCTGCGGAAATACTTGCCGAAAAACGACTGGTTGGGGAAATTGAGGCAGTAGGCGATCTCCTGAATGCTCATCGTCGAATATTTCAGCAGGTTTTTGGCTTCGAGCACCACGTAGTCGTCGATCCATTCGGCGGCGGTGCGGCCCGAGGTCTTGCGGATGATCGTCGTGAGGTATTTGGGCGTCAGGTGCAGCTGCCCGGCGTAGAAGCCCACCGAACGCTCCTGCATGTAATGTTTGGTCAGTTCGCTCATAAACTGGTTGAAATACTCGTCGTTGCGGCTGCGGGCCGAGGTCTCCGGGGCGGGCTGCGACTCGATGTGCCGCCCGATGATGCGGCAGACCTTGTAGGCCAGCGTGCGGATCATCGAGCGCAGGATCTCCGGCGAATAGACGTCGCCCGGGCGGGGCAGGCTCTCGGAGCGGATTTCGGCGAACGAGCCGGTGATGCCGGCCCATTCGGCTTCGCAGAGCCGCAGGCAGGGCTGTTTCTCGACGCTTAAAAAGAGCCTCGAAAGCAGTTTGATGTCGATATTGATGCGCCGGATGAACTCCTCTTCGTAGATCACCGTGTAGACCGAGGACTCCGGCCGGATGGATTCCACTTGCAGAATCGAGCCGGGCAGGAAGACGAACAGCATCTTCGCGTCGAGCGTGTGGCGGCGCAGTCCCGAGGTGAACGAAATCGAACCTTCGGAACAAAAAAGGATCGCGAAGGCATCGAGACGCGTCGGGTAGCGGAACAGGTCGATGTTGACCGTGTCCATGATCTTGACGCGCGAAGCGATCAGACAGCCATCGAAATAGAGGTCTTCCGGGCGCGGTTCGTTGACGGTGAGCAATGTTTCGAGCGAGAAGCTCTGAATCTCCTTTTCGTTCATTTTATCGGTCGTATTTCGGGCAAATATAACGAATTTGCCGAATACGATTTGTCGAAAGGTTGGAAATCGAACCAATCGGCTAATTTAACCGACACGGCGGCCTTTTCCGGAGGGGGCTAAAAGGGGAACTTTGCATCGAAAAATTGAAGAACCGATGAAACGAACTGTTTTCTGTGCCGCGCTGCTGCTGGCCGCCGGCTGTTCATCTCCGAAAAAGAACCGCACGGTCGATCCGCTGCGTGTCGAAACCATCGTGCCCTCTTTCATCAGTTCTTTAAAAACAGTATCTTTCCCCGAGGAACTTTTCCCCATGAGATATACTATTTTTCCCATACTCTCTCATTTCCGTTGTTTTATTCTCATGGCATTTGCATACCTTGTTATGATAGATTGATAACACGATCCTTTATTCCACTTCTACCACATGGATCATATCGGTCTTACCTACCACGCCCAGAGGTACGCCTGCGGTGATGACAACCGTATCCCCGGTTTTCACCAGACCGGCCTGCTTTGCCTTGAATACCGCTTCCTCGAACAGAGCATCCGTGGTCCGCTCCTTCTGGATCATGACAGGTTTTACACCCCACAGCAGATTTAACTGGCGGTATACCTTCTCATCCAATGTACAACCGATGATCTGGCATCCGGGCTTATAACGTGCGATCATATTCGCGGTAAATCCGGACATGGTAACAGTGATGATGGCTGCTGCCTTCAGGTCAGATGCCACGCTACAGGTTGCATAAGAGATTGCCGTGGTAATATCCGGAGTCTCCTGTCTGTCTTCCTTGACTCTCTGCATTCTTCCGCGGTAGTCGATATCCTGCTCTGCTCTCTCCGCAATGCGGGACATGGTCTTAACAGCCTCTACCGGATACAGACCGGCTGCGCTCTCGCCGGAAAGCATGATGGCTGTGGTTCCGTCATAGATCGCATTGGCAATATCTGTTGCCTCCGCTCTGGTCGGACGTGGATTCTTGATCATGGA
>ERZ773107.1645-NODE-1645-length-19131-cov-17.457433_pt1 | contig 19131 bp, 14 predicted proteins | sample MGYA00580571_ERZ773107 | MGnify/ENA primary metagenome ERZ773107 (study PRJEB29015, sample SAMEA2737843) | human gut metagenome | biome: human gut; feature: human-associated habitat; material: faeces | place: China | collected 2012 ... | reverse complement strand
CATGATACCCATGGCACCTTAACGGCTTGTGCACTCTGTGGAGAAGTCAGACTCGCACTTGGCGATAGCCTTAAGAAATTTGGCATCCACACCGTATTTTGAGGCAGCCTCATTAAAAATTGCATCAAGATCGGCAGAACATGACAAACCGGAAGCTTCAAGCTTTACAGAGCCTCTGTTTATTGCTGGAGAACCGGAATAAGCAGCTGTATTATTAACTGCGGCAGAAGGAGAAACTGTATTACGGCAAAGCTCGTTATTTATACCATTTTGATCAAAGAACCTCTGTACAAGTGACATATCAACTGAGCCACCGTTACTTTGGGCAATCAGTCTGTCAATGGCAACAGCAGCTTCAGCCATTTTTGCATCGTCAAGCACCTGATCAAAATCAGTACCGGTGCTATTGACAGCGGAGCTGATTTTGGAAGTAATGTTATCACCGGTTACAGCAGCCTGACCGGTAGTTATATTATTTTTTTGTGTATTATCAATATACTGAAGTACTTTAATGTTCATTTTCCTGTTTCCCATTGTATCTTAATTTAAATAGTTATATCAGTTTTGAATAGTTATATCAGCTATACTTAAAAAAGTAAAGACATTTACCTAATGAGAAATTATACCATAAAAATTCTTGAAAATATACCCATTTTGTTGTAGCATATGTTTTAGTACACTTTACTATGTAAAAGTTAGGAGATAAACATGAAAAAGACACCATTTGTGACAAAACAACAGGTAGAGGAGATTGTTAAAAAATTCCCTACACCATTTCATTTATACGACGAGGCAGGCATCCGCGCCAACGCACAGGCTGTAAAGGATGCATTTGCATGGAATCCGGGCTTTAGAGAGTATTTTGCTGTAAAAGCTACCCCAAACCCATACCTGCTCAAGATTTTAAAGGATTATGACATGGGCTGTGATTGTTCATCATACACAGAGCTTATGCTTGCAAAGTCATGCGGCTTCGATGGAGAGCATATCATGTTTTCATCAAATGATACACCGGCAGAGGAATTTGCATATGCAGACAAGCTTGGTGCTATCATCAATCTCGATGATTTCACACATATTGATTTTTTGGAGGAAACAATCGGATATATTCCGGAGACAATAAGCTGCAGATATAATCCGGGCGGAGTGTTCACACTGTCAAACGGTATCATGGACAATCCGGGAGACTCCAAGTATGGCATGACAAAGGAACAGCTTTTTGAGGCATTCAAAATTCTTAAGTCAAAAGGCGCTAAATACTTTGGCGTGCATGCATTCCTGGCAAGCAATACAGTAACCAACGAGTATTATCCACAGCTTGCAAAGGAGCTTTTTGAGCTGGTTGTTGAGCTTAAAAATGAGACCGGCTGCGATATTAGATTTGTAAATCTTTCAGGTGGAGTTGGCGTGGCTTATAAGCCGGATCAGACACCAAACGATATATCGGTTATCGGCGCCGGTGTACATAAGGTGTACGATGAGGTTTTGGTACCGGCAGGAATGGGCGATGTGGCTATTTACACAGAGATGGGACGTTTTATGATGGCTCCGTATGGCTGTCTTGTGACAAAGGCTATCCATGAGAAGCATATCTACAAGGAGTATATAGGAGTAGATGCGTGTGCGGCAAACCTTATGAGACCGGCTATTTACGGCTCATACCATCATATCACCGTGCTCGGCAAGGAGGATGCACCTTGTGACCATACATATGATGTGGTAGGCTCCCTCTGTGAGAACTGTGACAAGTTTGCAATTGACAGACAGCTTCCGAAGATTGATATGGGAGACTATCTGGTAATCCATGATACAGGAGCACACGGCTTCTCAATGGGCTACAATTACAACGGACGACTTCGCTCAGCAGAGATACTGCTCGAAAGCAATGGAGAGGCAAAACTCATCAGAAGAGCAGAAACTCCGGCAGACTACTTTGCAACATTTGACTGCTTTGATGATATTAAAATAACAGAGTAATCTGCTAGCGCACCTTGCAGAGCACGTGTCCGAATTTTATCCATTTGCTCATATCATCAACATTATCGCTGTCGACATAAAAGGTCTCACCGTAATTGTTGATTGGTGTGAGCTCACATGGGTTTGTCTGGTGGAGTTTTCTGATGTATGCACGCTTGTTCTGTGCGTTGATAAAGATACCGGTATCGCCGTCACGGATTGGGTTTCGACTGATTAGAAGTATATCGCCTTTATTATATACAGGATGCAGATGATTGCTTGTGATGCGGATTCCGATGTGAAGGGCATCACCGAAGGCTTTTCTGTAATTTGAAACATCAAGCTTTTCGACATTGTAGGAGTCCAAAATCATGCCGTCGGTCATATTGCCTGTCGGGATGAGGACGGAAATCAGATCCTCCTTATGACTGCTTTCATCCTTGTAGGCAGACAGCGCAAGCTCAGTGTCTATAATCGAGTCTATAAGTATGCGCTGGCTTTTGGAAAGCTTTTTGATGCGCTTTACAAGGTTTATTACATCATCATTGAAGCCTGTTAGTTCGCAGGAAAATCGTCCTGTCAGCTTGTATATCAGGTAAGCGGTGTAGATGTCTATACGAGAGGATTCTCCGTTTGCTATTCGCTTGTAGGTGGAGAGTGACATATCAAGTGCTTTTGCAAACTGTGCCTGGGACATACCAAGCTTTGTGCGTTCGCGCTCAATATTTGTCGATATGTTGTTTGCTATTTCAAGTCGGTTCATTTATGAGCTAATCTCCCTTCTTTTTAAAAAAATAAACTCCAAATTTGGTCAAGTATTGACATGCGCAATACACTATAATGGTTATTGTTGAAACATAAATAAATATATAAGAAACGTCAATTACTGTCAAATTAAAATGTTTGTTATATAAAAAGGGAGGTGTCCTGAAACTTAATTAGTGTAAGCTGAATGCAGCTTACACTTTTTTTATTTAAACAAATGCAGCTTTATTTATAATAAATATCAAAAAAATTTTTTGAAATAAATGTGTCTGAGGCATTGATTAGAGCACCGCTAATTGGTACAATGTTTTATTAGGTGATGAATCAGTATTACGAGGTCTAGATATAAATGAATGATATAGCAATTGATAAAGAACACTTACATTATTTGGAACAGCTGTCGGAGATGTATCCGACAATAGGCAAGGCATCATCTGAGATTATCAATCTGCAGGCTATTTTAAACCTGCCAAAGGGCACAGAGCACTTTGTATCTGATGTGCATGGCGAGTATGAAGCCTTTTCCCATGTGCTGAAAAATGGTTCTGGGGCTGTAAGAAAGAAGATAGATGATGTATTTGGTCTGGCGATGAATAAGGCTGACAAGGCTGCGCTTGCCACACTCATCTACTACCCAAGGGAAAAGATGGAGCTTATTAAGCAGGATGAGCCGGATATGGATTCGTGGTATAAGACGACTCTTTATAAGCTGATAGAGGTGTGCAAGACCGTTTCATCAAAGTATACGCGTTCCAAGGTGAGAAAAGCTTTGCCGGAGGAGTATGCATATGTTATAGAGGAGCTCATCACAGAAAAGCCGGAGGTGTTAAACAAGGAGGCTTACTACGAGTCAATCATCAATACAACAGTGGAGCTGGGCACTGCGGAGGAGTTTATAGTGGTGCTTTCCGAGCTTATTCAGAGACTTGCTGTTGACCATCTGCATGTGCTTGGTGATATATATGACAGGGGAGCGGGGCCACATCTGATAATGGACAGGCTGTGCAGATATCACTCGCTGGATATACAGTGGGGCAATCACGATATTATCTGGATGGGGGCAGCCGCAGGAAATCCTGCATGTATTGCAACTGTTGTCAGAAACAGTATCAGATATGGTAATCTGGACGTGGTCGAGGAGGGCTATGGCATAAATATGCTTCCGCTTGCTACGTTTGCACTGAAGGCTTACAAGGATGACCCATGCACCAGATTTGTGTTTAAGGTGGCTCCAAGTGGCGCAGATAATATGGAGAGTGATCTGATAAAGAAGATGCACAAGGCCATTGCCATCATACGTTTCAAGCTGGAGGGACAGCTCATTAAGAAGTGGCCTGAGTATGGCATGAAGGAACGATTGCTCTTGGAACATATTGATTATGAACATGGCACTATAGAGCTTGAGGGCAGAACTTATAAGCTTCTTGATACAAGCTTTCCGACAATTGACCCGGCTGATCCTTACAGGCTGACAGAGGGGGAAGAGGAAGTCATACAGAGGCTCAGGAGCTCGTTTATTCATTGCGAGAAGCTTAAAAACCATGTTGGGCTGTTGCTTAAAAAAGGCAGCATGTACAAGGTATATAATGGCAATCTGCTTTTCCACGGATGCATCCCGATGGAGGAGGACGGAAGCTTCGCAAAGGTAAATATCTACGGTAAAGAGTATAGTGGCAAGGCTTTATTTGATATACTGGAGACTTACGTCAGAAAGGCTTTTTTCTCGGATGACAGGCTGGAAAGACAAAAGGGCAGCGATATCATGTGGTACATATGGACAGCACCATATTCTCCGCTTTATGGCAGAAATAAGATGGCTACGTTTGAGAGATATTTTATAGATGACGATGACATGAAAATAGAAAAGAAAAACTTTTATTATGACTATATAAACAAGCCTGAGTGTGCGCAGCGTATACTCGAGGAGTTTGGTTTGCATGATAAAAGAGACCATATCATAAACGGACATGTTCCTGTTCACAGATTAAGAGGTGAAAGCCCTGTGAAGTGCGACGGCAGAGTGATAGTCATAGATGGTGGTTTTTCAAAGGCGTACCGCAGGCGGACAGGCATCGCGGGATATACCTTGATTTACAATTCATATGGGCTGACATTGACAGCACATGAGCCGTTTGAATCACCGGAGACGGCAGTAAGGGATGAGAGGGATATCGTATCAAGGCGTGAGGCTGTAGAGGTACTTGATAAGAGAATACTTGTCGGAGATACGGATGCCGGAATAAAGATGAAGGAAAAGATAGCTGATCTAAAGCATCTCATTGCGGCATATCGTTCGGGTGAGATTGCAGAGCGCGATGATTAGAAAGAGGGAATATGATGTATGTAGTTGATGGGTTTGAGTTTCAGACAAAGGAAGAGGCAAGGCAGTAGAAGAGAGGGAAAAAGCACTGGATGAAAGGCAGGATGCAACAGAGTGGACAAAATAAAGATACTGGTGGTAGATGACGAGAGCAGGATGAGAAAGCTCGTGCATGATTTCCTTGCAAGGGAAGGGTATGAGGTACTTGAGGCCGGAGACGGCGAGGAGGCACTTGATATATTTTATCAGCAGAAGGACATAGCACTGCTGGTGCTCGATATAATGATGCCAAGGATAAATGGTTTTGAGGTATGCCGTGAAATCAGACAGACTTCAAAGGTGCCGATTATTATGCTTACAGCTAAGGGCGATGAGCGTGATGAATTAAACGGCTTTGACATTGGTGCTGATGAGTACATTTCAAAGCCATTTTCTCCCAAGATACTGGTGGCCAGGGTAAATGCTCTCCTTCGCAGGGCGAATAAACTGGGCAAGGAGGCAGTAATAAGCGAGGCCGGTGGTATTGTCATGGACAAGACGGCACACACTGTAGCTATTGATGGCAAGGATATTGAACTTTCGGTAAAGGAATTTGAGCTTTTGGATTACTTTATGAGCAATCAGGGAATTGCGCTTACCAGGGAGCGCATACTTGACAGTGTGTGGAGTTATGATTATTTTGGCGATGCGAGGACTATTGATACACATGTGAAGAAATTAAGAAGCAAGATGGGCGCTAAAGGCGACTATATAAAGACTGTCTGGGGTGTGGGATATAAGTTCGAGATATAGTAAGTGTTAAGCTTAGGACTAATGGATTCGGGATAAGAGGTGTCACCATGAAAAAGAAAAAAACGTTATCCACACAGCTTACGCTTGTGATTTCATTCATTGTACTTCTGATAGTGGGAGTGTTCTGGATGGCTAATAACACACTGCTGGAAAAGTATTATGTATTTAACAAGGAAAAAGAGATGCTTGCTGTATACAAAATGGTGGACTTGGCTGCAAAAAATGACAAACTTTCAGATGATACGTTTGCTGTAGCATTTGAAAAGAAATGTGTTGGCGCCAATATAGATGCGGTTGTGTTCAACAAATACGGTAAGGTCATAATTGAGGGAACTACTGACAATCAGGAAATATTCCAGCTGCTTTTGGAGGCGAGCATGTCGTCGTATTCGGCAGACTACAACAACCTGAATATGACAAGGCAGAAGGATAAAAGGCTGGGGACAGAGTATATTATCATAAATAACAGACTGATTGACGGTAACTTTGTATACATGAAGACACCGCTTGAGAGCATTAAGGAGAGCGTGTCCATATCGAACCGCTTTTTTGCAATAGGCACAGTGGCTGCTATTGTTGTGGGAGTGTTTATGGCATATATTGTTGCTCGCAACATGACTAGGCCGATAAGAAATATGACTGAGCTGTCGACAAGGATGGCGAAGCTTGATTTTGATGCGAAGTACATTGATACGGAAAACAGTGCAAAGGAGCTTTATGTGCTTGGTGAGCATATGAATGAGCTGTCGCAGACACTTGAGCAGACCATCACAAGACTAAAGGTGGCAAACAATGAATTACAGCGTGATATAAAGAAAAAAGAAGAGATTGATGAGATGAGAAAGGAGTTTTTGTCAAATGTGTCACATGAGTTAAAAACTCCGCTTGCTCTGATCTCGGGCTATGCTGAGGGGCTCAAAGAGGTCGTAAATGACGATGATGAGAGCCGTAACTTCTACTGTGATGTCATCATGGACGAGACTGACAAGATGAACCGCATGGTTATGAAGCTTTTATCTCTCAATCATCTGGAGGATGGCAGTGATGTACTTGAGATGACGAGGTTTGATTTGACATCGCTTGTCAGAGGGGTTATAGACTCATCTAAGCTTCTGGCACAGAAAAATGAGGCTGCAATTGAGTTTGACCGCACCGATTCCGTATATGTGAGCGGTGATATATACAAGATTGAAGAGGTTGTGACAAACTATATCAGCAATGCGATAAATCACTGCACAAGAGGTGGTACTATCACTGTATCATACAGCATGTACAGCGACCGTGTGAGGGTCAGCGTGTTTAACACGGGAGAGCCGATACCTGATAAGGATATAGAAAATATATGGAATAAGTTTTATAAGGTGGACAAGGCCAGAACAAGGGAATATGGCGGAAGCGGCATAGGACTGTCTATAGTAAAGGCCATTATGGAACTGCATCACAGAGGGTATGGTGTCATAAATCACAAGGATGGTGTAGAATTCTGGTTTGAACTTGAGTTATTTATTGCAAACAATCAATAAATGTGTTACCATATGTATTATTAGGATAAAAGTCATAGAATAAGAACGGGTTTATTACAATGACGGGAAGAAATATAAAAATGGCATATGTCGATAGTTGTTGATGCCATTGCTCTGTATAATATAGATGATAGAGATGACTATACACTGGCACTGACACAGAAATTAAATGAATTAGGCATTAAAGAGGAGACAAAATGATATGATAGCAATCATCGATTATGGAGCAGGCAATCTGCGAAGTGTGGAAAAGGCTCTTACAGCTATAGGCGATGAGAGTATTGTGACCAGAGACAGGCATGAGATTTTAAATGCCGATAAGGTAATACTTCCCGGAGTAGGAGCTTTTGGAGATGCAATGGATTCGCTTAAAAAATACGAGCTGGACAAGGTGATTCACGAGGTTTGTGACATGGACAAGCCATTTCTTGGCATATGCCTGGGTCTTCAGCTATTATTTGAGGGAAGCGATGAGAGTCAGGGCGTTGAGGGTCTTCATGTGCTTGACGGACAGATACTTCGCATACCAGATAAGGAAGGACTTAAAATACCTCACATAGGCTGGAATTCACTTGATTTACAGAACAATGGAAGGCTGTTTAAAGGTCTTTCAGAGCATCCGTATGTATATTTTGTGCATTCGTACTATCTGAAAGCCTCTGATGAAGCAATTGTCACAGCAACGACAGAGTACAGTACACACATTCATGCGTCTGTAGAGAAAAATAATGTGTTCGCCTGCCAGTTCCATCCGGAAAAGAGCAGCACAGTCGGACTTTCGATACTTAAAAATTTTGCAGGGATAGGGGAGGCATAATATGTTTACGAAGAGAATAATCCCATGTCTGGATGTGAATAATGGACGTGTTGTGAAGGGCATAAACTTTGTTAATTTAAGAGATGCAGGTGACCCGGTTGAGATTGCGGCTGCTTATGATAAGGCAGGTGCAGATGAGGTGGTTTTTCTGGATATTACGGCGTCAAGCGACAATAGAAATACTGTCGTGGATATGGTCAGAAAGGTTGCTGAAAAGGTGTTTATACCGTTCACTGTGGGCGGCGGCATCAGAACAGTCGATGATTTTAAGGCACTGCTTAGAGAGGGTGCGGACAAGATTTCAATAAATTCAAGTGCCATAAACACACCGCGGCTTATCAGCGACGCTGCGGATAAGTTTGGCAGCCAGTGTGTGGTTGTGGCAATCGATGCAAGGCGTCGTGCTGACGGAAGCGGCTGGAATGTATACAAGAACGGAGGCCGCATAGATACAGGCCTTGATGCCATTGAATGGGCTGTTAAGGCAAATGAGCTTGGAGCGGGAGAGATCCTTCTTACAAGCATGGATTGTGACGGCACAAAGGATGGCTACGATATCGAGCTTACAAGGCTTATTGCCGATAATGTTTCTGTTCCGGTTATCGCATCGGGTGGTGCAGGCACAAAGGAGCATTTTTACGAGGCTCTGACAGAGGGAAAGGCGGATGCAGCGCTTGCAGCTTCACTTTTCCACTACAAGGAGCTTGAAATTATGGATTTAAAGAATTATCTGGCAGATAAAGGTGTGTCGGTCAGAAGATAGGCGGTAGATTGAGATTATGAGTATGCTTGACGGCGAGTGGGCAAAGGCTGTGGGAGCCGAGTTTAAAAAACCGTATTACAGGGATTTGTACAATTTTGTGAGAGATGAATATGCCACACATGTGGTATATCCTCCGGCAGATGATATATTTAATGCCATGCATTTTACACCACTTAACAAGGTAAAGGTACTCATCCTCGGGCAGGATCCGTACCACAATGTCAATCAGGCGCATGGATTGTCGTTTTCAGTGCTTCCGTCTCAGAAGGATATTCCACCATCACTGCAGAATATCTATAAGGAGCTTAACGATGATCTGGGGTGTGATATCCCCAATAACGGATACCTGAAGAAATGGGCTGACCAGGGTGTTTTACTTTTGAATACGGTACTCACCGTCAGGGCTCATCAGGCCAACTCGCATCAGGGACACGGCTGGGAGAAGTTCACGGATGCAATCATAGAGGCTGTAAATGAGCAGGACAGACCTATAGTATATATGCTCTGGGGCCGCCCGGCACAGTCGAAGATTCCTATGCTTACAAATCCAAAGCATCTGATATTGACAGCACCGCATCCAAGTCCGCTGTCGGCTTACAGAGGCTTTTTTGGATGCAAGCATTTTAGTAAAGCCAATGAGTTTCTTAAGGAGCATGGAGTGGAGCCTGTTGACTGGCAGATAGAGGATATATAAAGGATGACAATACCGGCTCATATGTTAGTAATACCGGCAGATATCAATTCAAAGTCGCTTGCGAAGGTGGGAATCACAGTGGATATAATTATAATATGTTTTTATAGTTGCAGACAGGATGGAAATTCCTATATTACTTTGTGACTTAACAGAAAAAGAAGCATCCCGGCTTGGGATGCTTCTTTTAATTATAATTAGCGTTTAGTTGTCGTTTTCATCGTCCTCGCTCATTGAGTAGACCTGACGCTTACGTGCCATCTCATCACTCTCAAGATATTCATCGTAGGTTGTGATCTTGTCGATCATTGAACCGTTTGGCAGGAATTCTATGATTCGGTTGGCGGTTGTCTGGACTACCTGGTGGTCACGGCAGGCAAAGAGGATTACTCCAGGGAATTTTATCATTCCGTTGTTTAATGCTGTGATTGACTCCATGTCGAGGTGGTCTGTAGGCTCATCGAACATGAGTACATTGCTTCCCATGATCATCATGCGGGATAGCAGTACACGAACCTTTTCTCCTCCGGAGAGTACACGCATTTTCTTTACTCCATCCTCACCGGCAAAGAGCATACGGCCAAGGAAACCTCGCACATATGTGGCGTCCTTGATTTCTGAGTACTGTGTGAGCCAGTCAACGATGAGCTCATCAGTATCAAAGATTGCGGTATTGTCCTTTGGGAAGTATGACTGGCTGGTTGTGACACCCCATTTATATGAGCCCTCGTCAGGTTCAAGCTCTCCGGCAAGGATTTTAAACATAGTTGTTTTTGCAAGCTCATTTCCTCCGACAAATGCAATTTTGTCATCGTGGTTAACAGTGAATGAGATGTTGTCAAGTACCTTTACGCCGTCGATGGTTTTTGAGATGCCCTCGACAAAGAGCACATCGTTTCCGATTTCACGCTCAGGACGGAAATCAATGTATGGGTATTTACGGCTTGATGGACGTATTTCATCAAGCTGGATTTTTTCGAGGGCACGCTTTCTTGATGTAGCCTGCTTTGATTTAGAGGCATTGGCAGAGAAACGCTGGATAAATTCCTGCAGCTCCTTGATCTTTTCCTCTTTCTTTTTGTTTGCTTCCTTCATCTGACGGACAATAAGCTGGCTTGATTCATACCAGAAATCATAGTTTCCTGCGTAGAGCTGGATCTTACCGTAATCCATGTCGGCGATGTTCGTGCAGACCTTGTTGAGGAAGTATCTGTCATGGGATACAACGATGACCGTGTTCTCGAAATTGATGAGGAATTCCTCAAGCCATGAGATGGCATCGAGGTCTAAGTGGTTGGTAGGCTCATCGAGAAGCAGTATGTCAGGATTTCCAAACAGTGCCTGAGCGAGAAGCACCTTGACCTTTACTGCACCCGGCAGATCTGCCATCAGAGTGTAGTGATCCTCAGTAGGTACACCGAGACCGTTTAAGAGAGTAGCTGCATCCGACTCAGCATTCCAGCCGTCCATATCGGCAAACTCAGCCTCAAGCTCGCTGGCACGGATTCCGTCCTCGTCTGAGAAATCCTCTTTCATATAGATGGCTTCCTTCTCCTTCATGATATCATAGAGACGCTTATTACCCATGATAACCGTATCAAGTACTGTAAACTCATCGTACTTGAAGTGATCCTGCTGTAAGAATGACAGTCTCTGTCCCGGAGTGATTGCAATATCACCGTTTGTAGGCTCAAGCTGTCCTGAGAGAATCTTTAAAAATGTAGACTTGCCGGCACCGTTTGCACCAATAAGTCCGTAGCAGTTTCCCTCTGTGAATTTTATGTTGACATCCTCAAATAAAGCTTTTTTACCAATTCTTAATGTAATATTGTTTGCACTAATCATTTTGTCTTTATTCAATCCTTTCCTATTTAATAACCTGTTCGTTTCTGTAACACATCGTTTCTATTTTAACGTAAAACCAGTATTTTGCAAGTGTTTTACAGGCGATTTATAGCCATTGTGCCCTTTTGTACATAAAAATTACCTTGTTAATAAATATTTTAGGGTTTTTGTACAATGTATTGCTAAAAAAACTTGATTTTTTACAGCGCACAAACTAAACTATTATGTAGAGACATTCTGATTCATGTCTATAATTGAACATTTATTTTACAGGAGGAAATATCATGTCTAGAGCAAAACAGTCGATGGATGGAAATACCGCTGCCGCTCATGTAGCATATGCCTACACAGAGGTTGCCGGAATCTATCCTATCACACCTTCTAGCCCAATGGCTGATACAGTTGATCAGTGGTCAGCAGCAGGACAGAAGAACATTTTCGGAAGCACTGTAAAGGTAGTTGAGATGGAGTCTGAGGCAGGTGCCGCTGGTACAGTTCACGGATCTCTTGCAGCTGGTGCACTTACTACAACATTTACAGCTTCACAGGGACTTTTACTTATGATCCCTAATATGTACAAAATCGCAGGTGAGAATCTTCCTTGCGTATTTGACGTATCAGCTCGTACAGTATCTTCACATGCACTGAATATCTTCGGTGATCACAGTGATGTATATGCTTGTCGTCAGACTGGTTTCGCAATGCTTTGTGAGACAAATCCACAGGAGGTTATGGATCTTTCACCGGTTGCACACTGTGCAGCACTTGAGGGAAAGGTTCCATTCATTAACTTCTTCGATGGATTCCGTACTTCTCATGAGATCCAGAAGATCGAGAAGTGGGATTATGAAGATCTCAAAGAGATGTGTCCAATGGATGCAGTTGCTGAATTCAGAGCACACGCTCTTAACCCAGAGCATCCAGCAGCTCGTGGATCACACGAGAACGGAGATATCTTCTTCCAGCATAGAGAGGCATGTAACAAGTTCTATGATGAGCTTCCAGCAGTTGTTGAGAAGTACATGGACAAGGTTAATGCTAAGCTTGGTACAGATTACAAATTATTCAACTACTACGGAGCACCTGACGCTGATCGTGTAATCATCGCTATGGGTTCTATCAATGATGTAGCTGAGGAAGTAATCGATTACTTAACAGCAAAGGGTGAGAAAGTCGGACTTATTAAGGTACGTCTTTACCGTCCATGGTCTTCAGAGGCTCTTCTTAATGCTATTCCAAAGACTGCAAAGAAGATCGCTGTATTAGACCGTACAAAAGAGCCAGGATCACTTGGTGAGCCATTATACTTAGACGTTGCTACAACACTTCGTGAAGCAGGAATGAACGATGTTGTATTAGTAGGCGGACGTTACGGATTAGGATCTAAGGATACACCACCTTCTTCAGTATTTGCTGTATATACAGAGCTTGAGAAGGATGCTCCTAAGCACAGATTTACAATTGGAATCGTGGATGATGTTACAAATCTTTCACTTCCAGAGGTTAAGCCAGCTCCTATCACATCTGCGCCTGGTACAAAAGAGTGCAAATTCTGGGGTCTCGGCGGAGATGGTACTGTAGGTGCTAACAAGAACTCTACAAAGATCATCGGTGACCACACAGACAAATACATCCAGGCATACTTCCAGTATGACTCAAAGAAGACTGGTGGTGTTACAATTTCTCACTTGAGATTTGGTGACAACCCAATCAGAAGCCCATACTACATCAACCAGGCTGACTTCGTAGCATGCCACAACCCTGCATACGTTATCCAGGGCATGAAGATGGTTCAGGATGTTAAGCCGGGCGGAGTATTCATGATCAACTGCCAGTGGTCAGATGAAGAGCTTGCTCATCACCTCAACGCTGACGCTAAGAAATATATCGCTGACAACAACATTCAGCTTTACACAATCAACGCTATCGACAAGGCTATCGAGATTGGAATGGGTAAGAGAACTAACACAATTCTCCAGTCTGCATTCTTCAAGCTTGCAGATGTAATGCCTATCGACAAGGCTATTGAGTACATGAAAGCTGCTGCTAAGAAGTCATACTCAAAGAAGGGTGACGCAGTCGTAGAGATGAACTACAAGGCTATCGATGCCGGTGTTGACGCTGTACATAAGGTAGAGGTTCCAGAGTCTTGGAAGAATCCAGAGGCAGATGCTCCTAAGGCAGAGCGCACAGGACGTCCAGAGGTTGTTAAGCTTGTTAACGAGCTTCTTGATCCAATCGCTAAGATGGATGGAGACAGCCTTCCAGTTTCAGCATTCGCTGACAAGGCAGACGGACAGTATGTAACAGGTGCTTCTGCATACGAGAAGAGAGGAACAGCCGTTACAGTTCCACAGTGGGATCCAGAGAAGTGTATCCAGTGTAACAACTGTGCATTTGTATGTTCTCACGCTACAATTCGTCCATTCTTACTTACAGATGACGAAGTAAAGGCAGCTCCTGACAACATGAAGGTTGCTGATATGAAGCCAAAGGCAGGCGCTTACAAGTATACAATGAGCGTATCTCCACTTGACTGTATGGGATGTGGTGAGTGTATCACAGTTTGTCCTACAGCAGCTATCTCAATGCAGCCACAGGAGTCTCAGGCAGCAGAGCAGCCAGTATTTGATTACTTAGTAGCTAACGTTTCTAAGAAGACAGATGCAGGAATGGTTGATACAACACCTAAGGGATCACAGTTCAACCAGCCACTCCTTGAGTTCTCAGGCTCATGTGCAGGATGTGCTGAGACATCTTACGCTAGACTTATTACACAGCTCTTCGGTGAGCAGATGTACATCTCTAACGCAACAGGATGTTCTTCTATCTGGGGTAACCCGGCAGCTACATCACCATACACAGTAAATATCAACTCTAAGAAGGGACCAGCTTGGTCTAACTCACTCTTCGAGGATAATGCTGAGCATGGTTTAGGTATGGAAGTTGGACAGAGATATCTCCGTGATCAGGCTATCGAGCTTGTTAAAGAGATCGCTGCATCAGACAAGGCTACAGCTGAGTTCAAGGCAGCAGCAGACAAGTTCCTTGAGACAAAGGACGACACAAAGGCAAATGTTGAGCCAACAACAGCTCTTATCGCAGAGTTAGAGAAGGCAGCAGCAGCCGGATGTGAGAAATCTAAAGAAGTACTTGCTAAGAAGGATTACCTCGGAAAGAAATCTGTATGGATCTTCGGTGGTGACGGATGGGCATATGATATCGGTTTCGGTGGATTAGACCATGTACTTGCTTCTGGTGAGAACGTAAACGTAATGGTATTCGATACTGAGATGTACTCTAACACAGGTGGACAGGCTTCTAAGGCTTCTAACATCGGTGAGGTATGTCAGTTCGCAGCAGCTGGTAAAGAGACAAGCAAGAAGTCACTTTCAGAGATCGCTATGAGCTACGGATATGTATACGTTGCACAGATCGCTCTTGGAGCAAACCCAGCACAGGCTGTTAAGGCTATTACAGAGGCTGAGGCTTATCCGGGACCATCACTTATCATCGGATACGCACCTTGCGAGCTTCACGGTATCGCTAAGGGTGGTATGAACCACTGCCAGGATGAGATGAAGAAGGCTGTTAAGGCTGGATACTGGAATCTCTTCTCATTCAACCCTGCACTCAAGGCTGAAGGAAAGAATCCATTCACTCTTACATCAAAGGCCGGCGACGGATCTTACCAGGAGTTCCTTAACAATGAGGCACGTTATACTCGTCTTATCAAGCCATTCCCAGAGAGAGCAGAGAAACTCTTTGCTAAGTCTGAGGAGACAGCTAAGGCACGTTATACACACCTTGAGAAACTCGTTAAATTATACGGAGAGGACTAATTCATTAGTCACAGTATATATTTTATCCCACAGGGCATATGCTCTGTGGGATTTTTGCTTATTATCCTGTGATTACCCTATACTTCGTGGTTTTTTTGTTTACAAATACAACATGTAATGGTACAATACTTACGTTAATGGTATTTAATGGAACCATCGGAGGGATACGAATGTCAGGCATATTTGATAGACGTGCAAAAAGATTTATATCGACAGAACAAGCGGAGCGGGCAGTACCTTCAAGAACAGTAATGGCATCCCGTGTAGCAAGAGACGATGTGAATCGTAATGAAAGAGTGCAGAAAAAAGAGAATAATATACAAATGGATAAAGATGATTTTTTGTTAACACAAATTGATGAGTTTCGTGAAAAGGCAAAACGTCTTCAGGAGATGCTTAATACAAAAGAATCAAAAGCTGAGGAGCTTTCAGTCATAGTTGAGGAGAGGGAAGCTAAGGCAGAGGAGCTGCAGCAGATACTTGACGAGAGACAGGAAAAAGCCGATGGAATCACTGCACAGGTTGCTAAGCAGATAGATGTGCTTATAGAAAGTGTTCATGAAAAGATGGCTGAGATAGAGCAATCTATGAATGCAGGCATGGACAGCTTAGGCCGTCAGGTAAGCTCAGATATGGATAATCTTGGTAGTTCGGTGTCTGGACAGATTGGAAATCTCGGACAGTCACTTGGCACTGAGATATCAGGTATCAGCCAGAATATAGGTCAGAGTCTTGATTTTGGTGACACATTAGAGCAGACAAGGCGTATCACAGAGGAGGGCACAGCAGCAGTTACATCAGCGGTAAATGAGGCGAATGCCCATATGCTTCAGTCGCTTAAAGAGCTTAATGATCAGCTTGTTTCGATAAAGGCGGAGTTGGCTGACAAGGTACATACAGAGAATGTTAAGTGTTTCAGGAATATTCAGGATCTCTTTAAGGCAATGGGAGACAAGGTGGACACAGTGTCAGAGCTTGAGAAGCAGGTAGGAACAACAAAGACTTTTGCAGTCATCTCTACTGTGCTGGCTATTATCAATACATTTGGCTTTGTTGTAATCGCATTGTATATACTCGGGTTCTTTGGTTCGATTTTTTAATAAATATTATTGTAATAGGGTGGTGCAGTTCCCGGTTAGGGAGTTGCACCATATTTTGACATTTTATAAGGCAGACAGAGAGGAAAACTAAATGGCAAAAAAGATTGTAAGAGTTGTTGGACATAAAAATCCTGACACAGATTCTATCTGTGCAGCAATAGCGTATGCAAACCTTAAATCACATACAGATGATACAATGGAATACATACCAATGAGAGCAGGCAGCATCAGTGCAGAGACAGCATTTGTGCTGGATTATTTTAAGGCCGATACGCCTGCCCTTTTAAAGGATGTTGGCACACAGATAAAGGATATACATATCAGAAGGACTGAGGGTGTCAGCAGTAATCTATCCATGAAAAAGGCATGGGAGATGATGAAGATACTCAACGTAGTCACTCTTCCGGTTGTCAATAAGAAGGACAAGCTTGAAGGGCTTATTGTGACAGGTGATATAGCAAAGTCATATATGGATGTGTATGACAATTCTATCCTGGCAAAGGCGAGGACCCAGTACAGGAATATTGTAGAGACGCTGGATGGCAAGATAGTTGCAGGCAACGAGCATGGCTATTTTGTAAAAGGAAAGGTTATAGTTGGAGCAGGTACACCTGATACCATAAAGGGCAATGTGGCTGAGGATGATCTGGTCATCATATCAGACCGTGAGGAGTCACAGCTTATATGTATTGAGGCAAACTGCAGCTGTATCATTGTGACAAGTGGCTTCGATATATCGAAGGATGTCATAAATGCTGCAAACGCTAAGGATGTGGTAGTGATAAGTACACCATATGACACGTTTACCACATCGCGTCTGATAAACCAGAGTATGCCGATAAAATCATTTATGACAAGGGAAAATCTTATTCATTTTGATTTGGATGATTATGTGGATGATGTGCGTGATACTGTTTCAAAAATCCGACACAGGGATTTCCCAATACTTGACGAAAACCAAAATTATGTTGGTATGTTTTCACGCAGAAATTTAATGAATGCAAGGAAAAAACAGGTGATACTTGTGGATCATAATGAGACCTCACAGGCAGTGGCCAATATTGATGAGGCAGAGATTCTTGAGATAATCGATCATCATCGAATTGGTTCTCTTGAGACAATAGGACCTGTGTATTTCAGAAACCAGCCGCTTGGATGTACCGGAACCATCATCTATCAGATGTATATGGAAAAGGGTGTGGAGGTTACTCCTCAGATGGCGGGGCTTATGTGCGCTGCAATACTCTCTGACACACTAGTGTTCCGTTCGCCTACATGTACCCAGGTTGATAAATCTACAGCACTTATCCTAGCGGAGATTGCGCAGATAGATGTAGAAGAGTTTGCCAAGAAAATGTTTGAGGCAGGCAGTAACTTTGCTAACAAGACAGAAGAGGAAATATTAAATCAGGATTTTAAAATCTTTCATTCAGGGGATTATACGTTTGGAGTATCGCAGATTTCTGCTCTTTCGAGGACAGAGCTCGATAAGGTACAGGCAAGAGTGGTGCCTCTGCTTGACAAGATGCAGGTGGAAAAACAGCTTGATATGCTCTTTGTTATGCTCACGGATATACTTAATGAGTCTACATATCTCATCTACAGTGGTGCAGAGGCAGCGTCAATAGCAGCTTCAGCATACAATCTGCCGCAGAGCAAGGATGGAATTATGCTTAAGGGAGTAGTGTCGCGTAAGAAGCAGCTCATACCTGAGCTTATAAATGTGATTAATGAGAGATAATGCAGCACTAAAAATAATTAAAAGCTTCCTGTGATATATCGTGAAGCTTTTATGTATTTGTAGGGGTAGAATGGAATTGCTTGCGGTATGCACGGATAAATGAGGAATAGCTTCCGAATCCACAGGCATCGCAGGCGGCAGACACACTGCTTCCGTCGCGAATCATATCGCGGGCGAGCAGCAGACGCTTTGTTGTGATATATGAACCTATGGTGCAGCCGGTTTCTTCCTTGAAGGTGTGCATCAGGTGATACCTGCTCATATAGAATTTATCTGCCAGTTCATCAATACTTATACGGTTTGTTAAATTCTTATTTAAGAAATCCAAAATCTCTACAATTTTTTTGTTTGAGGAAAATGTGTTAATATATTCTATACCGCCATGCAGGGTGATACGATTGAGCTGTATCAGAAACTCTAAAAACAGGAGCTTCTGGTACAGCTCATTTGCATATTCATTGGTTTCTTTAAGTGTAGAGTCTAGTCCCTTGATCGTATCAGCCAGACGGCTGCCCTTGGTCGCAGCGAGTCTTAGTACATGTGACTGGTTAGCATAGGCCTGCTTGAAACAGCATGCCAGATCATAGCCTTTGCTCACATAATCGTCAATAAGCTGCGGTGACACATATATAATGATTCTTTCATAAATTGAATCGTTATTTAATATTGGCTTATGAACCTCACCGGCATTGACAAGCACGATATCATGTTCTTTGAGCTCATAGCTGCGGCCCTCAATGCAGTAGGATACATTGCCGTGCAGATGAATCAGAATTTTGTGGAAATCATGGTAATGGAAATCTATATTTAGCTTGTGTTCATCTCTTAGATGAAATATTTTAAAAGGCTCCGTCAGGTAGCCTGCTTTTGTATAATTTGAATCCATGATATGCTCCTTTGATAATAAGATGTTACTATAAGCTTAATTGTAATCCAAGATTCCATACCCGCTATCTTGGATAAGTGTAAAAGTTAA
>ERZ773107.1635-NODE-1635-length-19201-cov-3.792124_pt1 | contig 19201 bp, 15 predicted proteins | sample MGYA00580571_ERZ773107 | MGnify/ENA primary metagenome ERZ773107 (study PRJEB29015, sample SAMEA2737843) | human gut metagenome | biome: human gut; feature: human-associated habitat; material: faeces | place: China | collected 2012 ... | reverse complement strand
GCGGAACCATTGTAGGAAATGCTTCTTATACCGTACCGGGTGCAGCCGGAGATACTTCTTCCGTATGCAGAGAGTCTCGTGGTATTAAAAATATGATCTTAGCAGACGGTCCTGCAGGCCTTCGTTTACAGCCACATTTTAAAACCACAAAAGACGGAACACTCCTTCCGGGCGGTGAGGTGATCGGAGATTCTTACACACCGTTTGACCCGAACTTAAAGGAAGATGAAGTGGATGATTACTATCAGTACTGCACTGCAATCCCGATCGGCTGGGCACTGGCACAGTCCTGGAATACAGAGCTTGTAGAAAAGGCTGGAGATATGGTGGGAGCTGAGATGGAACAGTTCCATGTAGACCTGTGGCTGGCTCCGGCGATGAACATCCACAGAAATCCACTCTGCGGACGTAATTTCGAGTACTATTCCGAGGATCCGCTTGTATCCGGAAAAGTTGCCGCTGCCATGACGAATGGTGTCCAGAAGCATGCGGGCAAGGGAACCACGATCAAGCATTTTGCAGTCAACAACCAGGAAGACAACCGTTACTTTGTCAATGCGCATGTGAGCGAGCGTGCACTCCGTGAGATTTACCTGAAAGGCTTCGAGATTACCGTGCGCGAGTCACAGCCGCTGTCCATTATGACTTCCTACAACCTGTTGAACGGCATCCACACCGCCAATAGCCACGACCTCATCCAGGGTATGGCAAGAGACGAGTGGGGCTTCGAAGGAACAATTATGACAGACTGGTTCACCTCCCAGGATATGCCGATGCTGACCGGTAAGTTCAAACCGATCTACCCAATTTCCGCTTCCACAGGATGCATCTATGCCGGAAACGACATGCAGATGCCAGGCTGCCAGAAGAATGTGGACGATATCGTAAAAGCGGTTGAGACAGGTGAGGAGATCGACGGCTACAAGATTACAAAAGCAGATTTACAGTACAATGCTGCAAATGTGATCCGCGTGGTTGCAAAGACGATGTAAAAATTGAAAAAATTTCAGAATGAAATGGTGAAAAGAGCCGGGCTATGCGAAGCCCGGCTCTTAGCGTATGGCGGTAGTAATTGATATTCTGCCGGCATGATGTTAGAATAAAAGACATCAGAAACAGGAGGAAGCAGAGCATGAAAAAGAAACTGACAGGATATCTTTTGGCAGGTCTGATGATGGCTTCTCTGACAGCCTGTGGAAACGGGCAGACGCAGGATACAGCGGAAAATCATACAACATTGGAGGATCAGACGAAAGAGAGTCCGGCAGACGGGGATTTGAATCAGATAGATACGATACTGGGAACGGTTACAGATACAACAGAGAATACTACAGAAGGGACAGAGAGTGTTACTTACACAGACTTTGCATTTCTGTCGCATAACTATTTCTCTTTCAGCAGCGGGGCAGGTGGCTGGTCTACCGATTTTGAAATCGAACAGGATGGCTCTTTTTCAGGAACCTACCATGACTCCGAATTTGGATCGGCAGGAGATGACTATCCGGGCGGGACAATGTATCTGTGCAGTTTCTCCGGAAAGTTTACAAATCTGAGAAAGATCAATGAGTACACATATGAGATGGATATGGAAGACCTCACTTATGAGAATACGCCGGGTGAGGAAGAGATTGCGGATAATATGAAGTATATCTACGATGAAGCCTACGGTCTGGCGGGCTGCGACACGTTTAAGGTTTATCTGCCGGGCACACCGGTGAGGGATCTGACCGATGAGGAATATCAGTGGGTAAGATGGGCGAACGAAGGCGACGGGGAAGATGCCGAAACGCTTGCCATACAGGTGATCGTCAACGAAAAGGAAGAGTTTGCAATGTACTCATATATGGCATATCCGCAGGACGAAAGCTTTTATGAGAGGGCTTGGGACTATCTGGACACCTACGGACAGACGTATGAGACTCTGAAAAAGGAACTGGAAGAGAACTCCATGTCGCAGGGCGAGATGAACGAGACCGCGCATGACATCTATCTGAACAACGATGAATGCCTGAACTATATCTGGGATCTGATCAGACAGAAGACGGATGGAACCAGGTTCCAGGAGATTTTAAGCGAGCAGAGACAGTGGATCGCCGATAAGGAGGAAGCCGGACAGAAAATCGGTGAAGAATATAATGGAAGCATGTCTTCCATGCAGAGCGACTTAAAGATGGCAGAGCTGACGATGGAGCGCTGTAAGGAACTGGCAGAATACCTGAAGGACGAATAACGCTGTCAGCTATGCCGGAAGTGGATCTGCTAAAAAAAGGAAGGAATATCGAGAAATACGGTATATGTAAGGAATACAGAGAGGTAGCTGATACACGAATTTATGGTTTCCAGAAAAGAGATATTAAAGCGCCTGTGGGCGCAGATTAATGTAAACGGACATATTATCGGAACCGTAGCAGGCTCCGGGATGACAGCTAAATATGAAGTGATGGGCGGGGCGGATTTGCTGCTGGCGCTCAGTGCAGGACGGTTTCGTATCATGGGAAGAAGCTCCTTCACCAGCTATCTGTGCTATGGAGAGAGCAATGAGATTGTTATGAATATGGGATGTAATGAGCTGCTTCCAATCATTCAGGATACGCCGGTATTATTTGGACTTTTTGCCAATGATCCGATGATCCACTTATATGATTACATACAGGAGATCCGTGCCAGTGGATTCTCCGGAGTTGTGAATTATCCAACGATGGGATTGATTGACGGACAGTTTGGTGAGGCACTGCAGGAAGAGGGAAATACTTACGAGCGTGAGGTAGAAGCCATCCGGCTGGCACATTATTTTGACCTGTTTACGGTGGCGTTTGTTGTGAATGGTGAGCAGGCGAGACAGATGACAGAAGCGGGAGCGGATATCATCTGTGCGCATCTGGGGTTGACGAAAGGCGGATTTTTAGGGGCAAAAAAATATATTTCTATCAATGATGCAAGAAAAATATCCGATGAAATCTTTGATGCCTGTGACAGTGTGCGGGATGATGTGATTAAGATGATCTATGCAGGACCGGCGAATACACCACTCGATATGCAATATATGTATCAGAATACAAAGTGCCAGGGATATATAGGTGGTTCGACGTTTGACAGAATTCCGACCGAGCGGGCAATTTTGAATACAACAAGGGCTTTTAAAAGTTATGGGGATTTTGATGCCAACAATCCGATGATGCGGATGTTGGACGGAAACTGGAATTCCGGCGAATACGTGGAGTTTGTGAAGAAATATGTGGAAGAGCATTACATGAATGAGATCCAGCTGAGGGATCTTGCAGCAGTTGCGCATGTTTCAGGCTCCTATTTGAGTGTGAAGTTCAAAAAAGAGGTAGGGTGCAGTTTTACGGAGTATCTGGTACGGTTCCGCATCAATAAAGCGAAGGAACTGTTTGAACACAGATTTACATCCTGCAAAGAGGTTGCATCTATGGTCGGGTATGCAGACTATACTCAGTTTTCAAAGATTTTTAAAAAGTATACGGGAAAATCCCCAACAGAATATGTGAGGCAATATAAAGGGCAGATTGACAAGTGAATCAGAGTGGTAAGCAGAGGTGAAAACCTCTGCTTATTTTCATATGGGGGTAAAAATACTACAGATATAAAAAAGAAAAGAAATGCAGGAAACCTTGTTATAAAAATAACAATATAATATAACAACATGTTTACTTAATATAATAGCCTCTTAAAAAGAATATAACAACAAGAAATACAAATATAACAACATTTAAAGAAAGAAAAGAAAGCGTATAATTAGAAACATCAGGAGGACATACAAAGGAGAAGGAAAGGGAGGCGATGCAATGTGAATACTGTAGCACTTGCAGGAACGTTTGACACAAAGGGAAAAGAATTTCTCTATGTGAAAAAGCTGTTAGAAGCATTGGGGATGCGGACGCTGACGATTCATACGGGGGTATTTGAATCAGAGTTCGAACCTGACGTGACAAATGAAAGTGTTGCAAAGGCAGCAGGATACGATTTAAGAGCGATTGTCGAGAAAAGGGACCGGTCACTTGCAACAAAAGTGCTGGCAGACGGGATGGAAAAACTGATTCCGGAATTATACAGGGAAGGCAAATTTGATGGAATCCTGTCATTTGGAGGATCCGGAGGAACCGCACTGGTGACGGCAGCAATGAGAGCGTTACCGCTTGGGGTGCCAAAGATTATGGTATCGACGATGGCTTCTGGAAATGTCTCCGCTTATGTAGGAACCAGTGACCTTATTATGATGCCGTCTATCGTGGATATTGCAGGAATCAATAAGATATCAGAGATGGTATTTACCAATGCAGCAATGGCAATGTATGGCATGCTTCATGGGAAGGAGATGCTGCCGGCAGAAGAAGAAGCGGAAAAACCGCTTGTTGCAGCGACTATGTTTGGTGTGACAACACCGTGTGTGACACGGGCAAAAGATAAGCTGGAAAAGAACGGTTATGAGGTTGTAGTGTTTCATGCAACTGGAACCGGTGGTAAGACTATGGAGAAGCTGATCAGAAATGGTTTTTTCAAAGGTGTTTTAGATCTTACTACAACAGAGTGGTGCGATGAGATCGTCGGAGGAATCCTGGCAGCGGGAGAACACCGGTCAGAGGCGGCAGCCGATTGTGGAATCCCACAGGTAGTGTCAACCGGTGCGATGGATATGGTAAATTTCGGACAGCCGGATACGATTCCGGAGAAGTTTCGGGGAAGAAACTTTTACAGACACAATCCGGATGTGACACTTATGAGAACGAATGCCGAGGAGAACAAAGAGCTTGGAAACAGACTGGCAGAAAAGCTGAACCGGGCATCCGGAAAAACTGTGCTCTGTATCCCGTTAAAAGGTGTGTCAGAAATTGATGCGGAAGGAAAAGCTTTTTACGGACCATGCGAAGATCAAATTTTATTTAAAACACTCGAAGAGAAGGTGGACAGCAGTGTCGTTGAAATAAAGAAGCTGAATTATAACATCAACGACCCGCAGTTTGCAGATTATGCAGTAGACCGTCTGATGGAAATGATGCAGACAAGTTAATACTGACAATAAGAGAAAAACTTATTGTACAAATTAAATAATTCTTAGGAGGAAAATGAGATGAACAGAATGACAAGAAGTGAGATTTTGGAGAAATTCCGTAGCGAGATCAATGGTGGAAAGATTTTAGTTGGTGTTGGAGCAGGAACCGGTATCACCGCAAAGTGCAGTGAAAAAGGCGGTGCAGACATGCTGATTATTTACAATTCCGGAAGATTCAGAATGGCAGGAAGAGGCTCTTTGTCAGGACTTCTCGCATATGGCGATGCAAATAAAATCGTACAGGAGATGGGACAGGAAGTACTTCCGGTTGTAAAGAATACACCGGTATTAGCAGGTGTATGTGGTACAGATCCATTCCGTATCATGGATATCTTCTTAAAACAGTTAAAGGATCAGGGATTCAATGGCGTTCAGAACTTCCCAACAGTCGGACTGATTGACGGAACTTTCAGAGCCAACCTGGAAGAGACAGGAATGGGATATGGATTAGAGGTTGAGATGATCCGCCAGGCACATGAATTAGACATGCTTACCTGTCCATATGTATTTGACCCAGAGCAGGCAAAGGCAATGGCAGAAGCTGGTGCTGATATTTTAGTAGCTCATATGGGATTAACGACAAAGGGAAGCATTGGTGCAGAGACAGCATTAACATTAGATGATTGCTGTGACAAGATCCGTGCGATTATCGAAGCTGGAAGATCTGTAAGACCAGACATCTTAGTCATCTGCCATGGTGGTCCAATTGCGGAACCGGAGGATGCAGCTTATGTGATCCACAATGTACCTGAAATCGACGGATTCTTTGGAGCATCTTCCATTGAGCGTCTTGCATCTGAAAAAGGAATGACAGCCCAGACAGAAGCATTTAAAGGCATTCAGAAATAAAAAAAAGAGGTACGCCTGCATTCCCGGAAAGTGGAATGCAGGGACAGTACCGATCATGGATAGACAACGAGGAGGAAGTTTATGGAGGCACAGAAAGCAGTAGAAAAAAAGAATGACAAAATCCAGTTGATTATTAAATGGGGGATTGCAATCGGAGTCCCTGCTTTGTTGTATTTCTTGATTCCGGATACGGATGGAATCTCCCTGGAAATGCGTAAGTTCTTTGTTTGCACAGCATGGGCGATTTTGACATGGGCAATGAATCTGCTCCCGGTATATATATCAGGATTATTGTTGACAGTGGGAGCTATTTTGTGGGGAGTTGCCCCTGCAAATGTTGTTTTGGGACCATGGACAGGATCCATTGTATGGTTGTCGTTAGGCGGTCTTACACTGTCTGTAATTTTTGAAAAAAGTGGTCTGATGGAGCGTATCGCATATTTTTTCATTGTAAAATCAGGAGGATCCTATAAAGGAATCGTAACAGGTCTGGTACTTTCAGGAGCAATTGTAGGACTTCTTGTTCCGAATATGACAGGTCGTGTGGCATTATACTGTGCACTTTGCTATGGAATTTATAATGCACTGAAAATACCGAAAAACAGCAGCGCGGGAGCAGGCATTATGTTTGCAGGATTTGTTGCGGCAATTGCTCCGTCATGGATGTATTTATCTGCAAGTGAAAATTTACAGCTTGTAAATTCTTATTTAAAAGATGCAGGAGAGTCTGTTACATGGATGAAATATTTTGTCAGTAACTTCCCTGTAATGTTAATCTGGCTGATCGTTCTTCTTGTCATGGTACGTGTTCTTTTTAAGCAGGATGCGCCAATTGATGGAAAAGAATATTTTGAGAAGAAACAGAAAGAACTTGGACCGATGACTGCAAAAGAGATTAAGTTCTTAATTATTCTCCTTGCATTAGTTATTGCCATTGTTTTTGTAAACGTAGATGCTGGCTGGTTATTTACATTAGCTGTGATAGTCTGCTTTATTCCTGGAATTGATGTTGCAGATGTAAAAGATTTACAGAAAGTAAACTTTCCGATGGTGTTCTTTGTTGCAGCAACGATGTCAATCGGAAGTATGTCGAATGCAGTTGGTGTGGCAGGTCTTGTAAGTGAAATATTAATGCCGGTGCTTCAGAATGTAGGAAACTTTGGTCTGGTTGTTTTCTCATGGCTGACCGGTGTGTTAGTCGATATGTTAATGACGCCTCTGGCAGGAATGGCATCATTCTCACCGTTATTCATTGAAATCGCACAGAAACTTGGATTAAGCGCCACAGGTGTCACATTCAGCTTTGTATGGGGCGTTGAACAGCTATTCTTCCCATATGAGTGGGCATTATTCCTGATTCTGTTCAGTTATGACGTATTTGATACGAAAAAGGCAATCAAATTCTGTACAGTGCGTACAATTTTAAGCCTTATCTTTTTAGTAGTACTGATTTATCCATATTGGATGTTAACAGGATTCCTGAAGTAAAAAGTATTCATATAGGCAAAGGAGAAGAGTATGGTTCGTCATGAAATAAAAAAGAGTCTGATTACCCGTCAGGCAGAAAATGAAAAATTATTTTTAAATCAGTTCCGGGAGGGAAATTACACAGCGAAGAATCCGCTGGTAGTGTTAAATCCATATGAGATTTCACCATTGACAGCAATGATTCTTTTTAAGACATCTGTAAAACAGGAAGTGACAGTTGTTGTGAAAGGCAAGACACCGGAAGGGGATGTAAGGCATACGTTCCCGCGGGCAACAGAGCACATCCTGCCAATTTATGGATTGTATGCAGATTATGAAAATACGGTAGAACTTATCTTATCAGGCGGAGAACGTGAAACTGTCAAAATTCAGACGGCACCGCTTCGTGACAGTGTGCCGGCACCGACGTATTGCCAGAAGAATGCGGAGCATATGGGCGATAACTGGGTATTCCTTACTGAGACCTCCAAGGCGGATGCACTTGCCTGTGATTCACAGGGAGAAGTGCGGTGGTATCTGACCATCAATGTCTGCTTTGATATGAAACGTCTCGCCAATGGACATCTTTTAGTTGGAACAGACCGCCTCATTAAGCTGCCATATTATGTAAGCGGTGTTTATGAAATGGGTGTTCATGGAAAAATTTATCGGGAATACAGACTCCCAGGTGGTTACCATCATGATACGTTTGAATTGAAAAATGGTAATATTTTAATGCTCACCCAGATCCCGGGAAGAGATACGGTGGAAGATACATTGGTTCTGGTAGACCGGGAAACAGGAGATATTTTAAAGACATGGGATTATAAGAAAATTTTACCGTATGACTGTGCCAGCACTTATTCCGGATCCGCTTCCGCACATGACTGGTTCCACAATAACGCCGTATGGTATGATGAAAAAACAGATTCCATTACTTTATCAGGACGTCATCAGGATGCCGTTATCAATATTGATTTCGAGACTGGAGAGCTGAACTGGATTATCGGAGATCCGGAAGGGTGGCCACAGGAATATGTAGACAAATATTTCTTCAAACCGGAAGGGGAACCATTTGAATGGTCTTATGAGCAGCATGGAGTAGTCGTTTGCCCGGATGGAAGCGTTATGATGTTTGACAACGGTCACTATCGTTCCAAAGTCAAAGAAAATTACATGAAGGCAAAGGACAGCTACTCAAGAGGTGTCAGATACCAGATTGATACAGAAAAGAGAACAATCCGCCAGATGTGGCAGTACGGGAAGGAGAGGGGAGCTGATTTCTTTTCACCATATATTTGTAATGTGGAATATTATGATGAGGGACGTTATATGGTTCACTCCGGAGGTATTGCCTACAAGAATAACGAGCCGTTAGAAGGTCTTGGAAGTATGGATGGAACAGGTCCGGATTGCAGGCTGAATACAATTACCTGTGAGATTGTGGATGATAAAGTAGTTTATGAGCTTCATGTACCTTCCAATGTATTCCGGGCAGAGAAGCTTCCACCTTATTATGCAGGTGAAGTGATGGAAGAGGGACCGGGAAAAATGGTTGGCTCTATGTGCCCGACAGAAGAATTTGAGACAGAAATTCCGGCTGAAAATGCGAATGCAGAACTTCCGGATCATTATGAGGCACTTATAGAAGAAGAGGAAGACCGTATCCGCTTCAACGCAACCTTTGAAAAAGGTGAAGTGGCAATGCTCATTCTGGAAGAAGAATCTGGTATACGTCACAGATATTACATTAACACATCTGCAGCAAAGAGCTACGAGGCAATGTGTGTTGGAACATTTATCAAGAATGATCCGAGAAATGTGGATGTCTATGTCAATAAAGCTGGATTAAGTGGAAAACTGAAGGTAAAAGTAATTCTTGAGGATAAGATTTACGATACCGGTGTTGTGGTCGCAATGGATTAAGACATATATTTGTAAAGCGGGATAAGGAATGACAATTCCTTTCCCGCTTTTCCCCTTTTCTGCCTCCTTAACGGGAAGCAATCAGCTTACAGATCGGATTCCCTTTCGAGGAGAACTTCTCCTCATATTCTGTCATTACATTTCCTTCGTTCAGAACCGGATCATGGTGCAGATCTCTTGTGGAGGCATCGAGTTTCCAACCGGCTTCCGGGACTTCCTCTAAGGAGAAGGTGAACAGATCCTGGTTGTCGGTCTTGAACTCCAGATGCCCGTCTTTTTTCAAAATCTGATCGTAGCGGGCGAAGAACTGTCTGGAAGTCAGCCGGCGCTTGGCGTGGCGATCCTTCGGCCATGGATCTGAGAAGTTTAAGTAGATGCGGTCTACTTCGTCTTTGGCGAACACTTCTGCGATATCAGCGGCATCCATGCAGATAAAACGGATATTCGGAAGCGGATTTACTTCCATCTTCTGTAAGGCGCGCAGCAGGACGCTGGAGTAGCGCTCGATGCCGATGTAATTGATGTTAGGGTGGAGAGCTGCCATGTCCATAATGAAGCGCCCCTTTCCCATGCCAATCTCGATATGGAGTGGTTGTGCAGAAGGGAAGCACTCCTGCCAGAGTCCCTTGTGTTCCTCCGGATTTTTGATACAGTATTCACTGCTTGAAATGGCGTCTTCTGCGCCGGGAATATTTCTTAATCGCATATAATAGAAAACCTTTCTTTTGAAGTATAGGACTTTTATGACCATGAAAAGTTTTTGCCATTTATGGTCATAAATGCGCGGTTTACATAATGTCTGATGAACCGGGATAAATTTACAATTTCTATCTTACAATAAAGCTGCCAAATAAAAAAGCAGAAATTTCAAAATCTTAATTCTTTTAAAATCCAGTGAAATAGGTTGCATGTATTTTTTTTTGCGCTTATACTGTTACTGTTGTGACTGGAAAATAATAGAAAACAGTGAAAACGGATACCGGAAGCTTTTGTCAGTCAGATGCAGGACAGACGAAAATACCGGTGGAAAGATTTTTGAAACAAAATGTATGATACATCTGATTATGCAAAAACTAACGTAGAATTTGACAGAATGTGTCAGTGGAAGAAAAGCAGACCATTACCAGAAACGTCAGGCATAGAGAGAATACAAAAAGATTGTATCGGAAATGGAGAATGAACAGATATGCTTCAGAATAAATGGAAAAAAGCGGTATGCGTGATCCTTACCGCCATAGCAGTCTTACAGCTGCCGACAGTGTCAGCAAAGGCAGAAGATTACTGGCCGCAGGCACCGGAGACCGCATCCCCGAGTATTATGCTGATGGAGGCATCTACCGGGACGGTGCTCTACGAGAAGAACAGCGATGAAGCGCATTATCCGGCAAGTATCACGAAGATTATGACGACGCTGTTAGCACTGGAAAATGGAAACTTAAGCGACATTGTGACATTTTCGGACGATGCGATCAATAATACAGAAGGGTCCGGTATCGCCAGAGACTACGGCGAGGAGATGACGTTAGAGCAGTGCCTTTACGGGGTCATGTTAGAGTCTGCCAACGAATGTGCCTATGCGGTTGCAGAGCATGTGGGCGGAACGGTGGAACACTTTGTGGACATGATGAATGAGAAAGCAAAAGAGCTTGGGTGTACGAACACACATTTTAATAATCCACACGGATTACAGGATGAGAATCATTACACGACAGCACACGATATGGCACTGATCGCGCAGGCGGCTTATCAGAATGAGACGTTCCGCATTATCATCGGAACAAAGATCTACACGATTCCACCGACGAACAAGCATCCGAATGAAGAGACAACACTGCGCAACCATCACGATATGCTGTGCACCTACCACAATGCGAACCGGAAATATCTGTATCCGTATTGTGTGGGAGGAAAAACAGGTTACACGAACGCGGCAAACAGTACGCTTGTTACCTATGCGGAGAAGGACGGGATGACGTTAATCTGCGTCGTGATGAACACACAGTCCCCGAACCAGTTTGCAGATACGGTGAATCTGTTCAATTATGCATTTGACAACTTCCAGATGTTAAAGATTGCGGATAATGATAAGATGGACGCCGGGCAGAGCACCGCAGAGAATGGAGGACTGGAGAGAATCGCACCGTTTGTGGAGCTGGATAAGAACGCCCAGATCGTACTGCCAAAGACTGTAGATTTTTCGGCTGCGGTTCCAACCGTGGAGGAAGATAACAGTGATCCGGGTATTGTGGGAACCATCACTTACAGTTACGCGGGAAGAACTGTCGGAAAAGCAGAGATTGAGACAACTGGGGCAGTAGTACAGGGCTATGCCTTTGACAACCAGTCGACGGAGGAATTAGAACAGCAGGCAGAGACGGAAATTCAGGTGAGACCGCTCACCGTGATCCTGCTTGTGGCAGCAGTCATCCTTCTTGTGATTCTGCTGATTCTTCTGAAGCGCCTGTATGATAATTACTATATTATCAGACACAACCGGGAAGTACGCAGAAGGGGAAGAGAACAGAAGCAGTCCGCAAGGGCGCGCAGAAAAAGCCGCAGCAGATTCGGAAAACGCAGATGGAGATAGAAGAAAACAGGAATTACAGAAGGCACAGCTTCCGGGCAATACCGGTTGGCTGTGCCTTATATTTTCTGTCAGGTTTCATCCGCCGCCGATAGATTGCATAAAGACAGAAATTACAGGGAATTTTTGGATATGATCCGAGAGTTACAGTATTTAAGGGGGTTCCCTATGCAAAACCACCGGTAGGGGATCTTAGATGGAGAGCACCACAACCTATGAAGAAGTGGGATGGTGTTGGAGACCATTTACCGGAAAACACTATGATCTGGCAAGACAACAACCCTTTTCAACTTTTATGACAGCGTATGCAGCGTGTCCATCAGAAACGTCACAACCGTTTTCAACCGGTTGCTGTCGAGAACAGTCACGCCATTCCCCTGGTAAGGAAAATCAGTCACTACCGCTAACAGTTCCTGTTCCTCATAAGAAGGAGTCTCCGACCAGTCTTTTTGCAGGAGTTCGACCTTATTCGGGGCACTTCCTCCGAAGTTCTCCGTGAGGATTAGGTCAGCCCCCTGGATAGAGGCAGTCAGGTTCTCAGGTGTCGGTTCAGAAAGCATATTTTTGAAAACAACGGAGGTACCGTCCAAGATTAGATGAACAATTTTTATCCCCTCGCGCTCAAGTGGTGGAATCAGTTGATCCACAAAAGGAGTGATAAGGATACCCGGCTTTGCAACAAACGAGATGACCGGTGTGGAATGCATGAAAAGGTCTCTGGTATCTTCAAAATATTCCACGAGTGTCTGGGAAGCTCCCGGCTGATTCAGACCGCTTAAGATACGCAGTGCATGGTAATAATCGGAACGGGTATCCAGGTTGTAAAACTGAATGTCGATCGGAGTTGGCACGTATTCGGCAATGGCTCTTTCGGTCAGATATTTGGTATTGCATTTCTCACGCAGTGTTTTGAAGGTGAACTGGTGCAGCAGCAGGCATTTCCCAATCGTGGTGATGCAGCTTTTCGAGTAGGCGGCAGTGGCAGTTTCAAGGTAAGATGCCTTGCCGCGGATCGAACAGATGTCAGCATCCCCGATGGAAGCAAGGAGTGCGACCGCCGCCTCCGGCTCTAAGAACGGCGTATCCACGGACATGAAGAATGCTGCGTCCTCGTCCATCATGGACAGGGCAGAAAAAATACCGGACATCGGACCGGCATTCTGGTATATATCAGGAATCTCCGTGACCGGAAGATTTAAGTGGGCGTAGTCGCCCTTTTTCTTGACAGACAGATAGATCTTCGGGAAAAAAGGACGAAACCGCCGCACAAGATATTCAATTAAACAGGCATTTCCAAAAGGGAGAAGCGCTTTATCGGTTCCCATGCGGGTGCTTGAGCCACCGCACAGAATGACCAGTGCATGTTCCATGACAAACCTCCGGTAAATGAGTATATTTATAATAACTATAGCATAGAGGCGGCTTATTTTTCAAGTAGTTGCTGAATCCCGTGGAGTTTTGTGATATACTTCTATTATTGTTTGTAAGTATAGATAATAGAGAAACTCATAGAAGATTTTCACAGCCTGAATTTGAGTTTCGCAACTGCGGGAATGGAGGGAGGGCGCATGAAATATATACTCGACTATTTAAAAGAATATTGTGAAGCAGACTACTATCCGTTCCATATGCCGGGACACAAGCGAAGCCAGCTTCCGTTCCCGAATCCCTATGGAATTGACATCACGGAAATTACAGGCTTTGACAACCTGCACCACGCGGAAGGCATTTTAAAAGAGGCACAGGACCATGCAGCGCAGTTGTATGGTTCGAGGCGCTGCTTTTATCTGGTAAACGGAAGCACCTGTGGTCTGCTGGCTGCAATCTGTGCTGCAACGAAGAAGCGGCAGAAAGTGATCGTGGCGCGAAACTGCCACAAAGCGGTCTATCATGCCCTGCATCTGCAGGAGCTGCATGCACAATATCTTTATCCGACGATCACGCGGGGCGGTATTCAAGGCCAGATTACGGCAGATCAGGTGCGGGACGCGGTAAAAGAGCATCCGGACGCTGCCGCAGTGATCCTGACATCACCGACTTATGAGGGAATCTTATCAGATGTGGAACAGATCGCGCAGATCTGCCACAGTGCCGGGATCCCGTTGATCGTTGATGAGGCACACGGTGCACATCTCGGCTTCGGAGGAGATTTCCCGGAGAACGCGGTGAAGCTTGGGGCAGATGCAGTGGTTATGAGCGTGCATAAGACGCTTCCGGCGTTTACCCAGACCGCTCTTCTGCATCTGAATGGTGAACGGCTCAGTGAAGAAAAGGTGGCGCGTTATCTTGGTATTTTCGAGACAAGCTCCCCGTCCTATGTTCTGATGGCAGGAATTGATGAGAGCCTGCGGATGGTAAAGGAGCAGGGAAAAGAACTTTTTACCGCATATCGGAAGAACTTGGAACGGTTTTATCAGAAGGTGGAGCCGCTGCAGGCATTGCATGTGATGAACCGGAAGGATCTGACAGGGCAGGATGCATTCGGCTGGGATGATGCGAAGCTTGTGATTTTTACCGGGGAGACAGGTCTGACCGGAGAGCAGCTGCACCGGATATTGTTAGAACATTACCATCTGGAAATGGAGATGGTGTCCGGGGATTATGTGCTTGGAATGACGAGCTTTCTGGATACGGGGGAAGGCTTCGACCGTCTGGCGGAGGCGTTGTTGGAGATAGACAGGTGTGCATGGGGCACAGGGATGAACCGTGGCAGAGCCCTGCATCAGGCGCAGGAAGTATTACTGTCAGAGAAGAGCTCGGAAGATGCTTTCGGACAGACAGCAGATAACAGGCTGGCTTTACAGCAACAGTCAGATTTTATCGAGAAGATTTATCAGAAAAACCCGCGCATCATGCAGATCTATGAGGCAGAAGACCGGGAAAGCCAGCTGACCCCATTGCAGGAAGCCGCAGGAAAAGTGGCTGCGGGAACTGTTTTCTTATATCCGCCGGGAATTCCGATGATCGTTCCGGGGGAAGTGATTACAGAGTCCCTGATCCAAAACATTACGAAATGTAAAGAAATTGGTCTGCTGGTAGAGGGCGATATGCTTGTGGAAAAGAATAAAGATTGTATATTTTTAAAGACTATATTATACTAAAAAGGTAAGAGAAATGGGAAAAATATATTGTATGATGGGAAAGAGCTCGACCGGCAAAGACACGCTGTACAAGAGACTTTTGGCGGACAGGGAGCTTTCCTTAAAAACACTGATCCCGTATACGACAAGACCTATCCGGGACGGAGAGACGGACGGCGTGGAATACTTTTTCTGCGACGAGGCAAAGCTGCAGGAGCTAGAGCAGCAGGGCAGAATCGTGGAACTGCGTGCTTATCACACAGTCTGCGGCATCTGGAAATATTTTACCGTGGATGATGGACAGGTGCAGTTGGAAAAGGACAGCTACCTTGTGATCGGCACATTAGAGGCCTATCAGGGCATCCGTGCTTACTATGGGGCAGCGAATGTGGTGCCGGTTTATATCGAGGTGGAGGACGGAGAGCGTCTTTTTCGGGCATTAAGTCGGGAGCGTGCACAGGAACACCCGAAATATGAGGAGATGTGCAGAAGATTCTTAGCAGACAGCGAAGATTTTTCCGAAGAAAAGTTAAGGGAAGCAGGAATCGGACAGCGTTTCGAAAACCGGGAGCTTGCAGTGACAGAGCGGGAGCTTGTGGCGTATATTTTAGAATGTGAACATCAGAATGGAGCGGCATATGGCAGGATTTAAGGATATTATCGGACATGAACAGATTATAGAACATTTGCAGAATGCGATCTCGATGGATAAGGTGACGCACGCTTACATTTTGAACGGGCCGGACCGATCCGGGAAGATGATGTTAGCGGAAGCCTTTGCAATGGCATTGCAGTGCGAGAAGGGCGGCAGTGAGCCGTGTCTGGCATGCCATTCGTGCAAACAGGCAGAGAGCCATAACCAGCCGGATATCATCTATGTGAAGCACGAGAAGCCGAACACGATATCCGTGGATGACATCCGTACGCAGGTGAATAATGATATTGTTGTAAAGCCGTATAGCAGCCGGTATAAGATTTACATCATAGACGAGGCGGAGAAGATGAACCAGCAGGCGCAGAACGCGCTGCTTAAGACGATCGAGGAGCCGCCGGCGTACGCGATTATTTTACTCTTGACAACAAATGCCGATCTGTTCCTTCCGACGATTCTGTCAAGGTGCGTGTCGCTGAATTTGAAGGTGGTGCCGGATGAGAAGATCAAACGGTTCCTGATGGAAAAGTATCAGATTCCGGATTATCAGGCAGATGTCTGTGTGGCATTTGCCCAGGGAAATGTCGGAAAAGCGATCCAGCTGGCTTCCTCGGAGGATTTCAACGAGATGAAGGCTTCGGCATTGCAGTTGATCAAACGGTTAGACGACATCGACCTGTATGAGATGACCGCTGCAGTGAAGCAGATCAGTGAGTATAAGTTGGAGATCAACGATTATTTTGATCTGATGATGATCTGGTTCCGGGATGTGTTATATTTCAAAGCAACCGGAGATGTGAACGGACTGATTTTCAAAGATGAAGTCTATGATATCAAGAGACAGGCAGAGAAGAGCTCTTACAATGGAATTAATACAATCTTAGAGGCGCTGCGCAAGGCACAGCTCCGTTTGGATGCAAATGTGAATTTTGATCTTGTGATTGAGCTGTTACTGCTCACGATAAAGGAGAATTAGAATGGTAAAAGTAGTAGGAATCCGGTTCCGGAATGCAGGAAAAATTTATTATTTCGGACCTGGAAAGTTACAGTTAAAAGCAGGTATGCACGTTATCGTGGAGACGGCAAGGGGCGTGGAGCTCGGAACCGTTATGACGAACCCAAGGGAAGTGTCCGAGGAGAGCGTGATCCAGCCGCTTAAGCCGGTAATCCGGATTGCCACCGAACAGGACGAGAAACAGGTGGAGAAGAACCGGGAAAAAGAAAAAGAAGCGTATAAAATCTGTCAGGAAAAGATTGCGAAGCATCATCTTGACATGAAGTTAGTGGAGGCAGAATATACTTTTGACAACAACAAGCTTTTATTTTATTTTACAGCAGATGGAAGAATCGACTTCCGTGAGCTGGTAAAAGATCTTGCCGCAGTGTTCCGCACGAGAATTGAGCTGCGCCAGATCGGAGTGAGGGATGAGACAAAGATTATGGGCGGTTATGGCATCTGTGGACGAGAGCTTTGCTGCCATACATTCCTGTCCGAGTTTGCACCAGTTTCCATCAAGATGGCGAAGGAGCAGAATCTGTCCTTAAACCCAACCAAGATTTCCGGTGTGTGTGGAAGACTGATGTGCTGCTTAAAGAACGAGCAGGACACATATGAATACTTGAACAGCAGATTGCCAAATGTCGGGGACTATGTGACAACGGATGACGGACTGAAAGGAGAGGTCTCCTCTGTAAATGTACTCCGTCAGCTGGTGAAGGTACTGGTGGAAGTCAACGATGAGAAAGAAATCCGGGAGTATCATGCAGACCAGCTGAAGTTCAAACCAAAGAGAAGAAGGGATGTCAAACTGACCGCACAGGAATTGAAGGAACTGTCAGCATTAGAAGACCGCGGAGGCAAGTCAAAGTTTGATGAAGGAAAATAATCTGATCCACGAAGGGGAGCGGCTCGACGAGCTGCAGCGCAACGGATATTACATCATTCAGAATCCGGGGCGGTTCTGTTTTGGCATGGATGCCGTGCTGCTCTCCGGGTTTGCAAAGGCAAAGACCGGGGAAAAGGTGTTAGACCTTGGCACGGGAACCGGCATCATTCCAATCCTCATGGAGGCGAAGACACAGGCGACGGATTTCACTGCGCTTGAGATCCAGGAGGAGAGCGCCGACATGGCGAGACGGAGTGTGGTATACAATCATCTGGAAGATAAGATCAAAGTAGTGACTGGAGACATTAAGGATGCTTCAAAGCTGTTTGGAGCATCTTCTTTTCATGTCATTACGACGAATCCGCCGTATATGATCGGGACACACGGGGAAAACTCCCCGGCAAAAGCGAAAGCGATCGCAAGGCATGAGGTGCTGTGCACGCTCGATGATATTTTAAGGGAAAGCGCAAGGCTTTTAGTGCCGGGTGGACGGTTTTACATGGTGCACAGACCGTTCCGTCTTGCAGAAATTATGAGCAAAATGGTGGAGTACAGGATCGAACCGAAGCGGATGCGTTTCGTGCACCCGTTTATAGACAAGGAGCCGAACATGGTGCTGATCGAAGGACTCCGGGGAGGAAAATCGAGGGTTACGATTGAGAAACCACTGATTGTATACAAGGAACAGGGTGTGTATACAGATGAGATTTATGAGGTATATGGGTATTGAGATTTTTTCTCAATATCAATAAAGATATTTTCAGTATATTTTGCATAGAAGACAGCAGAATGGAAAATATCGGAATCAGGAGGGATAGAAATATGTTTAATAAAATTACGATCGGACCGATTAACGTCTATATGTACGGTCTTATGATTGCGCTTGGCTTTGCGATGGCACTTTTGCTGTGCAGCTACCGTGGAAAAAAGAAGGGGCTGAGCGAGGACATTATCTGGGGCATTTTCTTCTGCGCACTGATTGGCGGAATGGTCGGATGCCGATTATTGTATTATATCGTGGAGCTTCCGCAGATTATACAGGATCCGTCGATTTTGTGGAATTTCAAGAACGGCTATGTTGTATACGGTGGAATCATCGGCGGCGTCCTGACAAGCTGGGCATACTGCCATAGGAAGAAAGCAAATTTTGTTTCCTATTTTGATCTTGTTATGCCGGCAGTCTCTATGGCACAGGGGTTCGGACGTCTCGGCTGCTTTTTTGCAGGCTGCTGTTACGGAAGGGAGACAGACGCGTGGTATGGTATTACCTTCACCCACTCCGATTTTGCGCCGAACGGTGTGAAGCTGATCCCGACGCAGCTGATTTCTTCGGCAGGGGATTTCCTGATCTGTGGAATATTACTCTGGTACGCAGCAAAGAAACCGAAGCCAGGCAGAGTGGCTTCCCTGTATCTGCTGCTGTACGGAATGGGAAGGTTTCTGATTGAATTTCTGCGGGATGACTACCGCGGAAGTCTCGGTATCTTTTCCACATCGCAGATTATCTCTTTTGGGGTTGTGGCACTGGGAATTGTGCTTTACAATGTGATTCCGAAGGTGGCGAAGGAAGCGTAAACTGGGGTTAGCTAACTAAATAACTAAGGGACGCTGCCGGTCGACAGGCTTTGACAGCCAAAAGAGAGCGGTACTTCCTCCGAAATTCCATTACGCCAGGAACTCCGATGA